>JGI12053J15887_10000644_pt1 | contig 14603 bp, 14 predicted proteins | sample MedBloCAOM1_O3_FD_15887 | JGI IMG/M metagenome (IMG submission 15887)
TGGCAGATGCGAAGTCCGCAGGGCTCATCACGACGTGCCACACCGGCGGCTCGTCGATTCCCGGCTCCGGCGCCATCACCGGCGATCATTTGCTCAAGATGCATCCACACGTGTCTTTTCATATCAACGGCGGTCCGACGGCGATGCCGGACCGGGATTTCGAACGCGTCATCCGGGAAAGCACAATGGCGCTACAGGTGTGCACCGCCGGCAATCTGCGCACCACGCTGTTGTGCGGCCGGCTTGCCATGCAACTCGACGCGTTCGATCGATTCATCATCGCAACCGACACGCCGACAGGCAGCGGCATCATGCCGCTCGGCATCCTCTACACGATGGCACACCTGGCCAGCTTGACGGAGATGAGTCCCGAGCAGGCCATCTGTGCCGCATCGGGCAACAATGCGAAAGCGTATCGGCTCGATAGCGGCTTTTTGAAACCTGGGTGTGCCGCTGATATCGTGCTTCTAGACGCGCCCGACGGCGGCACCCAGGACAGCGCACTCAAGGCGATCAAACACGGTGACATTGCCGCGATCGGCGCGGTGGTGACCGCAGGCATCCCGCGTTTTGTCGGCCGAAGCCGCAATACGCCGGCGACCATGCGAAAAGCCAGAACGGCCCGATCGAATGTGATGCAAGAGTTCGTTGCCGCAGCTCATTGAACTGCGGGCAACAGTGATGTCAGACCGGGTCGAAGTAGTGGATTTCGAAAAGCATGCAGCCATCCTTTGATTTGAATGGGCCATGATAGGCGCCCGGCGGACGCGAAGCATAGGTATTTGGCGCAAACGCCGTCCCGCCCTCACCTTTTTCGTCGTTGCCGACCGTGAGATCGCCCGAGATGAGGTAAACTTCTTCCCAGTAGTCGTGCACGAACGGCTTGGTGGTGTAGACGCCCGGCGCAAAGCGCAGCAAACGCGAACGCGAGCCACGTTTGGTATGTTCGTCGAGCGCCCCGGACAGAATTTTCTGCTGGATACCAGCCGGATAGCCGGCCGGCGTTTCCCAACCGGTCGACATGTCGACAGCGTGGAATTCCTTGTGTTCTTTGTTGACGCCCATAAATCTGTTGCCCTTTTACTGTCTGGCGTAGTGTCTCTGACCGCGGGTTCGGGACCGCGTATTTGGGATAAATCACCAACCGTTCAGAAGCACAGCTTCATGCGGTGATGTATGAGCTTGTGCCGCGCCGGCAAGCTCAATCCATGCTGGTCTCCGAAGCGACAACGTAATATACATTATAACTTAGCTAGTTTTCAAAGTCTTTTTGGGAGACCAGGCCGCATGCTCCGTTTCGACCTTCACGCCTCCGGGCAGCCTAAGCAGTCGATCATGCTGGAACCCTCAGCACTGATCGTGGCCGGCTGGACCGGTCGCGATGAGGCTGCCTTACGTCATCACATCGAGGAGTTGGCCGCTATCGGCGTCCCGCGCCCTTCGTCCGTTCCCGTATTTTATCGCAACAGCTTCCTCAACTTGACTCAGGCGCCGGTGCTGGAGGTTTTGGGTCCGGATACGTCGGGCGAGGTCGAGCCCGTGATCGTTGCTTTAGGCGATACGCTTTGTTTGACGGTGGGGTCGGATCATACCGACCGTAAGGCCGAGACCCAGGGGATCGCGCTCTCGAAACAGCTATGCGCCAAATCCCTCGGCCACGATCTCTGGAGGCTTCAGGACATAATCGGCCATTGGGATCAACTCAAGTTGCGATCTTTCGCCACCATCGGCGGCCAGCGACTGGCCTACCAGGATGGCACGCTGTCCGCGATGCGTCCACCGCACGACCTGATCGCGCGCTATGGATCCGGGCTCTCGCCTGGCACCGTGATGTATTGCGGAACGCTCGGAGCTATCGGCGGCATCCGGCCTGCCGTCCGCTTTGAGATGGAGCTGGAGGATCCAGTGCTGGGTCGCACGCTGAAACACGCCTATGAGATCAACATCCTGCCCGTAGTCAGCTAATATCTGACGTCATTTGTTACCGGAGAAGTGTCTTGCCGCGCCAAAAAAACAGACCCGAGCGCAGCCCGCCGCCGCGTAGCCAAATGCATCGTCGCGGCCAGCTCGCTAAATCCAAAAGACTGCTGCCATTGACGGTGACCCGCTCGGAGCTACTCAACGACGGCACCGATCGGGACTTTCGTAAATTCGTGCATAACATCTTTGCGTTCATGGCGCGGCATGAAGCGATCCGCGATGGTCATGCCCGCCAGATCGGGCTAGCCGGCATCGAATACACCGTCCTGATTTCCATCGGCCATCTCGCTCTCGACGGCGACGTAAACGTGAAGACCGTTGCCGATCATCTGCACATGAGCGGAGCTTTNATCACGACCGTTACCAGCAAGCTGCAGACTCTTGGTCTGGTTGAAAAAACTCAGGATAGTGTCGACCGACGGCGGATTTCGCTGGTGACAACCGAAAAAGGCAAGTCCCTGCTGCGCACGCTGGCGCCCTATCAACGCGAAATCAACGATGTCGAATTCGCTTCGCTGAGCAAAGAAGAATTTCAGTTTTTATCGAAAATCATCGAGGACCTGATCGAGTCTGGCAATGAGGCCGTTGCCTTGCAGCGATACAAATCCTCGATCAAGGATGACAGCAAAGTAGCCTGATCGCCATATGTCGATCCAACGGAGAAACTCGAGAAGCAATCTCCCTTCAGATGATGAAAGTCATGAAGAAGGACCTTTATCGAGGTCACGCGCAGGCAATGGTCGCGAGAGATTCAGGCTGCTGCACCGCTCTCCTGCAGGGGCTTCAGTCATCAGCCTCAAGGAGCACGTCAGTGGCAGTCAACAAATTGCACGATGAATTCCACACGCTGGATATGGTGAACGACTGGCAGCGGCCTGAAGGCTGCGATCCCAGCGCGAAGCTTCCCGTCATCGTCGTTGGTGCAGGACCGGTCGGAATGGTGGCCGCCGCTGATCTGGTGCGGCAAAACATCCCGGTTCTGGTGCTCGAAAAGCACGACTCGCTGGGCAGCGAGTCGCGCGCGTCGACATTCCATCCGCCCACATTGGACATGCTCGAAGATCTCGGCTTCGCCAGCGCNTTGATCGCNCANGGCCTGAAGGCGCCGACGGTGCAATATAGCTCGTCGGAAGACGGCGTGCTCGGAACATTCGACTTCGCGACGATCTCCGATCTCGTGCGACATCCATTCCGTCTGCAGGCCGAGCAATTCAAGCTCACGCGCATCATTCTGGATCGCCTGTCCGGCAATCCGCTGTTCTCGATCGCATTCGGCAGCGAGCTGAAATTCGTCGAGCAGACGAGCGATGGCGTCAAGCTGATGGTCAGCTCTAACGGCCGCGACGCAACTTACGAATGCGACTGGCTGATCGGCACCGATGGCGCGAACAGCATCGTTCGTCGCAGCCAGGACATGGAATTCGAGGGCTTCACCTGGCCAGAGCGGTTCCTGGTGATGACGACGCCGGTCGATTTCACGGCGCTGCGGCCGGGCGTATCCTCTGTCAGTTATGTTGCCGATCCCGTGCGGTGGTATTTCCTTCTGCGCATCCTTGGCGCGTGGCGGGTGATGATGCCAGTGGCCGCGGACATGTCGGATGATGAGGCACTGTCCGATGCCCACGTGACGGCGTCGATCCGGCGGATCGTTCCGGCGGAGATCGACGCCCCCATCCTCCACACGACGCTCTATCGTGTGCACCAGCGCGTTGCCACAACGTTCCGGAAAGGCCGCAGCTTCCTGGCCGGCGATGCCGCCCATATCAACAATCCGCTCGGCGGCATGGGCATGAATGGCGGCATTCATGATGCATTGAACCTGACGGCGAAGCTGGGCCCCGTCATCAATGGCGCGGCGGACGAGCGCATTCTCGCCGATTACGATCTTCAGCGCCGCACGGTCACCATGCAGGCCATTCAGGGCGACACCATTCGCAACAAGAAGAATCTGGAAGCAAAAGACGAAGCTGATCGTGCGCGTTTCCGCAACGACATCCGCGCGGCGGCTGCGGATCCGCAAAAGGGTCGAGCGCTTTTGCGCCGGATCGCAATGCTCGACTCGCTCGAACGGGCCGGTTCGCTGCATGTTGCTGAGCAGCGCTCGGGGTGATCACCAATTTTCTCTTAGACGATATCGACGGCAACCGGCTTATCGGCCGGACAAGAACCGCCTCAGTGGGAGCGCCAGTAAACTTGGAGGAGCCAACATCATGGTTCCCAAGATGTCAAGCAGGGTGTTCAAAATGCCAAGCAAGGATTTGCCGATGAAGTGGACCACGTTTATTTTGGCGGCGCTGTTATCGCCAATATACCTCGGACTGCCCAGCGTGGCAGCAGCCGGCTTCCCTGAAACGACCATCACGATTGTGGTCCCGTATCCCCCCGGAAGCACGGCCGACACGATTCCACGATTGGTGGGTCCGTTGATGTCCAAGTCGCTCGGCGTGCCGGTGATCATCGAGAATCGCGGCGGTGCAAACGGTTCGATCGGCGCGGTTCGCGTCGCCTCCTCACCAGCGGATGGCCACACGATTCTGCTTGCGACCACTGGCATGCTCGCAATCAATCAATGGATCTATGAAAAGCCGACGTACAACCCTGAAAAGGATTTCACGCCGATTACCAATGGCGCTTCGACGCCGAACATCCTCGTCGTCAATCCATCTATCAAGGCAAGTTCGCTGAAGGAATTGGTGGCGCTCGCAAAAACCGAGCCAGGCAAGCTAACGTTTGCCTCAGCCGGCAATGGGAGCACGAGCCACCTGTGTGGCGAGACGTTGAAGGTGCTCGAAGGCATCGATAGCGTTCACATCCCGTATCTGGGAGCAGCTCCAGCACTCCAGGGTGTTGTCGGGGGTCAGGTGTCCATGATGTGCGACAACCTNTCGAACGTTGTCCAGCAGGTGCAAAGCGGNGCGCTGAGGNCAATCGTCGTGACCGCGCTTGAACCNAGCAAGCANCTGCCCGATGTGCCGACATCACTGCAGGCAGGATCACCTGATCTCCTCGCAGGGAACTGGTACGGCTTTGTCGCTCCATCGGCAACCCCCAAGGACGTGATCGAGAAACTCAACAAGTCGATCGTGGAAGCATTGCGAGATCCCACGGTCTCAACTCGTCTGGAAAACCTTGGCCTGACTGTGATCGCGGATAAGCCCGACGAGTTCGGAGCGCTTATCGCAAAGGATTCTGCGCGGATGGAAAGTATTGTGAAGCGCGCAAAAGCGAAGATTCCCGACTAGGACTTTTCATCATATGTGAGGGTCGGGTTTGCTTATTCGGGCGTTAGCACCAATCTGCATGGCCGCACCCCGAATGGCGCGTGGGAGCGCGGCGCTTTACGAGAATCTCCTGATTGGCCGGCGGCTTTCAAGTTACATCGGCCATTTGCCCATCAATAACGCAGGAACGTCCTCCCCCTGTCGTTATTGACGCTGACCAGGCGCACAAGCTGATCGAGAAACCGCTTCCGCTCAGCGCGGTTGAGCGGCTTCACCAATTGTTCGTGGGCTTCATCGATCGACTGCTGCATTTCGAACAGCATCGTCCTCCCCTGTTCGGTCAGGAAAGCGCGTTTCGTGCGACGGTTTTCCGGGTCTACTTCGCGCAAGACAATCCCCCGCGCCTGCAGTCGCGACAGAACGCTTGAGGTCGTCGTGCGATCAATGCCGATCTCACCCGCCAGCGCGACCTGATCGATTCCCGGTTGTTTCAACAATATCTGCATGATGCTCGACTGCACCGGCGTCGTTCCAAACTCGGCGCATTTTTGCGCGTAGATGGCCAGATAGATCTGGTGCACGCGCCGGATCAGGATACCCGGAGCTGCCCGCAAATCTTTCTGATCCCATTCGCAGCGGGCTCTCCGCCCCATTCATGGCCTTCCCTTCTCGCCTGCTTGTCCCTGCCGCGTTTCGCACTGACACACCGTGCATAACAGCGACGTCATTGCGACGCGAGTCCTCCGGGCGCCAGGTGGGTCCGGTACCAACGCCTTGACGACTAGCCTTTGCTTATGCCTCGCTCGACGTCATATTCGGCGAATGAACGGAACTGCGACGAGATCGAAAGCGACTGCGAGCACGAACAAGTGGCGCACCAAGACATTGATGTCGCGGCCGGGCTTCCTGATCCGCCGCCTCTATCAAATACACGTTTCCATTTTCGTCGAGGAATGCGCGGCCGAAACCATAACTCCCGTGCAATACAGCGTTCTGGCGAGCCTCGATCAATCGGGAGCGATCGATCAGGCGACGTTGTCCCGCGCCGTTGCCCTGGATCGCACCAGCGTAGCCGACATCGTTACTCGCCTGGAACGCCGCAAGCTACTCAAGCGGCGTGTTTCCCCCGCCGACCGGCGAATGGTGCTTTCCGAACTGACCAATCAAGGCCGTGCCCTGCTGAAACGGCTCAAGGCCGCCGCCGCCCGCGCCCATGAACGCACTATATCGTCTCTGCCGGAAGAAGAAAAAGTCTTCTTTCTTGAAACGCTTAACCGGTTGATCGAGTCGAGGGACGATCGGCCGGAGACCTAACGCCGTCTGTCCCCACCGACTGATCACTTTCGAGCCACGGATGCGCCGAGAATAAAAATTCCGGGCTGCCTCAGCCTTGTTCACACCCAGCGCTTCTATTTCAGGCCGTCTGCTCATCGTTTAAACATAGGCTCGGTAATTTATGGGGTACACTGACGATCAAGTCGGACGGACACAAATAGCCCGGTGAGCCGCCTGGTCTGTCTAAACGAGAGCTTTTTCAAGATGACGACACGCATCGCTTGCGGATGGCTCGTCGGCCACGACGATAATCGGCACAATCTTTGGCGAAACGCCGAACTCGTTTACGAAGGCAACAAAATCATCTTCGTCGGCGAGAAATTTGAAGGTCATGTCGACAACGAAATCGACGCCTCGACACGCCTCGTTATCCCGGGTTTCATCGATACTCACGTCCATTCGGGCCACCGGGCCTCGCATCGCCTGATCTCAGATATCGGGCGCGCGGATTATTTCGGCCAGCCGTTCCTGGAAATCAGCGTCGCCAAGGAGGGAACGCGTGTCGGCGGCGATCCGCGCTACGCGCGGCCCGACGACCGTTCCGTCGCCGACGATCTCGCACTCAATGCACGTTTCACCATCGCTGAGCTGTTACGCAATGGCATCACGACATTCGTGGAGTTCGGTAGTCAGCTCAAGGTGCAGGAAGCCTTGCTGGAGCAGGTCGAAGCGCTCGGAATCCGCGCCTATCTCGGCCCAGGCTTCGACAGCGGCCGCTGGGTTGGCGGCGCCGATGGCAAGCTGACGCGCGTGATCGACGAAGCGTCCGGCAATCGCGAATTTGAACTCGCGCTCGGTTTCATCGAAAAGAACCAGGGTGCATGCGGCGATCGTGTCCGCGGCATTCTGGTTCCCCGCGAGATCGAAACCTGTACGATAGACCTGATGCGCGCAGCCGCGCGGGTCGCTAAGGAACGCAAGCTCCCGGTCGCGATCCATGCCGCCTACAACATCCTGGAGGTGTTCGATATCATTCGCGAACATCAAATGACGTCGATCGAATTGCTTGAACGGGTCGGGCTGATGTCCAGCACGCTGAACATCGGTCACGGCAACTTTNCCGCGGATAATCCGCTCATGAACTATTCCGGATCGCACGACCTCGAAATCATGGGTCGCCATCAGTGCTCGATCTCGCATTGCCCGGTGAATATCGCCCGGCGCGGCCGCTTTCTCGATAGTTGGCAAAGCTACCGGAACGCTGGCGTCAATATTGCACTGGGGACGGATACCTATCCTCGAGACATGATGATCCAGATGCGTAATGCATCGTACTTCGGCAAAGTTGCGAGCAGAAATCTCAAGACCGCGACTGCCGGCGATGTATTTGAGGCCGCGACTCTGGGCGGTGCACGGTCGCTCGGACGCACCGACATTGGGCGGCTCGCCCCGGGTGCACGCGCCGACATCGTGATTGTCGATATGACCGGGCGGGATTCGCTGCGCATGGGACCGGTTCGCGACCCGATCAAGAGCCTGGTCGATTGCGGAATCGGTGACGACGTCGATACCGTTATCGTGGACGGCATCGTCCGCGTCGAAGGCGGCCTCATCCCGAATGTCGACATGGCGTCGTTGCGAACTCAAGCGCAGGCTGCCGGCGAGCGAATATGGAGCGGATGGGCCAACTGGGACCCGCACGGGCGCACCGCGGATGAAATGAGCCCATTTTCGTTTCGACGCATGAACTGACCGATGGAAGTCAAACTGTTCAACTGAACCAAAGTGGATGAACGTCGTGAGCGATCCTGACCAGCAGAATGCGCTAAGCTTTAACGCCATCCGGCAGAATTTTCCCGGCCTGGGCGGTGAAGCGCCGCTGTCGGTGCTGAACGACATTTCTTTCAACGTGCCGCGGCGAAAATTCGTCAGCGTCATTGGGCCAAGCGGCTGCGGCAAAAGTACATTGATCCAGATGGCCGCCGGCCTGCTGAAGCCCACTTTGGGAAAGGTGCTTCACAATGGTTCAATCGTCACGGGCGTCAACCGGACAATCGGGTTCGTTCCTCAGCAGGCGCAGTTGTTGCCCTGGAAGACGTTGATGGAGAACGTCGAATTTCCGTTGCTATTGCGCGGCATTAAACCAGCGGAGCGTCGAGCGAGAGCGCAGGAGGCGATCGACAAAGTCGATTTGAGCGGCTTTGAGTCGCACTACTCGCACCAACTATCGGGTGGAATGCAAAAGCGCGTCTCGATCGCCCGCATGCTCGTTTACANGCCGGATACGATTCTGATGGACGAACCGTTCGGCGCCCTCGATGCCCAGACCCGGATGGTCATGCAACATGACCTGCAGGCTATGCTCGCCACCGAAGGTGCGAGCGTGCTGTTTGTGACGCACGACATTACCGAGGCCGTCATGCTGTCCGATAGCGTCATCATCCTGAGCCGACGCCCCGCCCGGGTGCTGGCAGAAGTAAGCATCGACTTGCCGCGGCCGCGGGATATGTTCGAGCCCTACACGATCCCCGGCTTTGCCGAGGCGTACGACCGGGTGTGGTCGATTTTCCGTAGCGAGCTCAACGTGAAGCGGGCGGCATGACCGAGCAATTGACGACCCACGCCGCCAGCACCAGGCCGCTTCGCCGAGCGCTGATGTCATTTGGGCGCACATTGCTGCTTGTTGCACCGGGCGTTATCATGCTCGTCGCTTGGCAATTTGCTTCCGGACGACTGGTGCGCGAGGCCTATATCAGCAAGCCTACCAACATCGCGCGGCGGCTCTACGACCTGTTCGCGACCGGCGAAATATGGCCAAGCCTCAAGGTAACGGGCGAGGAACTCGTACTATCCTACGCCATCGGCGTCGTCGCAGGTCTCCTGCTCGGCTATGCGCTCGGCCGATCACCCCGCCTCGCCCGCGTCATCGAACCCTATGTGATGGCGTTTTACGGTATCCCCAAGATCGCGCTCGCGCCCCTGTTCATCATCTGGTTCGGTATCGGCATTTGGTCAAAGGTGGTGCTCGCCGGCACGATGGTGTTCTTTCTGGTGTTTTACAACGTCTATGCCGGCGTCCGGTCGGTTGACCGAGAGGTCGTTAATCTCGCATTGGTGCTCGGCGCCAACGAACGGCAGCTGGGCCGTCATATCTACTTGCCAGCCGCCGCGCCGTATCTGTTGATGGGTATGCGAATGGCCATTCCCTATGCGGTGATCGGCGTCATCGTCGGTGAATTCACCTCATCGGTCGCCGGCCTCGGCCTGTTCATCAATTACGCCTCGTCAACATATGATCCCGCCAGCGTATTTGCCGGCATCTTCATTCTTCTTGCGTTCGTGATGATAATGAATGCGCTGGCGTCGCGACTCGAGAAAAGATTGCTGCGGTGGCGACCGCCATCCCAGAATGTCTCGCAAGAGGCCAGTTAGGAGGATCGGAGATGTTGATCAGCCGCCGTACCGCCATTCTTTCCGGGCTTGCTGCACCGGCGCTGCTATCGCGCGCCTGGGCCCAGGCTACACCCGACAAGATCAGGCTTGGTCAACCGACAAACTCTCTCAGCTTCCTTAAGACCTTCGCGTCGCGCGCGCTCGATACCTTCGCCGCCGAAAATATCACGCTGGAATATGCTTCCGTGCCCGGCGGCGACCCCGCTGTCCTCGCAGCGGTTGATTCTGGCGATCTGGAGCTGGCTGCGGTCGGAAGCGACACGGCACTCGCAGCGATCGCGAAAGGGCAACCCTTCAAGATCATCTATACGCTGATGAACCGCCTTCCTTACGAGCTCACGGTGTCCAAGGCCTTTCTAGCCAAAAGCGGGGTCGCCGTCGACGCACCGCTCGACAAGCGCCTCGGCCTTCTGCAAACGGCGGTCGTGGGTGTCACCGCGCTGGGCGGCGCCCAGGACCGGGTGGCGCGCTGGCTAGCCGCCCAAGGGGGGCTCGATCCAAAGTCGGTCAAACTAGCGGCGGTGGGATCGCCTCCGGCCTTGGGGGCCGCCCTCGAGAACGGACGCATCGATGCGTTCGTCTTGAGTCCACCCGAAAGCGTCATCGCGGCTGATCGGGATTACGGCGTCGTGTTGGTTCATCCTTCAAAAGAGATCGCCGGCACCGATAAAATTCCGAGCCTGGTGCTGGCTGCGCGCGCGGAGCCGACGGCGGACGTGCGTGAACGGATTATGCGCACATTGAGAGCAATGAACGCGGCATCCAGTCAGGTCCTCGCCGATCCGGACAAGGCCGCCGACAAGATCGCCGAGAAATTCTTCAGCAAGATCCCGATATCGATCATTCGCACGTCGGTGAATACGCTCGCCGACGGTTTGACGGGCGAAGGCCGCTTCAGCGACGAATCGATTGCGGCCCTCCTGAAATTCTCCACGCAGACAGGCGGCGCTGCACCGCAAGTAAAGGATTTCTGGACCAACAGCTACGTCGAGGCTGCGGTCAAAAAGGCGTGAACTTATCGCTGGCCCGACAAACTAGCATGCCCGCCGCTGATTCCGCGTTGCTAGGTGCTGAAATGAAGAGGTTCGATTTGCACCGGCGAAACGCGTGGACGCAGGGCATCCTCCGAGCCCTAGTCGTTCCGCATGAGCGGAAATAGCCCCGTCAGCATATCGGCTAAACAGGTCAACGTCGTCGTAGTCGGCGGAGGCGTCGCTGGAACCATGACAGCGCTCAAGTTGGCGGGCAAGCCAGGTATTGGCCGGATCACCGTGCTCGACCGCGAAGGCCGCTTTGGCCGCGGCCTCGCCTATTCAACGCGCAAACCATGGCATCGCATCAACGTTCCGTCGAGTAAAATGGGCGGTATTGACGATTCCGATGCCAACGGTTTTGCGACCTGGCTCTCTTGCGAAGGCCACGCGATCGGCCCGGAATACGCCAAGGCCTTCGTGCCGCGAGGTCTGTACGGCGACTATCTTTGTTCGCTGCTGGATCGGCTTCTCGCCAGCGGCGCGATCGCAACGCGACAACACGAGGCGGTGGCAGTCGAGAAAATCACGCAAGGCCATCGTGTGACGTTATCTAACGGCGAGACCATCGAGGCTCGGTTCGTCGTTCTTTGTCTGGGAAACCATCCGCCAGCAGGATTTTCGACGATCGAGCCCTCCCGACGGCTAGTTCCGACCGTATGGGCGCCGGATGCCCTCGGCGACATCGGAAAAAACGACAGCGTGCTCGTGATCGGGACCGGTGCGACAGCCGTAGACGCGGTTCTGGATTTGGTGCACCAGGGTGTTGGCCGCCAGATAACAATGCTGTCTCGCCGCGGCATGCTGCCTTGCGACGACGTCGCACCGGCATCCGACGACCAGCCGATCGACACGGAACGCGTATCGACCATCCGCGAATTACTCGATGCCTTGAGAAAAGATGTCGTCGCGAAAGCCGCGCGAGGTATCCCCTGGCAATCTGTCGTCGACAGCCTTCGATACAAAGCTGGCCCGTTTTGGCGAAAACTTCCTGATCCAGAACGCGCGCGCTTCGTGCGACACGCGCGAACGATCTGGATGAATCATCGGCATCGCGTTGCCCCGGACGTGACAGTGTTGCTGGCGCAGTTGCAGAAGCAACGGCGCCTGCGCATTGTCGCCGGACGACTCGTCCAGGCCATTGCCACGGAAGTCGGATACCGCGTTTCGCTCAGACTGCGCGGCTCGGACAGCGTGGAGCGTGAGTTTAATTGGATCCTCAACTGTGTTGGCTCGGAAGAGCGTTATCGACGGATCGCGGACCGACTGGTACAGTCATTGCTGCAGAGCGGACGTGCGCGTCCCGGCCCGCTGGATCTGGGCCTCGATGTCAGTCCGAATTGTGTCCTGCTCGACTCCGAGGGACGCGAACAACATGGGCTTTACCTGATCGGCCCGGCAACGCGAGGATGCTTTTGGGAAGTCACCTCGGTGCCTGCAATCCGTGAACAAGCAACCTTGGTCGTCACGCATATGCTCTCCGCGCTGAGAACGCCGGTGTCCTGAAAGTTTCAAGCGGTTGGCGTGAATCGTGCGATCAGGTCGTAGAGGTGTCCTGGATGCGTCATTCGCACCGCCGTGATCGGCTCGCCATTTCGCCAGGTCCGACGCTCGATCACCAGGCATGCCGCGCCTTCGTCGATTTTCAAATATTCGGCCAGATCCCTGTTGGCGTTGCAGGCGGTAATGCGATGCTCGGCTTCGGTCCATGGCACATGGCTGACCAGCCAGGTGTTTGGAGGCATAATTGAGAAATCTTCCTGCAACGCTTCCGGCACCGCCTTCAGACTGATCAGCCGATCCTCGAACGCGAATGGCTGGTCTTCCGCTTCATGCAGGCAGCGTAGCGCCAGAACCTGCCCGCGCGCTCCAACCACGAGGCGGGTTTTATCGTGGGCCGTGGCCACGCGCTTGTGATGATCGAGCAGCCGGTATTGATAGCGTTCACCGCGCTTTTCGACTTCGCCCTTGAGGTCGGGTATCTGAAGGATCGCGGACTGCACGCGTGGCCGCGACACAAAGCTGCCGGCCCTGCGGCGGCGCACCACGAGGCCTGCTTCCGCCAGCGCAGAAATCACCTTGTTCACGGTCATACGTGAACAGGAATAGGTTTCCATCAACTCGTGTTCAAACGGCACCCGATGCCCCGGTGGCCAGTTGCCGGAGGTGATCCTGGCTTCAAGATCGCTTCGGATGCGCTGGTAGAGCGCCTTCTTCGTGCCGGTTTCAACGAGCTTGGAGTTGGCGGTCATGCGAGCAGCAACCTCTCGATCGCCTGGCGAAAGCGTTGTGCGACGGGCGATCGGCTGCGATGCCGGCCGTCCTGGACGACCTTGCGACCCTGCGCCCATACGCAATCCACCAACGAGCGTCCGGCGGCAAAAATCCAACCATCGAGAATGGCATCGTCGGAACGGCCGGCCAAAGTGACGCTATCGGCGTCAAGACTGATGATATCGGCTAACGCCCCTTCCGCGAGTCCTGATTTGGCCACGCCCAGCGCCCGCGAGCCGCCACGCCACGCGCCCTCGAACAGCGCGCGACCAGTCGAGGCGACAGCATCGGGCGCGATCACATTGCGGGCTTTCAACGCGAGGCGTTGCGAATATTCGAGTTGACGCAACTCGTCGGACACGCCGATCAGCACATTAGAGTCCGACCCGACGCCGAACACACCACCGCGACCGACAAAGTCAGGCGCGTTGAAGGTGCCGTCGCCAAGGTTCGCCTCCGTCACCGAGCATAAACCAGCGACCGCGCCGCTGTCGACGATAGAATGAATTTCCGCCGACGTCGCATGCGTGGCATGGACGAGACACCAGCGGCCGTCGACCGACGCATGGTCGAACAACCATTGCAGCGGCCGCTGTCCGCTCCAGGCGATGCATTCATCGACTTCCCGCATTTGCTCAGCGACGTGAATATGGATCGGGCCTCGCTCGTTCAGGATCACTATGGCGCCCAGTTGTTCGGGCGTCACCGCCCGCAGCGAATGCGGCGCAATGCCGACGATCGCACCCGGCAGTCCCGTCACGGCATGGCGGCTGGCCTCCAGCAGTTTTGCAAATCCGTCGATGCTGTTGATGAAACGCCGCTGGCCAGGGTCGGGATTCCGGCCGCCAAATCCTGCATGAGCATAAAACACCGGCAAAAGCGTCAGGCCGATGCCGGAGGCATGCGCGGCCGCAGCGATCCGCTCAGCCAGTTCGCCGATATTGCTATAAGGCGCGCCGGACACATCGTGATGGATATAGTGAAACTCCCCAACCCGGGTAAATCCGGCCTCCAGCATCTCGACATAGGCCTGCGCGGCGACGGCCTCGATGTCGTCAGCGGTCATGCGGCCGACGAAACGGTACATCACGTCGCGCCAGGTCCAGAAGTTGTCGGCGGATCTGCCTCTGAACTCAGCGAGGCCAGCCATGCCGCGCTGGAACGCGTGGCTATGCAAATTCGAAATGCCGGGAAGCCCGATCCGGTGACGCTCATCTCCGGTCTCAACAGCCATGTCGGTCCCGATGCTGACGATGCATCCGGCGTCGATACCGATCCTGACATTGCGCGCCCAGCCCTGCGGCAGCAGCGCCCGATCGAAAAACAGTCCCGCCACTCTTTATCTCCGTCTCCGCCGCGAAGCGCTGGA
>JGI12053J15887_10000645_pt1 | contig 14572 bp, 12 predicted proteins | sample MedBloCAOM1_O3_FD_15887 | JGI IMG/M metagenome (IMG submission 15887)
AAGCGATGCCCGCGATGAAGCCGGCGTAACGAGTACCGGCGGGCTACTTCATGGTCATCCATGCCGCAATTCGAGGGCTGGTAATCGCCACCGTTCTGTCGGGCGCGGTGGCCGCCTACGCCCATGCGCATCTCGCGCGCGCGAACCCTGCCGCAGGTGCGACGGTGGCGGTCGCGCCGAGCGAAGTCACGCTTGGATTCAGCCAGAAGCTGGAGCCCAAATTCAGCACCGTCGTGGTGCGCGACGCCAGCGGCAAGCAGGTCGACAAGGGTGATCCCCGGGTGGACGAGGTAGACCCCTCGCTATTGAAGGTGTCGCTGCCAACCCTCACGGCGGGGAGGTACAAAGTCGAATGGCGGGTGACCTCGGTCGATACCCATTCCAGCAAGGGCGACTACATCTTCCGCGTCGTCAAATAGCGCTGTGCCTGTCCCAGTATCAGAACGGATCGGAGCATGAATGATCCGCTGACCTGGATACGCGCCGTTCATTTTGCCGCGACGCTTGCGCTGGCGGGCGCCGTCATTTTCGGCGCGGTGATCGCCGGGCCCGCCCTGCGCCCGTCGCCCGGTGAGAAGGCAGCGTTCCGCGTCCAACTTCTGCGCGTCATCTGGAGCGGCTTTGCGATGGCCGTGATCTCGGGCGCGGCATGGCTGGTGCTGCTTGCCGCCCAAATGAGCGAACGCGCGCAGCCACAGGTTTTCTCCGACGGCATTTTGTGGACCGTGCTGCTCCACACCACGTTCGGGCACGATTGGCTGATGCGCTTCGTGCTGGCGGCTTTGCTTGCCGCAGTTCTATGCTGGATTTCGCCAAAGCACGCCGGCCGCTCACGCTGGGCGGTGGCGGCGTTTCTCGCCGCCGCGTTTGCCGCGGCCCTGGTCCATTCAGGCCACGCGGCGGCGACGTCCGGCTGGCTCGGCACCTTCCATCGCGCGGCGGACGGGTTGCATCTGATCGCGGCGTCGGCATGGCTCGGCGGTATGTTGCCGCTGGCGTTGCTGCTCGCGGCCACGAGGCGGGGAAATATTTCGCTTGCGGTGGCGCGCGATGCCACCTTGCGGTTCTCGACGCTCGGTGTGATCAGCGTCAGCGTGCTGCTCACGACCGGCGTCTTGAATGGCTGGCTGTTGGTGGGCAGCGTGCCTGCCTTGGTCGGTACCGACTATGGACGGCTTGTGCTCATCAAGCTGGCGCTCTTCCTTGCCATGGTGGTGATCGCTGCTTTCAATCGGCTGCGGCTCACGCCGCGGCTTGTGCGCGCGGCGGGTGCGGCACTCGCGCCAGTCAAAGGGAATGGGCTGCGCGCGCTTGCATGCAACAGCATGATCGAGGCGACGCTGGGCCTGGCGATCATCGTCATCGTGGGCGCGCTCGGAACGACGCCGCCGGGCTCGCATGTGCAGCCGACCTGGCCGTTCGCCATCCGCTACAGCGATGCAGCGTTCAGCGACCCCGCCTTGCGTGACGGACTCGTGCTCGCGCTATGGACCAGCGGGGCCGGCGTCCTTTTCGGTGGCCTGCTGATGTTCATCGGCGCGACGTTGCGGCGCTTCAATCGGTGGCTGGTGGCGTCGCTGATCGCGGCGGGTGTTGCCGTAGCAGTGACTGCCGTTATCCATGTCGCACCGTTTCTGAGCCTGGTCGCGGTCGAGGCCTACCCGACGAGCTTCTACGTTTCGCCGACCGGCTATTCGGCGAGTTCGATCATGCATGGCGCCGATCTGTTCGCGACCCATTGCGCGGCCTGCCACGGACGGCGCGGGCGTGGCGATGGTCCCGCCGGCCGGTTCTTCCGGGTGAGGCCGCCCGACCTCACCGCCGACCATGTCTACGGCCACACCGACGGCGACCTCTACTGGTGGATCATCAACGGCATCGGTGAAGTCATGCCGCCGTTAGGCGTCGCGCTCGACGAGGAGGCTCGCTGGAACGTGATCGACTTCGTGCGCGCCAATGCGGACGCCGCGCGCCTTGTTCGGGCGACTGGCGGGGTGACCAATGTCGGATATCGGGCGCCGGATTATTCCGCCATTTGTCCCGACGGCTCGGTGCCGGCGCGCGACGATCTGCGCGGCCGCACCGCGCATCTCGTGATCACCGGCCGCGACGCGGCGGAGCGTGTCAGGCAACTACCGGCTGCCACCCGCGATCTCGTCACGGTTGCGATACCCCTCGAAGATGTTGCGATCGGAAGCGCCTGCCGTGCCGACGACAGCGAGCTTGCCAAAGCGCTGGCGATGTTCGCCGGCAAGGATGTGGGGCACAGCGACGGCACGGAGTTCTTGGTGGATGCGTCGGGGAGCTTACGCGCGATCTGGTCGCCTGGAGACCTGCCTGACTGGCGCGATGCCGATGCGCTGCAACGCGAGACAGCCGCCATTCGCGACACCCCGCCGGCGATGCGGACCCGCGGAGTGCATGTCCACGGGCGCTAACGCGGTCCTAGGGGTTGCGTTTCGTTTGATGCTAGGCTCTTACGAACATATCTCCGCATTATTCCGTCCAAACGTTACGTCAAGACAAGGGAGGCAGAAGAGGCATGTCGAGCACATATGAAACCGTGAAGGTCGAGCACGAGAATGGAATTGCATGGGTGATCCTGAACCGGCCCGACAAGCGCAATGCGATGAGTCCGCAGCTGCACTACGATATGTGCGACGTCCTCGACGAGCTTGAGCATGATCCGCAGGCGAAAGTTCTGATCCTGACTGGCGCGGGCGATGCCTGGTGCGCCGGGCAGGACCTCAAATTGTTCTTCCGCGATCTCGACAACAAGCCTGTCGAGCGCACGCGGGCGGCGGCCGCGAGTCACTATTGGCGATGGCAAAAGCTCTTCACCTACGCAAAGCCGACCATCGCCATGGTCAACGGCTTCTGCTTCGGCGGCGGCTTCACCCAGCTGATCGCCTGCGATTTTGCGATCGCGGCGGAAGACGCGCAATTCGGCCTGTCGGAAGTCAACTGGGGGATTCTGCCCGGCGGCTTCGTCAGCAAGGCGCTGGTCGAGGCGCTCGGGATGCGGGATGCCGTGTGGTTCGCCGTGACCGGCGAGACCTTCGACGGCCGCGTCGCCGAACGCGCGCGGCTGGTCAATCGTGCCGTCCCGCGCGAGCAATTGCGGGCCGAGACCGTCTCGCTGGCGGAGCGGCTGATGAAGATCAATCCCGAAGCCATTCGCGCGACCAAGCAGGCGGTCAAAAATGTGCGCAATATGAGCGACGATGCCGCCGTCGATTATCTGACGGCAAAGTCGATGGAGCTGCGGTTCCTCGACCGCGAGAAGGGCCGCGAGAAGGGCATGAGCCAGTTCTTGGACGAAAAGACCTATCGGCCCGGCATCCAGCCTTACAACCGGCCCTCGGAGAAAGCTTCGTAGCCGAAATGGAGACGGTCATGCGCCATCTCGCCACGGCTGCGGCGCTTGCGTTGTTTCCTGTCCTGGCCGCGGCGGCGGACGGTCTCGACTGGGCTTATCCAGTCACGCCCCGGCCTGAGCCGCTCGACACTCTGGTCTTGAAGCAGGTGCCCGGCAGTGAGCGGGCCTATACCCAGGCGCAGATCGACGATGCTTTCAATCCTCCGGACTGGTTTCCCGATGAGCATCCGGCGATGCCGCCGATCGTGGCGCGGGGCGAAAAGCCTGCGGTGCGGGCCTGCGCGCAATGCCACCTGCCGAGCGGAGACGGTCATCCGGAATCTTCGAGCCTCGCGGGGCTTCCGGTGCCCTATCTCCTGCGCCAGCTGACCGCCTTCAAGAACGGCGAGCGCAAGGGCGTGCGAGCAACCACGATGATCACGATCGCGCAGGCGATTTCGGATGCCGACGCGCGCGCCGCCAGCGAGTATTTCGCTTCGCTCAAGCCCGGCCTCTGGACCGAGGTGGTCGAGACCGAGACAGTGCCGAAGACCTTTGTCGGCGCTGGCGGTATGCGCTTCGTCGCGCCCGGCGATGAACAAGAGCCGATCGGCAACCGCATCATCGTGCTGCCGCAGGAAGAGACGCGTGCGAAGAGCCGCGACCCGCATTCCGGCTTCGTGGATTATGTGCCGCCAGGCAGTATCGCGCGGGGCGAAGCGCTGATTACGACCGGCGATGGCGGCAAGACCATCCCGTGCGTGATCTGTCATGGCCAAACGCTGCAGGGTCTCGGCGAGGTGCCGGCGATCGCGGGCCGGCCGCCCACTTATATCGTGCGCCAGCTCAACGACATGAAAACCGGTGCGCGCTCCGGCATCTCGACCGCGCTGATGAAGGCGGTTGTCGAGAAGTTGTCGGTGGAGGACATGGTTGCGATCGCCGCCTATTTGGGCTCGCGCGATCCATAGCCGTGGACGCTCGGCAAGCCTCGAAAGAAGGCCAGCCGAATAAGGGAGGAGACCATGTTCGTTAAAGCCTGCGCAGGGCTGCTCGCGTCCGCTGGCGCGCTCGTGATCGCGGGGGCCGTCGCCTGCGCCCAGGATTTTCCATGGAAGCCGGTGCGACTGATCGTTCCCTTCGCCGCTGGGGGGCCGGTCGATGTGCTTGCCCGCGCATTGGGTGAAGGATTCAAGGAACGAACCGGCCAAGCTTTCATCGTCGACAACAAGCCCGGCGGAAGCACGTCGATCGGCGCCACCGCGTGCAAGAACGCCGAGGCGGACGGCCATGCCTTCTGCCTCCTGACCGCGAGCACGATCTCGCTCAATCCGTTTCTCTTCGCCAACCTCTCCTATGATCCGCAAAAGGATCTCGAGCCGCTCACCAATGTGGTCTTCACCCAGCAGGTGATGATCCTGCACAAGTCGATCGCGGCGAATACCCTGCGGGAGCTCACCATCTATGCGAAGCTGCATCCCGACAAGCTCAATTTCGGCTCGTTCGGTATTGGTGGCGATTCCCATCTGGTCTTCGAATGGCTGAAGGCGAAGACCGGCGCGCAGATGACGCACATACCCTACGGAGGTGCGGCGCCTGCGTTGCTCGCCTTCGAACGCGGCGACGCGCACCTGCTCTATCCCGTTGCTTCACCCGCGGTGCTCGAACGGATCAAGTCGGGCCTCGCCAAGCCGATCGCCGTGCCCGAAGGACAGCAGGCGCCGGCGCTTGTGGGCGTGCCATCGTTCAGCGAGTCCGGACTGCCGCCCTACGACGCCAAAACCTGGTTCGGCGCCTTCGCGCCCGCCGGCACGCCCAAGGCGCGCGTCGACGAACTCGGTCGCCACCTTGCGGCGGTCGTCAAATCGCAGCCGTTCCATGAGCGATTCATAAGGCTCGGCGGCTATGACGCCATCGGCAACACGCCGGAGGCGTTTCGCAAATTCCTGGCCGAGGATCGCCTGCGCGGGCAGGAACTGGTGCGGATTGCGGGGGTGAAGATCGCCGAGTGAGGCTCGAATGACGCGAATGCTCGTTACCTTCGCCGTCGTATCCGCGGGCATTTCGCGCGCGCCAACGACGTGCCGAGCCTGCGTGAGCAGACCGTGCGCGTCAACATCGCCAGTGCGGACAGTTTGAAAACACGGCGCGACGTGCATATCCGCTTCATGAAGGGATTTCGTGTTACGACCGACCGGATGTATTCCGACCCCCACGCGCTCGGCATGTATGCCGACTTCGCAAAACGTCGCTTGCCAACGCCAGGCGGTTGCGCGACGAGTTCTTCGCGAGGTCGGCGCTCGACCCCGACATCGTCAGGGGCTTGGACCAGCTCATGGCCGAGGCGGTGAATTTCAGATATCTGCAGGCCCCGCTCGCGGCGGGCGATTTCGCCGAGCTCGTGCAGGTGCCGCTCAAGTAGCGAGAGTTTCCGCTGCGTGATTGCCGATCAGCCGCGCCGTTGCTCACGCCCCGCCTTCGCCCGGCGCCGAGGCATGGATGGCGAGCGCGTGGACGCGGTTTTGCAGCTCACTGACAAGTGTTGCGTTGATCATGCGGTGGCGCTCGAGCCGGCTCTTTCCGCGAAACGCTTCCGCCACGATATAAACCCTGAAATGAGTCTCTCCGCCCGGCCGGTGCCCAGCATGCCCGGCGTGCTGGTGGGATTCATCCACCACCTCGACGCTCTGGGGCGTGAACACCGCACTCAACTTTTCCGTGATGACATCGCGCATTGCCATGGATGTGCGCATAGCGCGCCCGATGGCTGGCGGTCAACGGTCAGTGCGGCCGAAAAGCGCGCAAACGTACTTGTCAAGACTTGAACGTGGGTTCGCCGCGCGCGCATACTGATCGGTCATGAAAAACGACTCCCCCCTGTTCGACCGCATCCGGGTGAAGCCCGACAAAGATCGTCGGCTGAATCCCCAAGCCCCGACCTGCGATTGGCCGAACTGCAAGGCGCCCGCAACCCACCGCGCGCCCAAGGGCCGGCTGCGTGAGCGGGAATATTGGCGGTTCTGCCTCGATCACGTGCGGCAGTACAACCAGACCTATAATTTTTTCTCTGGGATGAACCCGGACGACATCGCGAAGTATCAGAAAGAGGCGGTCATCGGGCATCGCCCAACGTGGAAGATGGGCATGAATGGCGGACGGCCGACGTCGCGGTCCCGCTCGTCCCGCTTTCACCCGGAAATCGGCGGAGCCGACGATCCCTTTGGCGTGTTCCGTGAGTTCGGCGGGCCGACCGGCGCGCGACGCTCCGACCGGGGGGCTGAGCCTCGCACCGTGCACAATGCCGAACGCAAGGCGCTCGATGCGCTCGGCCTCGACGCCGGCGCCTCGGCGCAAGACGTCAAGACTCGCTTCAAAGCCCTGGTGAAACGCCACCATCCCGACGCCAATGGCGGGGACCGCTCCTCCGAGGACAAGCTGCGCGAGATTATTCAGGCGTATAAATACTTGAAATCCATCGGATTTCGCTGACCGCGAGGGGATCATCTGCAGCGGCAGCACACTTCCGCAGCCTAGACAGCGAGCCGGATGGTGGAGTGCCGGCGATCTCGAATTGCGCCGGACGCGAAGCTGCTATGACCTCTCGCCGGCGAAGCTTTTTCGCTGTCTCGGCGGCGGCGGATTGACCCGCAACCGCATGATACTTATTTGAAATCACGCGCTTTTCATTCACAGCATGACGCCTTTCGCCGCGCACTGCCTTTCTGCTAGGTTTGCGCTCGAATCCGCACTCATTCCCATCGACCGAAAAGGGTCTCGGTCGTTCCCGAGATCACGGAGGATCAATGACCGCCGCAACGCCAGAGGTCGCCGGCCTTCCCGACATGAAGGTGTCGATCCGCCAGGTCTTCGGTTTCGACAGCGAAATGGAGGTGCCGGCCTATTCGGAGGCGGATGAGCATGTCCCGGACGTCGATCCGGACTACCGGTTCGACAAGCCGACGACACTTGCCGTTCTTGCCGGTTTCGCCCACAATCGCCGGGTCATCGTCACCGGCTATCACGGCACCGGGAAGTCGACCCACGTCGAACAAGTGGCGGCGCGCCTCAACTGGCCGTGCGTGCGGGTCAATCTCGACAGTCACATCAGTCGTATCGACCTGATCGGCAAGGACGCCATCGTCCTCCGCGACGGCCTGCAGGTGACCGAATTCCGCGATGGCATCCTGCCATGGGCCTACCAGCACAATGTCGCGCTGTGCTTCGACGAATACGACGCCGGTCGCCCGGATGTGATGTTCGTGATCCAGCGTGTGCTGGAATCGTCCGGCCGGCTGACGTTGCTCGACCAAAGCCGTGTAATCAGGCCGCATCCGGCCTTTCGCCTGTTCGCGACCGCCAACACGGTCGGCCTGGGTGATACGTCCGGCCTCTACCACGGCACGCAGCAGATCAATCAGGCGCAGATGGATCGCTGGTCGATCGTCACCACGCTCAATTATCTGCCGCACGACAACGAAGTCGATATCGTGCTTGCCAAGGCCAAGCATTACCGCACCGACCAGGGCCGCGACATCGTCAACAAGATGGTGCGGGTCGCAGACCTCACGCGCAACGCCTTCATGAATGGCGACATTTCGACTGTCATGAGCCCGCGCACGGTGATCACGTGGGCGGAGAACTCCGACATCTTCAAGGACGTCGGGTTCGCGTTCCGGCTCACCTTCCTCAACAAGTGCGACGAACTGGAGCGGCCGATCGTCGCCGAGTTCTATCAGCGCTGCTTCGGAGTTGAACTGCCGGAATCGTCGGTGAACGTTGCGCTGAGTTGAGCGCTGGGATGTCGTCGAACATCAAGCCCAGAAATCCCTCGAAAGAATCCCCGACCGAGCCGTTCAAACGCGCGGTTACCGGGTGCCTGCGCGCGATCGCGCGCAAACCCGAGCTCGAAGTCTCCTTCGCCGCGGAGCGCCCCGGCATCGTCGGCGGCAAGGCGCGCCTGCCTGAGCCGCCGCGAAAGCTCACCGGCCCGGACGCCGCGATCGTGCGCGGCCATGCCGACTCCATCGCGCTCAAGCTCGCCTGTCACGACCCGATGGTGCATCGCAAGCTCGTGCCGGGCGGGCAGCAAGCGCGCGCCGTATTCGACGCGGTCGAGCAGGCCCGCGTCGAGGCGATCGGCGCACGCCGCATGGCGGGCGTCGCCAAGAATCTTTCGGCGATGCTCGATGATCGTTTTCATCGCGGCAAATTCGACGAGGTCACCGATCGTGCCGACGCTCCGATCGAGGAAGCGGTCGCGCTCATGGTGCGCGAACGGTTGACCGGCCAGACCCCGCCGGCGGCGGCGAAGAAAATCGTCGATCTGTGGCGCCCGCTGATCGAGGATCGGGCCGGACGCGATCTCGATCGTCTGGAGCGGCTCATCGAGAATCAGGCGCGCTTCGGCGATGCCATCCACGATCTCCTCGATGCGCTCGACATGGGCGAGGACCGCAGCACCGAGTCGGACGAGGAGGAAGGCGAGGAGGGCGAGCAGGACAGACGCAAGGAGGAGTCCGGTGAGGACGGACAGGGCGCCGACGCCGATGATACGCAAACGCGGGTCGATGAAGCCGATGTCGCGGGCGAGGACATGTCCGACTCCACGGCCGAGGCGGCCGAGGCGCTCTCGGCCGAGATGGCTGACGATGCCGAGATGGGCGACGCCGAGGCTCCGGCCGAGCCGCGGCGTCCGCGCCGGCATGGACAGAACGAGCCGCGCGGCCCGGATTACCGGCCCTTCATTACCAAGCACGACGAGATGGTCGCAGCCGAGGAACTGTGCGAGCTGGAAGAGCTCGATCGGCTCCGCGGCTATCTCGACAAGCAACTGTCTCATCTCCAGGGCGTGGTGGCGCGGCTCGCCAACCGCCTGCAGCGCCGCTTAATGGCGCAGCAGAACCGCGCTTGGGAGTTCGATTTGGAAGAAGGAATGCTCGATCCCGCGCGGCTGTCGCGCGTGGTGATCGACCCGCTTCATCCGCTCTCGTTCAAGCATGAGAAGGAAACCAGCTTCCGCGATACCGTGGTCACGCTCTTGCTCGACAACTCCGGCTCCATGCGCGGACGTCCGATCACGGTCGCGGCGACCTGCGCCGACATCCTGGCGCGCACGCTCGAGCGCTGCGGCGTCAAAGTCGAAATTCTGGGCTTCACCACGCGGGCGTGGAAGGGCGGGCAGTCGCGCGAGGCGTGGCTCGCCGCCGGCAAGCCCCCCAATCCAGGACGGCTCAACGATCTGCGCCACATCATTTACAAGTCGGCTGATTCACCGTGGCGTCGCGCGCGCAAGAATCTCGGCCTGATGATGCGTGAGGGTCTTCTCAAGGAGAATATCGACGGGGAAGCGCTCGATTGGGCGCACAAACGACTTCTCGCCCGCACCGAGCAGCGCAAGATATTGATGATGATCTCCGACGGCGCGCCGGTCGACGATTCCACGCTTTCGGTCAATCCCGGCAACTATTTGGAGCGGCACCTGCGCTGGGTGATCGAGGAGATCGAGACGCGCTCTCCGGTCGAGTTGATCGCGATCGGCATCGGCCACGACGTCACGCGCTACTATCGCCGCGCGGTCACCATCGTGGATGCTGAAGAGCTCGGCGGCGCCATGACCGAAAAGCTCGCCGAACTGTTCGACGAGCCGGTTCCGGACGAACCGCGGCGGCCGCGGAGGCGCAACGCGTGACCGACCGCACGCCATTTTGGCGTTCCGGTCTTACATCGCGAAACGGACGGGCCATCGGCGTGCTGTTCGCGGCCGTGCTGGCGCGCGCGGTCGTCGCCGACGCGCAGACGCTGCCGTCCGCCGCACCGCCCGCTGCCATCGAGGTTCGCGCCGAACCCGTCGCGGCCTTCGACGTTCGCGACCCCTCCCGCCGGCAATTCGGAGTGCTCGAATTCCGTGGCGGTCTGGCGTTGCGTTCGTCCTACAGGAACTTCGGTGGCATGTCGGCCATTCGCGTCGCCTCCGATGGCGCGCACTTCATTGCCTTGAGCGACAAGGGTTGGTGGTTTCGCGGCCGCATCGTGTACGAGGGCTCGCGGCCGAGTGGCATCGTCGATGCCGAAATGGCCCCGATTCTAGGTCCAGATGGCCAACCGCTCGCCGCCCGCGGCTGGTATGACTCCGAATCGATCGCGGAGGATGGGGGCACGCTCTACGTGGGGATTGAGCGGGTCCATCAGATCGTCCGCTTCAACTACGGCAAGGAGGGCTTGTTCGCCCGCGGCCGCCCGATTCCGCCTCCGCCGGGTTTCCGTTCGCTGCCGTTCAACCGAGGTCTCGAAGCCCTGGTCTTCGTCCCGAAGAGCTTGCCGCTTGGCGGCACGCTCATCGCGATCTCGGAGCGCGGCCTCGACGCGGCGGGCAATATCAGCGGCTTCCTGCTTGGGGGCCCGAGCCCGGGCGGATTCGCGGTCAAGCGAAGTTCGAGCTACGACGTCAGCGACGCCGCGCTGCTACCCGGCGGCGACGTTCTGCTACTGGAACGCAAGTTCAGCTGGACCAGCGGTCTGACCTTCCGCATACGGCGCGTCGGGCTTGGCGAGATCAAGCCGGGCGCGACGGTGGATGGTCCCGTTCTGTTCGAGGCGGATCTCGGCTACGAGATCGACAACATGGAGGGCCTGAGCGTTCACCGCAATGCGGGCGGCGAGACCGTGCTCACGCTCATTTCCGACGATAATTTTCTGCCGTTCCAGCGCACGCTGCTGCTGCAGTTCACGTTGGCGGAGCCGTGAATGCGATTTGTCGAGAGCTCGGACGGACAACGGAGACTGGCCGCGATCCGGCTGTCCCCCGCCGCAGGCTATGCCGCCGCCGCGTGTTTCTTCCGGATTTGGCGTTTGAGCTCAAGTGCCTTCACCGACAGTTCGTCGTCCTTCGCCTTCATCAGGAAGGCGTCGAGACCGCCGCGGTGATCGACCGTCTTGAGCGCGTTTGCCGACACGCGCAGCTTGACCGAACGGCCGAGCGCGTCCGAGATCATAGTGACGTTGAGCAGATTGGGCAGAAAGCGCCGCTTGGTCTTGATGTTCGAGTGGCTGACCTTGTGTCCGACCTGAGCACCCTTGCCGGTCAGTTCGCACCGCCGCGACATTGAGAACCTCTGCATCATCCTGAGGGGTTGCCGGACCAAGCACCTGCGCGTCGTCGGCGGGGCAGCTCGATCGCTACGGCTCCGTAGAGCCGCCGGACCTATAGTCAGCGCATGAAATGGCGTCAAGCCGGGTGTTTCCGGGTCCTCGCACGACTGGCCCCGCCGGAGGGGACTGTTGGTCGCGGTCGAACGGGACCGCAACAGGTCCCAACTGCCTTGATCGGGCCAAGATGCCGCGCCAAGGCTTAACGGAATGTACCAGGGGCGAACCCGCCTGGCCCGGCCTGACCACTAGGCTGGCCACCGCCCGGCGGTTTCAATAACAACTGACGAAAGCAGGGACCGGCCTTCGTGCGTTCATATCGCCTCACTCGTCGCCTGACCCGCCTTGGGATCATCCTGGGCGCGGCCGCGCTTGCGATGACGGATGCCCAGCAAAGCCCTAGCCTGGCTCAAGGCAAACTCGACGCCCGCTACACCGTGACGCTCGGCGGCCTCCCGATCGGCCAGGGCGCCTGGGTGATCGAAATCGGCGATGATCATTTCACCGCTTCGGCGAGCGGTGGGACGGCCGGATTGATGCGGGTTTTTGCCAGTGGGCAAGGCCAGAGCGCAGCCCGCGGGGGCGTTTCCGGCGGCCAACTCATCCCCTCGAGCTACGCGTCTCGCATCGTCACCGATGAGAAGTCCGATGAAGTGCGGATGACGATCAGCTCCGGCACGGTGAAGGAGTTCGTGGCGAATCCGCCGGCGGTTGCGAGTCCGGACCGCGTCCCGGTCACCGAGGCCCATCGGCGCGGCGTGTCGGATCCCATGACGGCATCCCTGGTGCGGGTTCCCGGCAGTGGCGACACGCTCGTTCCGCAGGCGTGCCAACGGACGCTCGCGATCTTCGACGGTCGCATGCGCTACGATTTGCAGCTTTCCTTCAAGCGGCTTGAGCGGGTGAACTCAGAGAGGGGCTACCAAGGCGTGGCCGTAGTCTGCGCGGTCCGATTTTCGCCGATTGCCGGGTACATTCCAGATCGCGCTGCCATCAAATACCTCATTCAGTTGCGCGACATCGAGATGTGGCTTGCCCCCATTGCGGGCACGCGCGTCATGGTGCCCTACCGGGTTTCGGTTCCGACCCCGCTGGGAGTCGGAATCATGCAGGCGACCCAGTTCGTCTCGCTCCCGCACCCGAGCAGGGCGACCGCCAAGACGCAATAATAATACGCAATAAATCGCGTCCGGACGGGCAAAAACGCCTGCCGTCTGGGCAAATGATCCGCACTTGAGCACCGGGATCCCGTGTTAAATCATTTGCGGGTCGGAGCACCGAGGGCCCGTTTCCGCCTTACACGATGTTGGGGCATCCGTCTCTGCTGCTACGAGATATTGCCGTGAACGAATCCGACCAGGAGCGAGTCAGCGATTCGGGCGCGATTCGTTCGGGACTCGTTCCACAGCTTAAGCACAGCGCTATGCACAGGCGCTTCCCCTCGCAGAGAACGAAACGCGCCGTGGGCATGGCCCAGGTCTTCTTTCTGACGCTCTTAGGAATGTACCCCGGCTTTGGCCGAGGCACTGCAACCGCCGGTCTCGGGTGAATGCGCCATCGGCCGAGCGCAAGGATGGGAAGATGTGACAGCGAGCACGCGAGACCAGTGGTCCTTTGTGCTGGCTGATGCGCAGGAGAATGTCGCGCCGTGCGCCCTTTGGAGCCCAACGCGATACCCCCTCGGTCCGCGCTGCGATTGCTGGTCGATCACGTGCCGTCGGTTGCGAGGCGGCCTCCTTGCTCCGATTGCCTCCGTGCGGACCGACATTATCTGTGCACCGGCGATTTATTGCCTGGAGCTTCAGCCACGATGATGTTCAACCAGATCATGCTGGTGATCGCGTCCGAGCGGACGCGCACTCGCCAGCCGCTACTCGAACTATGGCTTCGAAATGGGCGTTTGCCGGAAATGGTGGAAGCGGGTATCTTATGCTCAGCGAGATGCACGCGCGGCTCAAGGCGCTACTTGAACGGATGGCAATAGACCTAACGCGCGGCTCGATCTTGTATCTGCTATCCTCTGAACGTTTCGCTGCGGCCGTCGCAGAGTGACGGATAGCATCACGCAACAGCAACATCATTCATCGCCCATTCTTGATCGTCGATGTCCATTTCCTTCTCCTCCCCGTCCAATCGCGATTCCGGCGCCCGCGGCGCCGGCGTCACCGCTGTTCTCGGGCCGACCAATACCGGCAAGACCCATCTCGCCATCGAGCGTATGCTCGGCCATTCCTCCGGCATCATCGGGTTGCCGCTCCGGTTGTTGGCGCGCGAGGTCTACAACAAGGTTGCGGCGCGCGTAGGCACGGAGGCGGTCGCGCTAGTCACCGGCGAGGAGAAGATCAAGCCGCCGCATCCACGTTATTGGGTGTCGACCGTCGAAGCGATGCCGCGCGACCTCGACGTCGCGTTCCTTGCTATCGATGAGGTCCAACTCGGCGCCGATCTCGAACGCGGCCATGTCTTCACCGACCGCATGCTCAATCGCCGGGGCCGCGAGGAAACACTGGTGCTCGGCGCCCAGACCGTCCGGCCGATGGTTGAGCGGCTCCTTCCGGGCGCTCATGTCCTGACCCGACCGCGCCTGTCGCAGCTTTCCTTTGCGGGCGAAAAAAAGATCACTCGACTTCCCCGCCGCTCCGCCATCGTCGCGTTCTCGGTGGAGGAGGTTTACGCCATCGCCGAGTTGATCCGCCGTCAGCGGGGCGGCGCTGCCGTGGTGCTCGGAGCGCTGAGCCCGCGCACCCGCAATGCGCAGGTCGACCTCTACCAGTCCGGGGATGTGGAATACCTCGTCGCCACCGACGCGATCGGCATGGGACTCAACCTCGACGTCGATCACGTCGCGTTTGCCTCCGACCGCAAGTTCGACGGATATCAATTCAGAAAACTCAATCCGGCCGAGCTCGCGCAGATCGCAGGCCGCGCTGGCCGCGCCACCCGCGACGGCACCTTTGGCACCACCGGCAGGTGCCCGCCGTTCGAGACCGAACTCGTGCAGGCGCTCGAAAGCCATTCGTTCGAGCCGATCAAAATGCTGCAGTGGCGCAACACTGCGCTCGATTTTTC
>JGI12053J15887_10000646_pt1 | contig 14559 bp, 15 predicted proteins | sample MedBloCAOM1_O3_FD_15887 | JGI IMG/M metagenome (IMG submission 15887)
TGCGGCTTGCGCGATGTCCGAGGTGCGCCGCTTTCTCAGCCCCCAAACCACCGTCCTTACAGGACCTGCAGCCATGCCGCTATCACGCTAAGCGTTTAGCCTCAGCAACTGCCTTGTCTCTGCTACGGTAGCGGGTTGGCGCCCGTAAGCGCCGGCCATTTCGACGATGCGCTTGACGAGCGCCGCGTTGGATGGCGCAAGAGTGTCGCGGTCAAGGCGCACATTGTCTTCAAGACCCGTGCGACAGTGGCCGCCAAGCTCGAGCGACCAGCGATTGAGCGTGATTTGGTCGCGAGCAATGCCGGCGCCTGTCCAGGTCGCGTCCGGGGCGAGGCGCTTTAGCGTAGTAATGTAGAATTCGAATACTTCGCGATCGACCGGCATGGCGTTCTTCACGCCCATCACAAACTGAACGTGCAGCGAACCTGTTATTTTGTCGGCTCTTTGCATCTCGACGGCCTTGAAGATCATCGACAGATCGAATGCCTCGATCTCAGGCTTCACACCATACGTGCGCATCTCGGATGCGAGCCAGTCCACCAGGTCAGGGCTATTCTCGTAGACACGTGTCGGGAAGTTACACGAACCGGTGGAAAGCGAGCACATGTCAGGCTTGAGTGGGATCATGCCACCACGCTCGTGCCCGGCACCGGAGCGGCCACCCGTCGAAAGCTGGATGACCATACCGGGGCAATGCTTACGCAGGCCCTCTACCAGCTTTCCAAAGCGCTCGGGGTCGGATGTGGGTGAACCATCGTCTTTGCGCACATGCGCGTGGACCAAGGTGGCGCCGGCCTCGAAAGCCGCCTGCGTCGACTCGATCTGCTCGCTAACGGTTATAGGCACGGCCGGGTTGTCGGACTTCTGCGGGAGTGAGCCGGTGACGGCGACCGTAATGATGCAAGGCGTGGTCATCGTCGTCCTCCCTTCATGATCTCGGTTCGGCTGCGTGGGCTGCACTAGCTCAGACTGCATCTTACTGTCCTAGCCCGGAATACAATTCCGCATCGACCTTGACATCTTATTCGTGAGTACTTCGCTTAAATCGGACTCACCGAGAGCGGCTAAGCCGCGAGACGCGGCATCTTGCCGTCGATCACTCCGATTGATGCGCCCTCTAGCCAATGAGCGCCTTTAATATAGAGCGCATCGACTTCCGGTCCCGTCAGGCCCGGCATGTCGGGCCTGACCGAATAACCGATACCTACCTGCAGGTAGGCAAGGTGGCGATATCCCTCGGGGAAGCTCATCAATCGCATCCAATCGAGCTTTAACGTCGCCGTCGAATCAACGGGGTCAATACGATCTTGTTCATAAATCGGCTGGCGTAGAATAAAGCCCCAACGTTCCCCTCGCTTTTCAAGAAAATCGTAAAAGCGCCCCGTGCAGACGACATCACAAAGGACGCCTTCCACTTTGGCGCGTTGGCTAATTCTCATTTTTGTCTGAGCGATTGCGCGATCTCCTTCGATCTCAATGGAGCTGCCTCCCAAAAAANGCAGGGTGCGAACGCCGCGATTGNATCTTTCTCGGCTCACCTTGATGAATTCGTCAGCGGTGCCTTGGAACCAGGTCGCCATCATGCGCCCNCCCTCATGCCAAACCGTGCTGAATCGCTCCCAATCGGCTGCGTCGCGCCACACCGCCCAATTTTCAAGAAGGTCCCTGATAGCCAAGCGATCAATAAGCTGTTCTGCGGGTGCCATCGAAAATCCCTCCTTTTGAAGGAGTTTGTTTATTTGCAAGAACAGATCATGTCAGGCCAACTCGCCCGCGTCGTCCTTCAAATGAATGAATTCTCGCCTCAAATTTCGGGCCACAGCAAGGTTCCGCGTTGGCTCCATTAATTCCGGCATGGCAAAGGACGAAGACTGCCACGCACGGTTATTGGTGCCACCTGATGGCCAAAGAGCCACCCCTCATGGACTCGTCAACCGGTCCCAAGACGGTTTCGGTGCGGGAGGTAGTTCTCGGACGCCATATCAATCTGTAGTCGCGGCGGGCGCTTTAAAGGTCAGCCGGTCAGGTCTAATCCGGACTGGCCGGGCACCCCTCGATGGCGGCGCGCTGGTGGAGAAAAGGCCGCATCGACGCCAACCAGATCGGAGTTGCTGCGAGAAGAACAGGCTCACCAGGAGGAATACGGACCCACGAAAGGCAAGCGCCAATAAGGCAGGCGATCGCGCGGGCCCGCGTAAGGGAATTCGGTCCCGGGAGCGCGTCGTCGGGTCTTGATGCCTCCTTGCGACTCGCCGCTCAAGAGGACCACGAAATCCGTGCCTTTGGCGGTCTCCGAGCTCAACGCCTCGTCCGAGATGATCAGGGAAGATCGCGGTGACGCCATCCCGGCGATACGATCCAATGGCTCCTGCGGGTCTTGCCGAGGTTCAAAGAAGTTCTTTTATGAAGTTCAATTTAATGGCGTCTGCGGATTGCGGGGCTACATCAGTTTCACGCATTGGGCGTTGCAGTGAATCTTAGTGGAGCTTCTACATGTCGAACACATCGGTAGATGCGGGCATGACGGACGATTACGAGCAACCCGTCAATTTGGCACGGATCGTCTTTCTAGCCGCCGTTGCGCTGCCGGTCCTTGGCGGTTTGTACTATTCACTTCTCTTGCAGCGGAGATGGACCGCCGCGAGCCATCGCATACCCCTGGCTCTCGGAGAACGTGTTCGACTGAATAGCGGAAGTCCAATCGGCTTGGTCGTCGACACCGGCGAGCTGGTGACCATCGCCTGGCCGGCCGGAGAAGCGACATTCCCCCAGGAATCTTTGTGTCGCGTCTAACGTGCCCACCAGTATTTGACGAATTGGATTTTGGTTTTTTCAGCTTTTCTGGGTCAAAAGCTGATCTGAAGCCGGAAGAGTTCGATGTGGCCAACGACCAACGCGAGCTATTGGCCCGACGAGAGCTGGACTATCTGGCGGCCGCCATTCATAGCCTTGAGATTGTTGACGTATTCTTCAGGACGCTGCCAGCGGACAGGAACTTTCAATCCCATAAAATTTGCGATGCTACCGATAAAAGCAGTGCAATTGGATGTTTCGGCGTTCCAGACCGGTGAACTCGCCTGTAATTTCTTGATGTATGCGAAAACCCTTTTTGCGTCCAGCTCATTCAAGTAAACCCGGTAATTGGCGGTCAAGTACTGCGGATCAAGATCGCCATAGCTTGCCCCGGTCTCGGACGGCACCCAGAGCAAATAACCAACTACATAAGCTAGGGTGTCTCCCGCAGGGGTAAGGCCCGCGACTTCAACTTCTCGTTGGCTTGTCTTCCCATACCAGACGAAAGCGTGCCCCCAGCTCGCCGCCGTTCTGGCTCTGAAATCGACGTAGTACGGGCCCTTCGCTGATCCGGCCCCCGGCTTTCGAGTCGACTGTGGCGCCGGTTTCGATTCAATGGGCGCCTCACTGGAAACAAGCGCAGTCGCGTCGGCGGTGCGCTTGTGGACCTCCTGTCTCGGGAAACGTTCCGAACCGCGAGTGTCAATCTCGTCTGCGGAAGCTGGTTGGATTTTGCACTGGAGCAAAACAGCGAGCGTGAATCCCGCAAGCAAGCATGGTCCTGATCTCTTCGGCTTATTAGCCACGCTTCGCCCCTCAACTGTCGACGATAAAGGTCAGATTCAACGAAACCTGAGTCAATACCGCGTATCAGTAGGTCCGCGGCACGACGGGCGCCTTGCCGACTGGGGTCTTCCCGATTGGGGTCTTGCCAATCGGCATCTTGCCGACTTGAGCCTGCTGATAGACGGGCTGGGGGCGCGGTAGGTCGGCCGCGCCAGCGGCAGTCACCAGGGCAAGCGTTGCACCCGCTACAATCACAATTTTCGTCACGATACTTCTCCTCAAGGCAGTAACCCGCTGAGCGTTCTCCTCAGACACGCCGTCAGCATGAACGTCGGAATGCGTCTACAGTGCGGCAGACAGGGCTCGATCCGAAGGCGATGCCAAGGCGATATTGACGACCGGCCTACGTTGGTCAGCTAAGGGCCCGTCTGAGAAGAACTCAGTGTGAGCAAATGATTTCCGGGTTGCCCGCTGAAGCGGACCTTGCTCAATGCCGTCGGCACTTCGCATTTGTGCCAGCAACGGACTCATGCACCGGAGCAACTGGCAGCTTTATTCGATCGCCTCGTCGGGCTCAGTCAACAAATCCCGCCAGCTTGGGCTGGGCGCCGACGGCTATTTCTTGCGCGGATCGTCAGCCGGGTTGACGTAGTCAATACCTCCTGGGCCGGTGAAATGAACTTGGAGAACCGATTCTTCGTTGCCGGTCCATGCGTAATGCGCGTGTTTTGCCGGATACACCCACAATGCGCCCGGGTTCAACAGTTCGCCTTTTTTCTCGAACTTTTCACCTTGGCTCGTTCCGATAGCACCACTGATTATCGTTACGACCTCGGAATAAGGGTGAGTGTGCGGGGGCATTTGGAAGTTGGCGGGAAACTTGATGCGTAAGACGACGGTGTCTCCGGCCTTTGTCTGGTCGCCTACCAGAGTGGCGACTTGGACGCCCTTCGGAAATGCCGGGTTATCCTTCCAGATCACCGCGTCAGGCGTAACCTGGGTGTGCTTGTCTTGCGCTATCCCAGAGCTTGCAAATGCGATCAAAGCGGCGGCGACTAAGAGCTGCTTTTTCATGCTGCTTACTCCCTGCAAATGGACAATGGGGAATGACAGCATATCAAATCAGGCCACTCTGCAGGAACAGATTTCCTGACTTGTTGTCGCGGAGCGGCTGCTATCATCGGAGGTCCGCTTCGGGGTCAAAAGCCGACGTTTTGGCGTCTCAAAGTGATCTCAGCTTTGGCTCGCACAGCAGGCATCGCTCGATACGATGGGCCAGCGGGAAAGGGCCTCTGCGGCTGCGCTTTCCAATTTTGGGACCCAAGGCAGGGTGCAATCTCCAGTGATTTGCCCGACGGGCAATTTGTCGACCCTGGTGTCCAGCCCCTTTTGAAAAAATATTCTGCTTCGCCGCTGACCCAAATCAGTTCTAGAGACTCGCCATCCCGTTCCGAGAGAGGGGCGTTGGCCATCGTCACGGACGTTGGGGCGGGATGCGGTGGACGCGGCAGCGTCGGGCGCGACACGTGATGGCAGGGCGGGTTTTGGATTGAGCCAGACCCGTGAGCGATTGAACGGCGCGCGGACGACCGATGCAGTTGCGTACGGTCAAGCCATGTGGTCCTGGCACCCGTTGCTGGTGTCAAGTCGGCGGAGGAGTGTCGGCCCAACCGGGCGCGGATATTCCCTCAATTCGCAGACGACGGTGACAAGACGAATTCGTCGCCGGGGAGCGCGGAGTAAGCCGTAAAACCATTGTGCAGGGAATGCCGGCTGATACCGGTGAACCTGTGGTGACTACCGTGTGCTTACTACCATTGCACACGGGCTGCGGGTGCATCGGACACCCGGCATTCCCTGCGCCCTCTGTCTCCTGGGGCGAACGATTCCTGCACAGCCCGGGCGCATCGCGTTGCGGGACCGCGAAGCCGTGTCGGCCCGCATGGCCTTTCATTGTGTAGCCCACCCAACCGATTGATCTGACGGTATTTTTCACCGATCATTCCGCATCGCGGGAAACAAATTCAATTCCATTGAGATCGCTCGTCTCCCCCCCGATGATCGCACCAGACCAATCAGTGGGGAATGCAAAATGGCTAAGATGCGAGCAATCGATGCGGCCGTGCGTATCCTGGAAAAGGAAGGCGTCACTTGCGCGTTCGGGGTTCCCGGCGCCGCGATCAATCCGCTGTATTCCGCGCTGAAGATGCGCGGCTCGATCAGCCACATTCTGGCGCGTCACGTCGAGGGCGCCTCGCATATGGCGGAGGGCTATAGCCGCGCCAAGGCGGGCAACATCGGGGTCTGTATCGGCACATCAGGCCCGGCCGGCACCGATATGATCACGGGACTTTATTCGGCAATCGCGGATTCGATCCCGATCCTTTGCATCACAGGGCAGGCGCCCCGTGCCCGCCTCTACAAGGAAGATTTCCAGGCCATCGACATCGAATCGATCGCCAAGCCCGTAACAAAATGGGCGGTGACCGTGCGCGAACCCGGGCTGGTGCCGCGCGTCTTCAGCCAGGCGTTTCACATCATGCGTTCGGGGCGACCCGGTCCGGTGCTGATCGATCTGCCGGTCGACGTGCAAATGGCGGAAATCGAATTCGACGACGAGACCTACGCGCCGTTGCCGGTCTACAAGCCGGCCGCCACGCGCAAGCAGATCGAGAAGGCGCTCGATATGCTCAATGCCGCCGAACGTCCGCTGATTGTCGCGGGCGGCGGCGTCATCAATGCCGATGCGTCCGATCTCCTGGTGGCCTTTGCCGAGATCACGAATGTTCCTGTCGTGCCGACGCTGATGGGTTGGGGCGCTATTCCGGACGATCACGTTCTGATGGCCGGGATGGTCGGATTGCAGACCAGCCATCGCTACGGCAATGCGACCATGCTCGAATCGGATTTCGTGCTCGGCATCGGCAATCGCTGGGCCAACCGGCACACCGGGTCGATCGAGACCTACACCAAGGGCCGTACCTTCGTGCATGTCGACATCGAACCGACCCAGATCGGACGGGTCTTCAATCCCGATCTCGGTATCGCCTCCGACGCCAAGGCCGCGCTCGAACTGTTCGTCACGGTTGCCAGGGAATGGCGGAAGTCCGGCAAGCTGAAGGAGCGTCAGGCCTGGCCGGCGGCGTGCCAGGACCGCAAGCGCTCGATGCTGCGCAAGAGCCATTTCGACAACATCCCGATCAAGCCGCAGCGCGTCTATGAGGAGATGAGCAAGGCGTTCGGGCGCGACACCTGCTATGTTAGTGTGATCGGGTTGTCGCAGATCGCCGGCGCCCAGTTCCTCGGCGTCTACCATCCGCGCAACTGGATCAACGCCGGACAGGCCGGTCCCTTGGGCTGGACTCTTCCCGCAGCCCTCGGCGTGCGCGCCGCCGATCCGGATCGTGAGATCGTCGCGCTCTCGGGCGATTACGATTTCCAGTTCCTGATCGAGGAGCTCGCAGTCGGGGCGCAGTTCAAGCTGCCCTATATCCACGTCGTCGTGAACAATTCGTATCTCGGGTTGATCCGTCAGGCACAGCGCGGCTTCGACATGGACTTTCATGTGCAGCTGTCGTTCGAGAATATCAACGCGCCCGAACTCGGGGTCTACGGCGTCGATCACGTCGCGGTCGCCGAGGGCCTCGGCTGCAAGGCGATCCGCGTCACTGATCCGAAGGACTCGCAGTCGGCTTTCGCGACGGCGCGCGAGCTGATGGCGAAGTACCGCGTGCCTGTGGTGGTCGAGTTCATCCTCGAACGCGTCACCAATATCGCGATGGGCACCGAGATCGACAACATCATCGAGTTCGAGGAGACCCTCGATCTGCCGCTCGATGACACGCCGGCGAGCCTGGACCCGACGCCACACGGCGAACTGGTGCCGGCCTGAGGCGGGATCCGATCCGGGTCGATCAACACCGTGACCCTGTAACGCGAGGGATATTCGGTCATGCCGAAGTTTGCTGCCAATCTGACCATGCTGTTCGGGGAACTGCCGTTCCTCGATCGCTTCGCCGCGGCCAAGGCTGCCGGCTTCAGCGGCGTGGAATATCTGTTTCCTTACGATTTCGAAAAGGCTGTGCTGCGCGAGCAGTTGCAGCAACATGGACTGACGCAGGTATTGCACAACCTCCCGGCCGGCAATTGGGCGGCCGGCGAACGGGGAATCGCCATCTTCCCGGACCGCGTCGATGAATTCCGCGATGGCGTGCTGCGCGCGATCGATTATGCGACGGCTCTCGACTGCCATCAGGTGAATTGCCTGGTCGGCGTCGCGCCGGCGGACGCGGACCTGTTCAAATTCAACGAGGTGCTTCTGAAGAACCTTCGATTTGCGGCGGCCGCGCTGGCGCGGGAACGGATTCGCCTGCTGATCGAGCCGATCAACACGCTCGATATTCCCGGCTTTTTCCTGAACCGGACGGAGCAGGCGGTTCAGATCATCTCCGATGTCGGGTCCGACAATCTCTTCGTTCAGTACGACATCTACCACATGCAGGTGATGGAGGGCGATATCGCGCGAACGCTGCAAAAACATCTCGACCGTATCGCGCATGTCCAACTGGCCGACAATCCCGGTCGTAATGAACCCGGCACGGGAGAGATCAATTATCCCTTCCTGTTCAGACATCTCGACGCCATCGGATATCGCGGCTGGGTCGGCTGCGAATACAAGCCGAAGACCACCACCATTGACGGCCTCGAATGGTACACGACACAAGCGGTCGCGGCATAGCCGGGCGCGGAGAGGGAAAGATCGAAATGATGGATGTTGGTTTTATCGGTCTCGGGACGATGGGACGTCCAATGGCGGGCCATCTTCAAGCTGCCGGATATCGGCTGTTTGTTCATGACGTCGGGCCGATTGCCCCGGAGTTCGCTGCCGCGGGCGGCGTCGTCTGCAAATCGGGCAAGCAGGTTGCACAGAAATCCGATGTCGTCATCGTCATGGTGCCGGATACACCTGATGTGGCTGCGGTTCTGTTCGGTGCGGACGGCGTTGCGGAAGGACTCTCGAAAGGCAAGATCGTCGTCGACATGAGTTCGATCTCGCCGCTGGCGACAAAGGAATTCGCCAAGAAGATCAACGCATGCGGCGCCGATTATCTCGACGCCCCCGTTTCCGGCGGCGAGGTCGGCGCGAAGGCGGCATCCTTGACGATCATGGTAGGCGGGCCGGAGAGGGCCTTCAACACGGCGAAGCCCCTGTTCGAGAAGATGGGCAAGAACATAACGCTCGTCGGCGGAAACGGCGATGGCCAGACCACCAAGGTCGCCAACCAGATCATCGTCGCGCTGACGATCGCGGCGGTCGGCGAAGCCCTGTTGTTCGCCTCGAAGGCCGGTGCCGATCCCGCCGTGGTCCGGCAGGCCCTGATGGGCGGCTTCGCATCATCGCGCATTCTCGAGGTGCATGGCGAGCGCATGGTGAAGCGGAATTTCGAGCCTGGTTTCCGCATCGAACTGCACCAGAAAGACCTCAACCTGGCGCTCGAGGGCGCGCGGGCGCTTGGCCTCTCCTTGCCCAACACCGCTGCCGCCCAGCAATTGTTCAGCTCCTGCGCCGCGCATGGCGGCAAGGCCTGGGACCATTCCGCGATGGTGAGGGCACTGGAGATGATGGCGAGCCACGAGATCGGATCCGCCTGAGGCGAGGTTAACCAAACTAGGGGCCCCTGTAACGAACTGAAGTATCAGGATGCTCTTAAATGCCGTCCGAGCCTCCCCGGACGGCATTTTTTCTCTCTCGGTTCCTTGGAACCGTGATGGCCATTCGCCGCCGCAATGACGCCACGGTCTGCGAAGGAACCACAAAACTTTCGGAACATCGCCGCCGGCCAATGGTTGAAAAGCATCGTCAATTTCATTGGAGGAGATTATGAAGAATCGTCTTGCGATATCCTTGATCGCCGCGTCGCTGTTGGCGTCCGGTGCAGCGTTTGCTCAATCCACCACGCGAGAGGGCGCCGCGAATGGCGCCGCGGCCGGTGGTGCGGTCGCTGGTCCCGTCGGCGAGGCCGTTGGCGGCACGGTCGGTGCTGCGGTTGGCCTCGGCCTGGAAATCCCGAATGCCGTGATCACATCGATCCAGGGCGAGCGCGCGCCGTCGGTCACCGTGCGCGAGAGGATAGTGGTCGGCGAGCCGCTGCCGGCGAGCGTGGAACTGCGGACGGTTCCGAGCCACACCGAATATCGCTACGCCGTGGTCAATGACCGCCGGGTGATCGTCGAGCCGCGCACGCGCAAGATCATCAAGATCATCGACTAACGAGCGATAGCTCAGTCAATCAATCCTCGCGGGGTAGCCGTCCCCGCGGGGATTTTATATGTCAGGACACTTTCGCCTGGCGGGATCGGCCGACAACCCAGCCCACGCCGGCTGCGATGGCGAGACCAGCGCAGGCCGCCAGCGCATCGACGACAAAATCTTCCAGCCGTGCATGCCGTCCCGGCGCCCAGAACTGCAGGATTTCGATAAGGCCGATCCCGGCAACAGCAATCGCAGCGGTCAGTAACCGGTGGCGCTTATACGCGAGGCCAAATGCCAGCCCGAGCAGAACGAAAGCGAGGGCGTGCTCGCCGTCCTGACCTAGGTCGGACTGGGGCCGGAACCGGGGCGGACCGAGCGTGGCGAACGCCACGGCTGCAGCGAGCAGCCAGGCGAATATTCTGAGGATGATCGTCATCGCGACGGAATAACACGATTACCGGTCGGATATTCCGCAGATGCGAACTGGCGATGGGGTTTGGTTAATGCCTAATCCTATAGCGGTTCCCGCACGCCCATTCCGTGCATGAAGCGCTCCCGGATCTGGACGGGATCGCGACGCGTGGTTCCGATCCCCGGCTTGTCGTCGATGCGGACCCCGATCAGGGTCGGCGCGGACGCTGACAGCGATTGCTCGACCAGACGCTCAAAGTCCTCTTCATCGGCCGCCCAGGCGCTGTTGGAAAGACCGCTGGCGGCCGCGATGGCGACGATGTCCGCTACCGCGGCGGCGGGCGTCGGTTGCGCGCCGGTGATCTGGTAGACGCCATTATCCATCACGATCATGGTGAGGTTTTTCGGTGCCAGCGTCGCGATCGTCGACAGGCAACCCATCTGCATCAGCAGCGAGCCGTCGCCTTCGAGCGCGAAAACGCGGCGCGTCGGCTGCGCCAGCGCGACGCCGAGCGCGATCGGGAACGCGAGGCCCATGCTGCCCAGCATGTAAAAATTCTGCGGGCGATGTCCGGCAGCCCACAGATCGAAATTGGTATTGCCGATGCCGCCGACCACGGCTTCCTCATTTTTCAGCTTGGCGATCAGCCGCGAGGTGAGGTCGAACCGGTTCATCACCTTGGTGTTGCGGGCAGGGGCATTGGTTGCCGTGTTCATGGCTTCACTCACTTGTCGAAGACTTTGCCGCCGGTCAACAGCGGCGAGAGGATCAGCGCCACCGGCGCCTGCGTGGTGAGGGCCTGCTTGATCGAGCGGTCGACGATGAATTCGAATTCGTCTGATCGGGTGCAGGTGTGATGCTCCATCGCCAGCGAATCGAGCACCGGGCGCATGGTGCGGCAAACCAGCGACTGGCCGTAATTGAACTCGCCGAGCGTGCCGCGCTCGGACACGAACATGATCAGCGGAATCTGGTAAGGGATCGCCAGGGAGGCCAGCACGTTGGCCAACGTGGCGAAGCCCGAGGTCTGCATCAGCACGGCGCCGCGCAGGCCGGCCATCCAGGCGCCTGAGACGATGCCGACCGCTTCTTCCTCGCGCGCAGTGGGGAAAGTAGTGAAGAACGGATCGGCGTGGATATTCTTGATCAGCGTCGTCAGCACGCGGTCGGGCACGTAAGGCACCAGCCGGATGTCGTTGCGCTTGAGCGCTTGCAGCACCACCTCGTGCCAGGCCTTCTCATGGGAAGCCTTCTCATGGGAAGCCCTCCCATCCAAGGCCTTGGGCAAGGTTTGTCCCTCGGCAGCCGCCATCGAATTCTCCCTTATTCTTAATTTCCCGACGATTTCTCGCTCGCGACCTGATTGCGGCCGTCTGATGCGGCCCGCCGAAACTTGACGCGATCAACGGGATTGTCAACATGTCCTGATCGTATCCGTGATCTGCGCCTCACNGNGGTGCCAGGGATATGCCGGCGTGCGATAAAACAAACAACAAGACTAACGGGAGGGGATGTCATGGGCGGGTGGTTCCGGCTGATTGCCGTAGCGGCGGCGCTGTTTGCCGCCAACGATATCGCATCCGCTCAATCGTCGTTTCCGTCCAAGCCAGTGCGCCTTTTCGTGCCGTATCCGGCGGGCGGCGCCGTCGATATCCTCGCCCGCACGCTCGGCGACGAGCTGTCGAAGCAATGGGGCCAGCCGGTCATCGTCGAAAACCGCCCGGGCGCGGGCGGCGTGGTGGCGTCGCAGGCGCTGGCTACCTCGGCGCCGGATGGCCACACGCTGATTGTCGTCGCCAGCGGGCATGCCACCAACCCGTTCCTCTATCCAAAACTGCCCTACGATACGTTCAGCGATTTTACCGCGATCTGCCTGCTGGCCTCCTCGCCCAATATCCTGCTGGTGCGTGCCGATTCGCCGTTCAAGACGCTGGCTGATCTGCTGGCGCAGGCGCGGCGGAAGCCCGGCAGCCTGTCCTATGGCATGGCCGGCAACGGCACCTCGACGCATCTCGCCGGCGAACTGCTGAAAAATCTCGCCAAGGTCGATATCCTCGCCATTCCCTACAAGGGCGGCGGTCCGGCCATGAACGATCTGCTGGGCGGCCAGATTCCGATCTCGTTCAACAACGGGCCGGAATCGATCGGCCAGATCAGCGCCGGCACCGTTCGCGCCCTCGGCGTCACCACGGCGAAACGTGCACCGATGCTGCCGGACGTGCCGACCATCGCGGAAGCCGGTGTCGCCGGTTACGACACCGGCGTCTGGTGGGGCCTGCTCGGACCGGCCAACATGCCGCCCGCCGTGGTAGCACAGCTTTCCAGCGATTTCATCGCGGTGCTGAAGGCTCAGGCGGTGAAGGATCGCCTCAAAACCCTCGGCGCATCGCCGATCGGCAGCCTGCCCAAGGAATTCGAGGCGGTGATCCGCGCCGATTACGACAAATGGGGCCCGATCATCAAGGCCGCCGGCATGAAATTCGAGTGATCCGGTTGCTTGATCCATGATTCCCGCCTGCCTGCCGCCGCGCGACGTCAGCCGTCCGCAACTGCCGCCGCCGCCTGATGCCTGCGATACCCATGCGCATGTGTTCGGACCGGCGGGCCGGTTTCGCTATGCCGACGATCGCAGCTACACCCCGCCGGATGCGCCGCTCGCAAAATACCTCGGCATGCTCGATGCGATCGGATTTGCGCGTGGTGTGCTGGTGCAAGGCAGCGCGCATGGCCGCGACAATTCCGCGATGCTCGAAGCGCTCAAGCAGCAGCCGGACTGCCTGCGCGGCGTCGCAGTGGCGGACGCCGATATTCCGCGGGACGCCTTACGCGAATGGAGCGGGCTCGGCGTCCGCGGCTTGCGCTTCAATCATTTCTTCCGCGACGGGCAATTGCATTATCGCGGCGGCGTGCCGCTGTCGGCGGCCGAGACGCTCGCGCCCGTGATGGCCGAACTCGACTGGCATCTGCAGCTCTGGATCGACGTCAAGGATCTGCCCGAAACGATANCGGTGCTGAAATCGCTGGGCCTTCCTGTCGTCATCGATCACATGGGCCGCACTGACGCCCGCGCCGGCACGCAGACGGACGGTTTCCAGAGCCTGTTGCGCGCGGTCGGCGAGGGCTGGTGCTGGGCCAAGCTGTCGGGCGCGCATCGCATCAGCCGTAACGCGCCCGATTATCCCGACGCGCGGCCGTTTCATGAAGCGCTGGTGCGGGCCAACCCGGAGCGCCTCGTGTGGGGCGGCGACTGGCCGCACCCGCGCGTTGAAGGCGAGATGCCGGACGCAGGCCACCTGTTCGAACTTTTTCAAATGTGGACGCCTGATACGGCCACGCAGCACCGCATCCTCGTCAGCAATCCCGCGAAACTCTATGGCTTCCCGAACTGAAAGTCGCATCACCCATGTCCGTGAATAACAAGCGTGTGTTCTACGTCAAATATCTGGCGCATCCGGTCTATGCCGAAATCCTCTCCGCGCGGTCCGACGTCCGTCTCGACCGGCTCGAGAATGAAAGCCCCGAGGACGTCTTCGCGCCGATCCTGGCCGAGGCGCACGCCTATCAGATCGGTGCTGCGCGCGACGAGTTGGCGCCGCATTTCCATGTCCATGCCGACCTGCTGCGGCGGGCGCCGAACCTGCTGATCGTCTCCAGCAATGGCGCGGGTTTTGATCCCGTCGATGTCGAGGCCTGCACGGCCGCGGGCGTGCTGGTGGTCAATCAGTCCGGCGGCAACGCCCACTCCGTCGCCGAGCACGCGCTGGGCATGCTGCTGACACTTTCAAAACGCATCATCGAGGCCGACCGCGCGCTGCGGCGCGATCCGAACGTCAATCGCAACTCGCTGATCGGCACCGAGGCGCAGGGCAAGACCATCGGCATTGTCGGGCTCGGCAATGTCGGCCGCCGCATCGCCGAACTCTGCAAGGGCCTGCTCGGCATGACCGTGCTGGCCTACGATCCCTATCTGACGGCAGCCGAGATGGCGGCGCGCGGCGGCGAGAAGGTCGAACTGGATGATCTGCTGCGCGCCTCCGACTACGTCTCGATCAATTGTCCGCTGGACAAGAACACGCGCGGCATGATCGGCGCGCGCGAGTTCGCGCTGATGCAGCCGCATGCGTATTTCATCACCACGGCCCGCGGCTTTATCCACGATGAAGCCGCGCTGCTGGAGGCGCTGCGCAACAAGTCGATCGCGGGCGCGGGTCTGGACGTCTGGTCCAAGGAGCCGCCGCCGCCGGAGCATCCCCTGCTGCAGTTCGACAATGTGCTGGCGAGCCCGCACACCGCGGGAGTGACCACGGAAGCGCGG
>JGI12053J15887_10000647_pt1 | contig 14559 bp, 11 predicted proteins | sample MedBloCAOM1_O3_FD_15887 | JGI IMG/M metagenome (IMG submission 15887)
TCGCCGATCGCGTGCAGCCGCGCGCCCGCGGGTGCCGACTCAAGTGCCAACCGAAACAGGCGGGCGGCATCGAATCTGTGCACGGCGGGCCAGCGGTTGGACCCGTCGCCGGGGTAGCCCGCGACGCCCTTCTCGTTGGCGATATCGATCAGGCGGGGGACGAAGCCGTGATCACCCTCGCCGTGTACCGACGGCGGCAGCCGCAGAACCGCGACGCGCACGCCGCGCGGGGTGAACGCCAGCGCCGCTTGCTCCGAGGCGCGCGGAGAGTCGGGATCAACGGCGTCGTCCTCCGTCATCGTGCGGCCCAGTGCGAAGCTGGCCAGCCCGGACGTGACGACGAACGGCCGGTCGGATCCGGCGAGCACCCCACCGAGTGTGTCGATGGCGCGGCGGTCGGTCTCGGCGGCGCCGGTGTATTGGGTGAAATCGTGATTGAACGCCAGGTGGATCACTCCGTCGGCGGCCTGGGCACCCGCGCGCAAACTCTCGAGATTCTCGAGATCGCCCCGATGGACCCGGGCTCCCGCCGCCTCGACAGCCTGAGCCGACGCATCGGAACGGGCCAGGCCGAGGACGTCGTGACCTGCGGCGATGAGCTCCGAAACAACGGCTGACCCGATGAAACCGGACGCGCCGGTGACAAATACTCGCATTGGAACCTCCTATTGATGTCAGTTGCTGTCATCACCGTAACGCTGATGACAGCCGCTGTCATCCCCTAAGATCAACGCATGAGCCGGTGGCAGCCCAACGCGCGCGGCCGCCTGGAGCAGGCGGCCCTTGAGCTCTACACCGAGCGCGGGTTCGACCAGACGACGGTCGCGGAGATCGCCGAGCGGGCCGGGCTGACGGAGAGAACGTTCTTCCGGCACTACGCCGATAAACGCGAGGTGCTGTTCTGGGGGCAGGGTGCGCTGATGGAGTTGGTGACCAACCACATTGCGGACGCCCCTGATTCCGCGTCGCCAATCGACGCGGTAGGCGCTGCACTGCAGGCCACCGGAAAGATCTTCGAGGGTCGTCGCGAGCATGCCCGACGGCGCCAGGCAGTCATCGCAGCCAACCCTGGCCTGCAGGAGCGCGAGCTGATCAAGCTGGCGTCGCTGGCAGCGGCGATAGCCGAAGGGTTGGGCCGTCGCGGCGTCCGCGAAGCGACCGCCAAACTAACCGCCGAGACAGGCGTTGCGGTCTTCAAGGTCGCCTTCGACCGATGGATCAGCGCCCCGGCGGACACCGACCTGACGCAGGTCATCGACGACTCGCTCAATGAGCTCAAAGCGCTTGCCGGCGGCGCCGAAGGATAATTGTTCGATCGCGTTGCGAGGCACGTCCGTCGCTCGCACTTACGCCAGCCCTGAGAGGGTGATCGTCACCGCTGTGAGTTTGCCGACACTGCGGCGTCGGCACTATCGAAACCCGTTGGCAACACGGGCAGTTCGAACGACTCGCTGATCGCTCCTAAAATGCCGTCGCACAGTATTGTTCTCTGGGATGCAGGGACCAACGTGCTGAGACGCGCCGAGGCGGACGACCTGGCGAGTTCGCTTGGCAGCTTCGGCCGAATCGGCCGCGTCGCGGTGCGCTGGCCGCTGTTCGTCATCGGATTCTGGATCGCGCTGGCCGTCGCCTTGTTCCTCGTGCTGCCGCCGCTGGCCAAGATCGCTGGCGAGAAGCCTCCCGAGTTCCTGCCCTCCGACGCGCCCGTCTTGGTCGCCAACAACGCGATGATCAAGGAGTTCAACGAATCGGACTCGCAGAACAGCCTGTTGGTGGTGCTGAGCAACGACGACGGGCTGGGACCCGCACAGGAGGAGGTCTACCGCAAGCTCGTCGACAACCTTCGCGCCGACCACGCGGTCGTCATGCTGCAGGACTTCATCAGCACCCCCGCTTTGCGCGACGTGGTCACCAGCAAGGATCACAAGGCGTGGTATCTCCCGGTCGCCCTCGCGGGCGAGCTCGCCACCCCGGCCGCCGGTGAGTCCTACAAGCGGGCCGTCGAGATCGTCAAGACGTCGACGACTGGCACATCGCTGACCGCGCACCTCAGCGGCCCGGCCGCCACCGTCGGCGACATGACGGCAGTCGGTGAGCGTGACGTACACGTGATCGAAATCGCCACAGCGCTCATGGTTTTGACGATTCTGCTTGTCGTCTATCGAAATCCGATCACCATGGCGTTGCCCTTGGTGACCATCGCAATATCGCTCGTCGTCGCCCAACAGATCATCGCCTGGCTCGCGCAGCTGGGCCTTAGCATCTCGCCGCAGGCCATNGTGCTGGTGAGCGGGATGATGCTCGGGGCAGGAACGGATTACGCGGTCTTCCTCATCTCGCGGTACCACGAATACCTCCGGATGGGCGAGCAATCAGACACCGCCGTTGTGTCGGCGTTGGGGTCGATCGGCAAGGTGATCGCGGCGTCCGCCGGCACCGTCGCGATCACGTTCTTGGGCATGTCCTTCGCGAAGCTGGGCGTGTTCTCCACCATCGGGCCCGCCCTGGCCATCACGATCATCGTCGGGTTCCTCGCGTCGATCACGCTGCTGCCCGCGATGGTCGCCATCGCCGGCCGGCGCGGTCTGGTCAAGCCCAGAGGAGAACTCAGGAACCGCTTTTGGCGGCGGTCGGGCATCCGCATCGTGTTGCACCCGGTGCGGCATCTGGTGGCCAGCCTCATCGTTCTGGCGATTCTGGCGAGCTGCGTCAGCGTGGTCAGGTTCAACTATGACGACCGCAAGAGCCTGCCGGCCGACGTCGACAGCAACGTGGGATATGAGGTGATGGCACAACACTTCCCGGTCAACTCGAGTATTCAGCAGTTCATTCTCGTGCAATCCCCGCGCGACCTGCGAAGTCCCAAGGCCCTCGCCGACCTCGAACAGATGGGCCGCCGCGTCAGCCAAGTCCCTGGCATCGCCGCCGTGCGCGGTGTCACCCGGCCCACCGGTGAGACCCTCGAACAGGCCAAGGCCACCTACCAGGCCGGCGCAGTCGGCGACAAACTCTCGCAGGCATCGACCGAGATCTCCAGCCGCAACGCCGATCTCGATCGGCTCACTGGCGGTGCGCACCAGCTCGCCGACACCCTCGGCGACGTCCGCAACGGCATGCTGGAAGCGATGACTTCCGTCAGCGGGCTGACCGGCGCCCTTGCCGATATGCAGAATCGATACGCCGCGAACACGACCCTGGCCGACATGGACCGTTCGGCGCAGCTCGTGACAAACATGCGCGCGCTCGGTGATGCGTTGGGCGTGAACCTCACCCAGGTCGACGACGTGTACCGGTGGGCGGTCCCGATGATGGCGGCGTTGAACTTCAGCCCGGAATGCGCAATGGATCCGGCGTGCCAGAACTCGCGGGCAACCCTGCAGCGTCTAGTCGCCGCCCATGACGACGGATCGCTGCAATCGCTTTCCGATCTGGCACAGCAACTGCAGTCCACCCAGGGCACCCAGCCCGTTAACGCCACTGTCGCCGCGCTACGCGAGAAGCTCCAGAGTGCCAGCGACGCGGCACAAAAACTCGGGCTGGACAAGCCGGATGGCATTGCCCGCAAGCTGACCGAACTTCAGAACGGCGCCAACACGCTCGCCGACGCGAGCCGACAGCTCGCCGACGGTGTGCAACTGCTGGTGGACCAGGTCCGCCAGATGGGTCCGGGTCTCGGCGACGCCTCGTCATTCTTGATGGCCATGCGCAACAACGCTCACGAGCCATCGATGGCCGGCTTCTACATTCCGCCCCAGATCCTGTCGCAGAGCGAGTTCAAAACCGCCGCAACCATGTTCGTGTCGCCGGATGGCCACGCGGTGCGTTACCTCGTCCAGACCGACCTCGACCCCTTCGGCACCCAGGCGATGGACCAGGTCTCACAGATCATGGACGCGGCCAGAAGCGCGCAGCCCAACACCGAACTGGCCGACGCGACGATTTCGATCGCCGGATTGCCCGCCGTGAACGCCAACGTACGTGACTACTACAACCACGACATGAGATTCATCCTCATCATGACGATTCTGGTTGTGCTCTTGATTCTCATCGTGCTGCTGCGGGCCATCGTTGCGCCCCTCTATCTCATTGCATCGGTGGCGATTTCCTACCTGTCGGCACTCGGCATCGGGGTCGTGGTATTCCAATTCATCCTCGGCCAACACATGGCGTGGAACGTGCCGGGCACCGCGTTCATCGTGCTCGTTGCGGTTGGGGCCGACTACAACCTGCTGTTGATTTCGCGCATCCGCGACGAGGCGTCCCGCGGGATGCGCACCGCGGTGATCCGCACTGTGGGCGCCACGGGTGGCGTGATCACCTCAGCCGGAATCATCTTCGCGGCGTCCATGTTCGGCCTGACCTTCGGCAGCATCGCGGGAATGGTCCAGGTCGGGTTCATCATCGGGGTCGGATTGCTGCTGGACACCTTCCTGGTCCGCACGGTAACCGTGCCGGCGCTGGCCGTCCTGGTGGGACGAGCGAACTGGTGGCCGTCGCGGAACCTGAAGCCCCTACACGGGCGAAGCGATGCGGACCGCCTAGATCATCCGCGGCCCGCCGAAGCCGGGGACGGTGCCGATCGGGATCAGCGCCAACACGATGACGAGAAACAAGAACAACCGCAACTGGTTTGATGTCGGAGGTCGGTCAATCTCGGGTCGGCGCGCCGCGAAGACGATGTAGACGATCGCGACGTCGAACGACACGATGATCAGCCACCTGGTCCAATCGAAGCCGGTGAGGAACACCGGAATGATCAGCACCAGCCCAGCCGCCACCCACGCCATGCTGCCGCGTAGCTCGTCGACGAATGCGCGCAGCGGAACGCCAGAAACTCCGCTGATTCCATACATCGTCGCGGCGAACGCCGCGACACCCAACACCAACGAGACGGTGAGGCCGATCATCCCGATGTTCGCGACAGTGCGCATGGCGTCCACGACCTCGTAGTCGTAGATCGGCATGACGTTGCGGCACACCCAGTCGTGATAATCGGTTTGACTCTGTTGGGCACCGAAGACGTACTGCACAAGCGTCGGCAGCGACGTGATCGAAGCCCATGGATCGGGAATCGGGTGATGCGGTACCGCCGAACACAGTTGGGGGGCGATGTCGTCACGACCGAACGCCGCCACCCCGAGTGCGGTGAGGACGCCGGGGGCCACAGCCAGCAGCACGCCACGGCGCCGAGCCGCACCCAGCGTGCCGCCAAGGACGACGATCGCCAGCACCGCTCCCATGGCGAACTGCATCCCGATCGCCTCGTGGACCAGAGTCAACGCCGCGATGACCAAGCCATACGCAGTGCACCACGCCAATGCGAACGCCCGGGACCGCGAGAACGCCAACGCAACCGCGAACACCGTAAGTGCGGCCGCACCGAACAGATCCGGTCGGGCGGAATACGCGGCGAACGGGATGCCGAACGGCAGCAACGGAATCAGCAACGCGACCATCAGCCTGCGCTCCGACCGGCGCCGACCGACCAACACAACACCCATGACAAGGGCAAGGCCACACAGATAGATCGCCGTCGACAGCCAGCGCAATCCAAGGGTGGCCGCGAAATAATGCCCAGGGACCAGCCCGACCAATTCGCCTGCTAGGCCCCGGCGGACGAACCCAAAGGTGTAGTCAACGGCGTAGTACGACATCCAGTACACGTCGATCGGCAGGATGTTGATCGCGAAGAGCAGCACGACCGTCGACCACATCGCGATCGCGACGGCGATGCCGACGTACGCCACCTGGCGCGCCGACCCGCGCTGAGGAGCTTTGAGGCTCAAGGTCGCCATCGGGAGAGGGCCTAACGGACAGTGGTCGCGAACAGCTGCAGGTCGGCGAGGGCGCCCAACGCCAGCTCGCGCGTCGACGCTGCGGTGTTCTCGGTGCCGTTTTGGTACGCGACGACAGTGATGAAACGACTGCCGTTGAGCGTTCCCGTGCCGCAGAACAACTGTCCACGGGCGCGCTCGATGCGGCGACGTGTGACGCCCTGCTCGGCCAACCGCATCGACATCTCGGTCGCATCCCCACCGTCGATGCGGCCGATGACTGTGTCGAAGTTCCCGAGGTTGGAACACCCCACCGGTAGTTGGCCGGTGGCCATGGCGATGCCTTCGGTGTGCCTGACCAACCACCGCGGTGTGAACGGAATCAGCGGCAGTCCGGCAAGCATTTCGTTGGGCTGTTGCCCCAGCATCCTCAGCTGTCTCTTGACGTCTGCACGCACACTGCTCAAACCGTCCATCACCGCTTGGCTGTCGACGGCGACTGTGATCGAGGTCAGTGCGTTGGCGCGGTCGTCCGCGGCGCTGCGCTCGCTGACCGGGAGCACGACCGTCACGGTGTTGCCGTCCTGGTGGATCCTGCCCATCCGGTGGGCAAGGCGGGCCGCGAATGCAATGAAGAGCGTGGTGCTGCTTGCGCTCAACTCGCGCGCGCGAGCGTCCCAAGCCGACACATCGGTCTGCATCGTCACCGACGCAAGCTCGGCCCCGTCCTCGCCTGCCGAGACCACCGGACGATACGGCGCCGCTGCGGGAGCCCTCGCATCCGACGACAGCCGCAGCAAGATCAGCAGAGTAGCGATCAGTGCGCGGATCACGGCCGGCAATGCCAGGACGGCGTCGGCCAGGTCGTCCGACACCGCACGCCACCAGCCGCGTGAATGTGCCTGCGGGTATCCGAAATCGCGGCTCTCACCCTTGACCGCTTCCGCAATCGCCGTCGCCAGCCCGAGTCCGTCAGCGACGCAGTGCGACGCCACCAAGGTGATCGCCGTACCACCGTCGTCCAACGGCAGCACGCCCAAATGAAAGGTCGGCCCCCACTGCGGGTCGACCGTGACCCGCGCCCGATGCTCGATCCAGGCGCCGATGTCGTCGCGCGGGCGGTGCGCGGCCGCGAGGTCGATAGCGGGTGAGCGTCCGTCGACTACCCAGCGATGACGCCCGAACGGCAACGGCGAGCGCTCGATCCGGCGCCCAAGAAGTCCCGCACCGAGATTTCCATTGAAGACGCGCAATTCGTCGATGTCCACGTCGCGGTCGTACACCCACGTGCACTGACACACGCTGCCCTGACCGGTCGCCCGCAACCGCAGAAACGCCGCCTGGTCGAGCAGCGCCAGCCGCGTCACCGGCACCCCGCTTCGGCGGCGGCGCGATACCCCCGCACCGCGGTCGGCGCGAACACCGCGACAAGCCCGACGGCCCACACGCCGGCCTGCAGCAGCGGCCACAGCAGTGGCCCACCCTCTGCGAGCCCACGCATCGCCTCGATCGTCGGCGACATCGGCTGAAGCCGCACCGCCTCCTGCAGCCAGGACGGAAACAACGCGACAGGGGCGACCCCGGTGTTGAAGAAGAGCAACACGACGCACCCCGCGCCAAGCCAGGTCACCATGGCCCGCCCGTCCGCGCGAACGGCGATTGCGATCACCGCCGTCGCGACGCCCACCGAGATCATCACCGGCACAAGAACAAACATCACGGCTGCGGTCCAGCCCCCCGCGAATCGCAAACCCAACGCGACCCCGAACGCGGTGAGCACCACAGCAGAGGCGGCCGTTCGGATGGCTTCGGCGAGCAGTCGACCGGTCAGGGCACTCGCCCGATGGATCGGTAGCACCCACAACCTGGTCAGCAGGCCCGACTCCCGTTCTGCGGGCAGAGCCAGGCCCGCGCCAAGAGTGCCGAAGATGGCGCCGACGACAGCGCACATCGGGACCAGCCCGTAGAGGCTGTCGCTTCCGGTGACGGCCAGCACCGCCTTGCCGATGAGCAGTTTGTAGATGACCAGCAGGAAGGTCGGAAACAGCAACGCCTGGACGGCGACGATCGGGTCACGCCGCCAGCGACGCAGTAACCGACCCGCCTCCAAGGCGCTCTGCCTGGCAAACGCGGTCAGCGACGCCTCGTACGGTATTCCCTCTGTCACCGAAGTATTCACGACCACCGTGTGCGCCTTTGCATACCCAACGCGAGGCCGCCGAACAGCGCCATCAACGCGATGCACCAGGCCACCGTCACGGCCAGACCCGCGCCGCTGACGTGACCACTGGCGAGCCCACGCAGGGTCTCCGTGACCTGCGACACGGGCTGGTAGCGGACAAACGGACCGAGCCATGCAGGAAACGATTCGGCCGGCGCCATGCCGGTGGATAGCAGGACCAGCACCAGCTGGGGGAGCAGTAGCAGCTGGCTGGACGACTCGACGGAGCCGACCCGGGAGCCGAGGGCATCCGCGCCGAGGCAAACCGCGATCGCGAACGCCAACACGATGACCACGAACAGCACGGCGTACCCCATGCCGCCGGCCATCCGGAAGCCGAACATCGAGGCGACCGCGGTGCCGGCGACCAGCGCAATCACCGCGCGGATCAAGCAGTAGAGCATCCGCGCCGCCAGTGGCACCACCGCCGGAATCGGCAGGGTGGCAAGCCGAACTCCGAATCCCGACAATCGATCCCGTGCGGCGCGGTCGGCGGTGGTCATCGCGCCGAACAGCATCGCCTGCACGATGACGACTGGAAGGACATACTGCGGGTAGGTCATCTGCCCGGTGTGGATGAGGTTGCCCAATGCCAGGGTGAACCCGAGGAAACACCCCACCGGCGCGAGCACCGCGAAGAGCAGGTCGGCATCGCGCAGGGTGCCCGACAGGGTGCGCAGAGTAAGTGCCGCCAGGGCACTCATACGGTGACCGCCGGTGAGGTGAGGTCAAGGAACGCCTCGTCCAGCGATGGCTTGCGCAACGAGATGTCGGCGAGTTCGATGCCGAGTCCGTCCAGTCGGCGGAACACCTCGCCGAAGGTCACGATGCCATCGGGCGCCGGCACCGACACCGCCCCCGCCTGCTGATCGATCAGTGCGCCGCAATCGGTACCGCACCCTGCGAAATCTGCCAATGCGGTCGCGATTTCGGCCAAATCGATCGGGTCGGCGGGGGTGACCTGACAGTAGCTCACGCCAACACGGCGTTTCAGATCGTCGGCGGTCCCACTGGCCACTACCCGGCCGGAGTCCAGCACGATGATCGAATCGCTCAATACGTCGGCCTCTTCGAGGTACTGCGTGGTCAGCAGCACGGTGACGTTCTGATCACGCAGCGCAGACACCAGATCCCAGACATCGCGGCGGCTGCGCGGGTCCAGGCCGGTCGTCGGCTCGTCGAGGAAGAGCACCCGCGGGGGCACGACCAGCGCGACCGCGATGTCGATACGCCTTCGCATGCCGCCGGAATAGGTGGACACCCGCCGATCGGCGGCATGGCCCATGTCGAACCGCCCGATGAGTTCATCGGCCCGTCGTCGCGCACTTCGGTGCCGTAGCCCGCGCAGCTGACCGAAGAGCGTCAGATTCTCACGACCGGTGAGGAATTCGTCGAGCGCCGCGGACTGCCCGGTCACCCCGATACTTGCGCGGACCTCGGCCGACTGACGCTCGACATCGAACCCGGCGACCCTTGCCGACCCTGCGGTGGGGCGCACCAGGGTGGACAGGATGTTGATCGTTGTGGTCTTGCCGGCGCCGTTGTGGCCGAGCAGCGCACACACCGAGGCCCGCGCAACGGTGAAGCTCACGCCCTGCAAGGCCGGTAGGGCGGGGCATGACCTACCGAACGACTTTGCCAGGTCCCGGCACTCGATCGCGGTGTCAGGCATGGGTGTACTGCTCGGTGTCGGCCACCCGGGTGAACTCGGCTCGCACGGCGTCGACGTAGCTGATGACCGACTGGCGGGCGACCTCGGTGCCGGGGTAGGCGACGACCAACTGCGTTCTGTCGTGCATGCGATTGACCCACATGCACACTGCCTCCGACAGTCGGTTATCACCCCAGATGCCGATTCGCAGGCCGTCCCAGTAGTCACCGAACGGCAGCTTGCGGATGTCGATATACGACAGCATGGGGACCGGCCGGTCCGGAACCGCGAGGGGCCCTGACGATGGATCCGACATCTCGATCAAGTGGTAATAGGGGACCGCGCCGAGCGCGGTGTTCGCGTCGAACGATGTTTGCGCGCAGCTCACCACGTCATCGAATGACGCATCCGCAGTCTGAATCGCCAACGGCACGAAGCTTGCCAACCATCCGACGGCGGTGGCGTACGCCGAGTCTCGCCGGTTGTCGAACGGGGTGAGGCCGAAGTAGGTGGCCGCGCCGGTCAGTCGGTGCTCGGCCAGGGCGGCGCAGGCGAACACCCCGCCACTGAACCGTGCCCCCGCCGCGCGGCAGGCCGACTCGAACCGCCGTCCTTGTTCGTCGTCGATCAGATCGAACACGTCGATGGCTCCCGGCGTATCGGCCGTCGCCTCGCCCAATTCCAGCGGAAACTTCGGCAGGACCCCTCCGTTCGCGGCGAGAAACGCTCGCCACGACAGGATCTGGGGAGACTCTTCGTCCAGACTCGCGGCGTACGCGCGCTGGCTCGTGCAGTAGTCCCGATGGCTCGCCGCAGGCGCCAGGGCGGCCGGGGCGCCCTGCAGCGTGGTGACGTACGTCGTCTGGATGTCGAGGAAGATCACGCCCGCCGACATACCGTCGGCTCGCAGGTGGTCGATCGCGATATAGACGGTGAACCGGTCTTCTCCCTGGATGATCCCGAAGGTGAAGCAGTCCCACTGCAGTGGATCCGGTGTATCGAGAAGCAGCTTGCGGATCTGCGGCGGAGTCATCATGCCGTGGTCCGTCGGCGTCAGCGTGATGGCCTCGGGTTCGGCGATGACGTAGCGGTGGATCTCGTCGTTCTCACCGAAGTCGAACCGGTCATGATACGTATCGTGGCGGCGCACGTGGGCGTTGACGGCTTGGGTCATGACATCGATGTCGCAGATGCCCATGATTTCCCAGACACCAATGCACAACCGCGGGATATCGCGGCCAAGGCTGGTCTGCCTGCGGTAATACCGAAGGTGCTGTGACTGCTGGTAGCTCACGGGGGCCGGGTGAGGTGCCGCGTTGGCGGCGCACGCATGGCTGGCCTCGGTGGGATACCAGGACACGACGGTGCCCTCGGCCGTCCAGTCGTCAACGGTGCCTGAGAACATGCGCTTTCCTTTCGTGTTCGTCAGCTCGTGACGACACTCCCGAGGACGTCGACGTCACCGCAGACGAGCTGCGGAATGGCGTTGCGCGCCGCAGACAGTCGTTGTCCGCAAAGCGTGGGAGTGCCTCGCCGCTCGCTGCATCGACGAATGCGAGCGGAACCGACCGGTAATTGGCATGCGCGACAAAATAGCAGGAATCAATCGCATTTGTGCAACTAAAGATTTCCGGCTAAGTCATCAAAGATGAAGGGCTAATACGGTGACGTTTGCTGGATTTGCGCCATTGAAGACAGCGCGCCTTCGCGACAAAACTCGCCGCATTTCTTGCGAAAATAACACGGGATCGTCCGGCCCGCAACAGCTGCGCCGTTGATGTGTCGTTGACCGTCAAATCCTTGCTGTCCAAGGGAATTTCGCCACTCCAGCCAAGCTAGCGACGTTAAAAGGCCAGGGGGCGATATTGCCAAGAAACTCGCTCGACACGTGCGAAATCCCGACAGCATGAGATGTCAACTACAGGAATGTTTGTAAAGCCTTTAATTGACGGCCGGNACAATTTCCAGATAACGACGAATATGCGTTGAATTCCGGGTCCTCGGCACGCNCCGGCGCAGGGANNATCAGATGCCAGCCGGGTACCCCAGCAAACCTTGAGAGATTTCTTCAGTGTGAGCGAATCCGGCGATTCGCACGCCACGGCTCAACGAGAACGGGACTGAGTGCGCGGCAGTCATATGAGTAGGCGGCGCAGTCATATCAGTAGGCGGCGCGGGCCGGCGGCAGGCGATGGCCAGCACCTTGTTCCTCAGGTCGTCATCGAAGTCGGGCGTACCGTTCTGCGAATCTCCGCAGGATCGTTGGAGGATGCTCGACGCTGCGTTGCAGTGCAGCTGATTTCAGTGACTCAGCCGTCTCGGGTGCGAAGTAGCCGTAATCCTTGTACACGTCGATGCGGGTGCAGATCCCGTCGGCGTCGAGTTCGGGGTGAAACTGCGTCGCATAGACGTTGTCGCCAACGCGGAAGGCCTGGACGGGGCAGTCGGCCGAGTACGCGAGGCAGACCAGATCCGAGGGCAGCGCACTGGCTCCCTCTTTATGGCCGCCGTATGCATCGAAGACGTCGGGCAGATCGGCGAACAGCGGATCGCGGCGCCCGCGTTCGGTGAGGATGATGGTCATGGCGCCGACAGGCTCGGACCAGGTGCGGTCGACGGTAGCACCGACAACCGACCCGAGCGTGCCGACGCCGTAGCAGCATCCGAGAAAGGGAAAGTCGCGATCGGCGATGCGACCGATCAGCGGCAACAGCTCGGATTCGACGCGTCTCTGCGTCTGCGATTTCGAGTCTGCGGCGTCGCTGACGTTGTACGGTCCGCCGCCCAAAATGATGCCCGACCAGTCGGCGAGTTCGATCTTTCCCAATGACCTGTGTGTGAGCCGGATACGGTGCAGCCCCTTGGTGTCCAGCCCGGCGAAGCGCATCATCGCCGCATATTCGTCGTCCGCCGCTGCGTCCTCGGCGCGGATCGACAGCAGCAGGAACGGGGCCTGCCCGACGTCGGTTGGCATGGTGCGCTAAATCTAACGGCTGACGAAGGGCCTGATGAGGTTGTCGGCCACCCGGCGCGCCACACCTTCGGAACAGGGCGTCGCTGGCATGAGGACGAGATGGGTGAACCCGCGTCGATGAGCTGTCGCAGCGTCTTCACGACTGCCGCGGGATCGTCGTAGGACACCTGGATCTGCGCGAATCACAAAGGCAGCAGGTGCTCGAACAGCCACGCATGTTCGCAAGTTCACGCATGTTCGCAAGTTGGCTTCGGGGCGGTCCCGGTCGAACTAAAGTTGTCACCCGTGACAAGCCCGTCGCATCACATGCTGATGCGCGATCGGGTCCTGACCCGGAGGCAGGCACGACGATTGAGTCGGCGCTTCGATGGCGTCGGTGTTGCCATCCCCGCGACGCGCCTTCGCCAGATAGCGGCGGGGGCGAGCGCAGGGGATGACGAACTGACGGATGTCAGCTTCGCGCTCACCGCGACCGAGATACAGCGCGAGCAGCGCCGCGCGAAGCTGAAGCACACCCAACGTCGAGTCGTGCGCTGGCTGATCGTCGCGGGCCTGGTTCTGCTACTGCTGAATTCGCTGTTGTGCATGGCGTACCTCTTTTTCTGCGTGGCCCTGCACGCAGCCCCCTTCTGATCGACGGCTGGTCGCAGGCGCTGTCGCAAGGAACCTTTGAGAATCTGCCAACGGGTCACGTGGCCGTGGCCGTCATTGCTCGTCCTGCTCGCACTTCGGCGCGCGGCTCTATCGGGGCGGTAAGCGAGTAGAAGGTGGCGCCGTTGACGATCACGTACTACTTACGTCGGTCCGATGTATCGACGTTCCTGTCGAGGCGCGCCACGCCCCGAACTCGGTGACCCGTTCGGGCCGGCGCGCGACCACGAACTGGGAGATCCCACGCAGTTGCTGGTCGATGCCAACGAGGCCGGCGGCTGCGAAGAAGGCTGGGATGGTGGAGCGGTCGAAGACCCGCACCCCGCAGATCGTGGCGCCCAGTTCGAGCCCCCTCCGCACGAGGAAGGACTCACGACCGTAGGTTGTCATCACCGCGATCCGTCCACCGGGCGAGAGCACCCGCACCATCTCGTGCAGCACGCCGAGCGGCTCCGGCACGAGATGCAGCGCGGCAAAGCAGCTCACCACGTCGAAGGCGCGGTTGTTGAACGGGAGGTCGAGCGCGTCACCGCGCACGTAGACCGCATGGTCGCAGCTGTTATCGCGAACGGCACGCTCCATCATCGGCACCGAGTTGTCCAACCCGATGACGAACCCGTCCCCGGCAAGCTGGCCCGCGAAGAAGCTGGTGAAGTTCCCAGGACCGCACGCGACGTCGAGTACCCGCTGCCGGCCGCCAAGCTGCAATGCAGCGGCGGCCCTTTCGCGGTCCGCCTCGATCGACATCCCGTGCAGACTCATCGCCGCGACCATGAACGGCCGCCAGATGTGCTGATCGATAGCGGCTACCGCCGGGCTGTTCATTGCCCGTTGAGCGAGGCTGCGCCGGGCTGGGGCGCTGGGCCCGAGCAGGTCGGTGTAGCCGTCGCAATATCGCATCGAGCGCAGCACATCCTCACGGATCAGCCCGCGCGCAAGCGCCGGAACCCACATCGCGTCGGATTCTGTCTTCACCCCCGACCGTCGAGCGGTCATAACCTGTGTCACGCACTCGGGCGTTGAATGGTTCACGGAGGTCGGCCCAACGTACGAAAGCACATTGAGTCACACGGGCGTCAATTTCGAGCCGCTGTGTCGTCGACTTTGGCGGGCCACCAGATCCGCGGTCCGATCACCGTGAACAGTGCGGGGATCACCACGGTGCGGACGATGAACGTGTCGAGCGGGATGCCCAGCCCGACGATGACGCCGAGCTGGGTGAGCACGATCAGGGGTAAGGGCGCCGAGCACACAGAACACAGCCGCCAGAACGATGCCCGCGCTGGTG
>JGI12053J15887_10000648_pt1 | contig 14542 bp, 13 predicted proteins | sample MedBloCAOM1_O3_FD_15887 | JGI IMG/M metagenome (IMG submission 15887)
GGCTCGATACCGTCTGGGCCCAGTACGACTGTATCGGCCTCCTCGACATCGTGGATGCAAAGGAAGCGCTCAAGGTCCCGGTTGGCAGGTCGCGTCCGATCGTGAGGTTCGCGGAGGCGACATAACGGGTCGGTATGACCGGCAGAACCAATCCGCTGTATGTTGTTTGCTCCCCTTGTCGGTGTGTCGGAAAGACTCTGGTTTCGCGGTTGCTCACCGAGTTCTATGTCCTCGATGATCGACCCGTAGCCGCGTTCGATCTGGCCGACGAAGGACCGCAATTGGCCGACTATCTGCCGGCGCTCACGACGATCGCCGATATCGGCGACACTCGCGGCCAGATGACGTTCTTCGACCGACTGATCGCCCCCGCCGACGGCGCGCAAATTCTCGACATCAGCCACCGCGCCTTCAAGAATTTCTACGCCGTCGCGCAAGAGATCGGCTTTTTCGAAGAGGCTCGCCGCCACTCCATCGCGCCGCTGATTCTCTTCATCGTCGATCCGAGCCCGAAGACCGCCGAAGCCTATGCCGGGCTTTCCCGCTCGTGCACGGAGGCGTCGCTACTGCCGGTGCGCAATCAGGCCAAAACGCGAGCGCTCACCGATGGCGACGCGCTCGGCGACGCAAGCAAGGCCCTCGCCTCGCTCGACATTCCGATGCTCGGTTTCTCCCTGCGGGCGCTGATCGACCGCCAGTCTTTTTCGTTCGGTGAGTTTTGGCGGGCGACGCCCGTCGGTCTTCCCGACGCGTTGGATGACGAGTTGCGCGATTGGATGGAGGAGGTTTTTCTGCAATTTCGAGTGCTCGAGCGCTCGCTCGTAGGCGAAACCATGTTACCGCGCACCGCAGCGCCGGGATTGCGGCGACCGCGCCGGGCCCATCGCCGGCAGTCAGCCGATGCGCGGCGGCCGGGCGAAACGTCGCGAAACGTTGAGTCGATACGTCCCAATCAGCGCGCGATCGGTATTCCGGAACAGGTTCTCAAATTTGCACCAAGGAAAATCCGAGCCATCATCGCCGAGGCGATAGATCAGTCCGGCGACGCTATCGTGGCCAAGCTGCAAGCGGCGGCCGGTCGGTTGCGGACCGCCGAGGACCGGATCAGTCAGCTCGAGACCGAGATCGAGCAGGTGCAGGACCGCGCTGACCGAGCCGAAACGTGGCTGCAAGTGATCCGCAAGGAGATCGAAGAAAAGCTGATTGCTCCGACAGCCGCGTCCGGCTCGGAAATCGAGGACTTGAGCCCATAGGCCATCGCTTTGGTCGAGCCGGCGTCCGCGCTGGGCTTCGAGGCTGCACTCATCTCGCCTTACTCACCTCGCCGTTTGCGCAGGCGCGCGGCGCCATGCGCCGATCGGCGGAACCGGCAGCCTCAGATTTTCGCGCAGGGTCGTGCCCGCATAGTCCTTGCGGAACAGGCCGCGGCGCTGCAGCTCCGGCACGACGAAGCGGACGAAGTCCTCGTAGGCGCCGGGCACGTGGGTCGCTGACACGACGAAGCCGTCGCAGGCGCGCTCGGTAAACCATTGCTCGAGGCGATCGGCGACTTCCTTCGGCCCGCCGACGATCGGGTTGTGGACCCGGCCGCGGCCGCTGAAATGGATGAAGTCGCGCACCGTCGGATTCTTTTTGCCGCTGGCCCGCAGCACGCGGTCGCGGATGCCCTGGAGGCCGGACATCGCCGCGATCTCGCCGTCGGTAAACGCCTCATCCATGCCCTTCACGGCGAAATCGAAGTTGAGCGCCTCGGACAGGAGCGACAGCGCGTCGATCTCGAGCGGCAGCTTGTCGATCACCGCCCACTTGTCCTCGGCCTCCGTTTTGCTGGCGGCCGACACGGTGTTGACGAGCTGCGTGACCACGACATGCTCGGGATCGCGGCCGCATTGCGCCACGTCGGCCTTGAACTCGGCGTACTCGCGCTTGCCGGTCTCGATGCTGGGATAGACGACGAAGATCACTTCGCCCCATAGCGCCCCGAAGCGTCGGCCGCGGCCGCTCTGGCCGGCCTGGATGATGACAGGATGGCCCTGTGCCGAGCGCGGCACGGTGAACGGCCCGCGCGAGCGGAAGAAGCGGCCGGAATAGTCGAGGCGATGCACCTTGTCCGGATGGGCGAACAGGCCTCCCGCCTTGTCCTGGACGATGGCATCGTCCTCCCAGCTGTCCCAATGGCCAAGCACGATGTCCATGAACTCGTCGGCGCGGTCGTAGCGCTCATCGTGCGCGATCGCCTCGTCGCGGCCCATGTTCTGGGCTTCGCCGTCATTGAGCGAGGTCACCACGTTCCACGCCGCGCGACCCTCGGTCATCAGATCGAGCGTCGCGAACACGCGGGCGACGTGGAACGGCTCGTAGTAGCTGGTCGAATAGGTGGCGCCCAGCCCGAGCCGCTCGGTCGCCAGCCCCATGACGGTGAGCACGGTGACGGCATCGAGCTTCACGCAGCGAATGCCATGCTGCACTGTATGCGCATGATCGTGCCCGTACATGTCCGGCATCGACAGCCGGTCATCGAAGAAGCCGAGGTGGAACTTGCCTTCCTCCAGCACGCGGCCGAGGTGGCGATAGTAGTCGGGCGACCAGGTATCCGTACGTGAGAGCGGATGACGCCAGGAGCTCGCGAAATTGGTGCAGTTCTGCGCTTGCAGGAAGGCGACCAGGGTGATTTGGCGCATCGGCGGAATCCTCCGACATCGCGAGGCTCATGCGCGCGTCACAGGGAACATCGTCTGAGCCGCGCGTCGACCAGCATACGAGCATGGGGTGCTATTACGAAACCGGCACGACGGGTAAGGTGTCACGGAAAATCCGGCAAATCCCGAACCTGCCGGGGCGCGAGGACACCATGACCCGTCAATCGTTGCTATTTGGCGCGGCTTTGCTGGCAGCTCTGATCCCGGGCGATCCCGCGACCGCCGAACCGATCACGCTCAAGTTCAGCCACTTCCTCGGACCGCAGAGCTTTTTTCAGGTCGACGTAGCCGAACCGTGGGCGAAGGAGCTCGCGGCCAAGACGAACGGTCAGGTCAAAGTCGAAATCCATGACGGGACCTCGCCGCTCGGGAAAGTGACGGAGCAGGCGGGCAACGCAAAAGACGGGAAGGTGGACGTCGCGTTGGGGCTGCGCGGGGCCGAAGGCGATCGCTTTCCCGGAAGCTCGCTGATCGAGCTTCCCTTCGTGGTGCCGAGCGCGTTACGAGGGTCGCAGGCGCTGTGGGGCCTCTACAAGGACCAAACACTTGCGGGCGAGTACGCCGATTACAAGGTGCTCGCGCTTTTCGTGCATAATCCAGGCCTCATCCATACCAAGGACAAGCGTGTCCTCAACATCTCGGATCTCAAGGGCCTGCGGCTGCGCTCACCCAACAAGACCGTGGCGGCCGCGCTCGATCACGCCGGAGCAACGCCGGTCGTGCTGCAGGTCAACGATGTCATGCCCGCGGTGAAGGAGAACAAGATCGACGGTATCGTCACGAACTGGGGCAACCCGCTGCAGGGCTTCAACGACTACATGAAGTTTCATACCGACACGCAGTTCTATACCTCTGCATTCTTCGTCGTGATGAATCGCGCCAGGTACGATGGCTTGCCGGCGGAGGTCCGTACCGCCGTCGACGCCCTGTCGGGTGACGNGTGGGTCGCGAAGTTCGGTCCATTGTGGGACAAGTGGGATAAGCCGGTGCGCGAAGGGGCCAATGCGCCGGGACACGAGGTGATCGTCCCCGACGCCGCGACCATGGAGCTGTGGCGTGTCGGGCTCAAGCCCGTCACCGAACGCTACATTGCCGATCTCGCGGCACACGGCTTTCCCAGCGCCCGCACCACGTACGACAGGCTGACGGCAGCTCTCCGCCGCTAGGTCTGCTTCGCGCCGACCTTGGCTGGTAGCTCGACGAGGCGTTCATGACTCGTTCGATCGCTCCAAAGCCTCGACCCGCGATTTGACCTCGTCGACTTTGCGGTGCAGCGCTTTTTGACGACCAAGGTAGCGAAGGTGCTCCATCGTTCGCTCGATGCGCATGGCCGGATAACCGAAAACGAAGGTACGCTCCGGCACGTCGTTGCCCACGCCGGAGCCCGCCCCGACGATCGATTCCGTGCCGAGGTTGACGTGATCGGCGATACCGACTCCTCCGCCGAGCCGTACGCGGTCGCCGATCGTCACACTCCCGGAAATTCCGACCTTGCCGCAGACGATGCAGTTCTCGCCGATTTTCACGTTGTGTCCGATATGAACGTGATTGTCGATTTTCGTGCCCTTGCCGATCCGCGTCGCCTGCAGCGTCGATCGATCGATCGTGGTCCCGGCGCCGATCTCGACATCGTCGCCGATGATGACATTGCCCAACGAGTGCACGCGCGTCAGGACGAGCTCAGGCGGGTACGACATACGTGGACCGAGCTCAGGCGCAAAGCTGAAACCGTCCGAGCCGATGACCGCGTTGCCATGCACGATCACGCCGTCACCGATCACGACACGATCGCCGATGCGAACGCCGGAGTGAATCAGTCCACGTTCGCCGATGACAGCGTCCGCCCCGATCGAGACATGCGGCAGGATCGCGGTCTGCGCGCCGATCCGGCTACGCGGCCCGATTACGACGTAGGGGCCGATGCTCGCGCCTTCGCCGAGCGCCGCGTCTGGAGCTACGACCGCAGTCGGATGAATTCCCGCCGGCTGCGCCGGCCCGGCGTCAAACAATGCCGTCAGGGTGGCGAGCACCATCCGCGCGTGCTCGATGAGAATTGCGGCTTTGAAGCGTCCGGCAGGGAGAGTGCGTTTGGCCGAGACGACAATGGCCTCAGCCCGCGTATTGGCGAGCGCGGCAGCGGCATCCGCGGTCATTGCGATCGCAAGATCCGACGGTCGATCGGCATCATCCGGATGGACGATGCGATCGACGGATATCGTGCCGTCACCAACGAGTTGCGCCGATAGCGCCTCAGCGATATCTTTCATTTTCATGGATCGGCTTGCCTGGATGGGGGCGGGTCGATCCGATTCCGACCAGCCCATTGGACAGCTGTCGCGCATGAGAATGGTGCTTCTTGGCTCCCCCGGCAAGGTGGAACGTCGGTAGGCCATGATTGATTCAACTGCGCGGATCGCACCCGGAGCCGTGATTGGGGATGGGGTATCGATCGGGCCCTATTGCGTCATCGGTCCCGATGTCGCGATCGCGGACGACTGCAAGCTCTTGTCTCACGTCAATCTCACCGGTCACACGACCATCGGTCCGCGGACCGTGATTTACCCGTTCGCTTCGCTCGGAACCCCGCCGCAATCGGTCGGATACCGCGGTGGACCGACCCGGCTCGTGATCGGTGCCGACTGTCAGATTCGCGAAAACGTGACGATGAACATCGGCACCGAGGACGGCGGCGGCGTCACCGAGGTTGGCGACCGCGGGTTTTTCATGGCCTACAGCCATGTCGGCCATGATTGTCGCGTAGGAAACGACGTCGTGTTCGCGAACTGCGCTACGCTCGGCGGACATTGCGCCGTTGGTGAGCACGTCTTTATCGGTGGACTATCCGCGGCCCATCAATTCACGCGTATCGGCGATCACGCGATGATCAGCGGACTGAGCGGATTGCGTGGCGATGTCATCCCGTTTGGGATAGCTGCCGGCGCCTTCGCGCGTCTCAGCGGAGTCAATGTCGTTGGAATGAAACGACGGAAATTCTCGAACGAAACGATCCGCGCCGTTCGCGCCGCCTACCGCCTGTTGTTTTTCAGCGAGGGCATCTTGGAGCGGCGCCTCGAAGCCGTGGAAGCGAGCTTCGGCACTGAGAAAGCCGTCGCGCAGATCGTCGCGTTCATTCGCGCTGCGCGCGATCGGCCGCTGTGCTCTCCGGGCAGCCATCACAAGAGCTGACGCGCGGCGTGTGTCCGGCAACGCAGCTCATGCGAACATCGTCGCTGGACCCGCGTGCCTCCGCACGATCCGCGCCGATAATCTTATTGACATTTGCCACTACGTGTCATGAGCTTGCAGGCGAGTCCAGCGAGACGCGCATGGGTATCACGCGCATGAGTATCCCCGGTGCAATGAACGATGCAAAATTCCTGCGCGCCCGGGCGCAACAGGCGCTCGATGTGGCGAACCGGATCAGCGACAGTCAGGCAGAAAAACAATTGCGAGCGCTGGCTGCGGAATACATTGCCGCCGCCGAGAAGTTGGAAGCTCATCCCAGCAAATGACAAAGCCGTTCTTCTTCGATCGCGCGTCGGGTTTGACCCTTGGCGATATAGCTTCCATCACGGGGGCCGAGCATCGTCCCGACATCGACGTCTCGTGTCGCATCGTCAATATCGCGCCGCTCGAGCTGGCCGGGCCGGGCGATCTGGCCTACATCGACAACAAGAGATACGTCGAAGCTCTGGCGTCGACGAATGCCGGCGCCTGCTTGATGGCCGAATCGTTCGAAAAGCATGCGCCAAGAACTCTGGTCGTATTGCGCACGCGCGAACCTTACAGGGCCTTTGTCGCTGTCGCCCGGTCGTTGTTCCCGGACTCTTTGCGTCCATCCTCGTTGTTTGAAGCGGAGGGGGTTGCTGCAGGCGCATTTGTCCATTCCTCGGCCAAGGTGGAAAGCGGAGCAATCATCGATCCCGGGGCCGTGATCGGTCCTCGCGCCGAGATCGGCACCAGAACCGTGATCGGCGCCAATGCCGCAATCGGACCGGATGTCTGTATCGGCCGAGAATGCACGATCAGTGCCGGCTGCTCGATTACGCACGCGGTGGTGGGAGACCGCGTGATCATTCACCCGGGATGTCGAATTGGACAGGACGGCTTCGGCTTTCTCCTGGGCGCGCGCGGACACCAGAAGATTCCGCAGGTCGGTCGCGTCATTATTCAAGACGACGTCGAGATTGGTGCCGGAACGACGGTCGACCGTGGCGGAATCCGCGACACGGTCATCGGCGAGGGAACGAAGATCGACAATCTCGTTCAGATTGGCCACAACGTAGTGATCGGCCGCAATTGCATCATCGTGGCGCAAACAGGACTTAGCGGCAGCGTGACGCTCGAGGATCATGTCGTCCTTGCGGCACGCGTCGGCGTCGTCCAGCACGTCACGATCGGCGAAGGCGCCCACGTCGGTTCACGATCGACCGTGCTCCGGGACGTTCCGGCCGGGGCGCGTTGGTGGGGCAATCCCGCCAAGCCCGTCAGGCAATCGATGCGGGAGTTGCTGACGCTCGAGCGCATGGCGGCACGCGGCAGCGAGATTTCAAGTAAGGGCGCGCCGGATTAGCCACCCTGCATTGTCCAGCGAGGGCCTGAACGTGCCTTGATTCCATCAACACCCGCGTCTAAGACCTTGAGCGGGCACGAAAACATGATCGTCCTGATCGACAACTACGACAGCTTTACCTTCAACCTGTTCCACTATCTCGGCGGGTTGGGGGCGGACGTCGTCGTCTATCGCAACGACAAGATCACCCCCGATCGGGTAATGGCGCTGGACCCCGAGGCGATCGTGCTCTCGCCCGGACCCTGTACGCCCAACGACGCCGGCATCTGCCTCGATCTGATCGCCAAGGCATCGGCGACCGTTCCGGTGCTGGGCGTTTGTCTCGGCCATCAGGCGATCGGTCAGGCCTTCGGCGGCGAGATCGTGCGCGCGCCGGTGCTCCTGCACGGCAAGCTCTCCGAGATCAAGCATCAGGGCGAAGGGGTCTTCCACGGCATCAATGGGCCGTTCAAGGCCACGCGCTACCATTCGCTCGTGGTCGAGCGCGCGGGCTTGCCGGGCGAGCTGGCTGTGACCGCGGTGACCGACGATCGCCTGATCATGGGGCTGGCTCACCGCACGCTTGCGGTTCACGGCGTCCAGTTCCATCCTGAGAGCATCGCCTCCGAGCATGGCCATCTGATCTTGCGGAACTTTCTCGACATCGCCGCGGCGTGGAATGCGTCGACCGGCCGGCGGCCGGCGGCGGCACGTCGCGTGTTGTAAGGGGCCAACGTGACCGACGAGCTCAAGGGACTGATCGCCAAGGCCGCGACCGGCGCGGCGCTCACGCGCGAGGAGGCCGCGCGCGGCTTCGACACCATGATGTCGGGAGAGGCGACGCCGTCGCAGATGGGCGGCCTCCTCATGGCTCTGCGGGTGCGCGGCGAGACGGTCGAGGAAATCACCGGCGCGGTGACGGCGATGCGCGAGAAGATGCTGCGGGTGAAGGCGCCGACCGATGCGATCGACGTGGTCGGGACTGGCGGCGACGCCTCGGGCTCCTACAACATTTCCACCTGCGCTGCGTTCATCGTGGCGGGCGCCGGCGTGCCGGTCGCCAAGCATGGCAACCGCGCGCTCTCCTCGCGCTCGGGCGCCGCCGATGTGCTTGGCGCGCTTGGCGTAACTATCGAATTGCCGCCGGACGGAGTCGGACGCTGCATCAAGGAGGCTGGCATCGGCTTCATGTTCGCGCCGGCGCACCATCCGGCAATGAAGAACGTCGGCCCGACGCGGGTCGAGCTCGGCACCCGCACCATCTTCAACCTGCTCGGCCCGCTCTCCAATCCCGCCGGCGTCAAGCGCCAAATGGTCGGCGTGTTCTCGCGGCAATGGATCGAGCCGCTCGCGCAGGTCTTGAAAAACCTGGGCTCGGAGGCGGTCTGGGTCGTGCACGGCTCGGACGGACTCGACGAGATCACCACGTCCGGCGCCACTTATGTCGCCGCGCTCGAGAACGGCGCGGTGCGCACGTTCGAGATCACGCCCGAGGAGGTGGGGTTGCCGCGGGTCAAGGCGGAGGCGCTGCGCGGCGGCGACGCCAAGGCGAATGCGCAGGCGCTGGCGGACGTGCTCAAGGGCAAGAAGAGCGCCTTCCGCGACGTGGCGGTCTTCAACGCGGCGGCGGGACTCATCGTCGCTGGCCGCGCCAAGGAGCTCAAGGCGGCGGTCGCGCTGGCGGAGAAGTCGATCGATTCAGGCGAGGCGGACGCGAGACTGCAGCGGCTGATCAAGGTATCCAATGCGTGAGGATGTAAGCTGATGGCCGACATTCTCGCAAAGATCGAGGCCTACAAGCGCGAGGAGATCGCGGCCGCCAAGCGCGCGCGGCCGCTCGCCGCGATCGAGGCCGAGGCCACGGTCGCCGTTGCCCCGCGCGGCTTCATCCACGCGATCGAGCGCCACCTCGGTGCCGGCAACTACGCCTTGATTGCCGAGATCAAGAAGGCGAGCCCCTCGAAGGGTTTGATCCGCGCCGACTTCGATCCGCCGGCGCTGGCGCGCGCCTATGAGAAGGGCGGCGCGGCCTGCCTGTCGGTGCTCACGGATGCGCCCTCGTTCCAGGGCCGGCCGGAATATCTGTCCGCGGCGCGTGCAGCGACCGGCCTCCCGGTGCTGCGCAAGGATTTCATGTACGAAACCTACCAGGTGGTGGAAGCGCGGGCCTGGGGCGCCGATTGCATTCTCATCATCATGGCGGCGGTCGACGACGGCGCGGCAAGGGACCTGGAGGACGCAGCGCACGCCTTCGGCATGGACGTGCTGATCGAGGTCCACGACGAGCATGAGCTCGACCGCGCGCTGCGGCTCACCTCGCGGCTGATCGGCGTCAACAATCGCAACCTCAAGACCTTCGAGACCGCGCTCGCCACCAGCAGGCGCCTGGCGCCACGGATTCCCGCAGGGCGAATTGCCGTGGGCGAGAGCGGGATCTTTGCGCCAGCTGATCTCGACGAGCTCGCGGCGGTTGGCATTTCGACCTTCCTGGTCGGCGAAAGCCTGATGCGCGAGCACGACGTCGAAGCCGCCACCCGCGCGCTCATCGCCGGCAAGGCGGGCCGCGACGCACACCATCTCGGCGCGGCGGAGTGATTGGGGTGGCCCCGAAGCTGACCCATCTGGGCGCGCGCGGCGAGGCGCGCATGGTCGACGTCTCGGCCAAAGCGGCGACCGAGCGCGTGGCGGTTGCCGAAGGGCGCGTGACAATGCGGGCGGAGACGCTCGACCTCGTGCTCACGGGCAACGCCAAGAAAGGCGACGTGCTCGGTGCCGCCCGCATCGCCGGCATCATGGCGGCGAAGAAGACGCACGAGCTGATCCCGCTCTGCCATCCGCTTGCCGTTTCCAAAGTCGAGATCGACATCGAGCCCGACCGCGCGCTGCCGGGCCTCACCGTGCGTGCGACCGTCAAGGCCACCGGCCAGACCGGGGTCGAGATGGAGGCGCTGACCGCGGTGTCGGTCGCCTGTCTCACCGTCTACGACATGGTGAAGTCGGTCGAGCGCGGCATGCGCATCGAGGGCATCCGCGTCCTCGAAAAGCGCGGCGGCAAGTCGGGAACCTATCGCGTGGAGGCATAGCCGTGGCGCTGATGCCGGTCGCAGAGGCGCTAGGCCGCGTGCTTGCGGATGCGCACGCGCTGCCAAGCGAGCAAGCGCCGCTCGCCGAGGCACACGGGCGCGTGCTGACGGCCGACGTCGCGGCGCTGCGTACGCAGCCGCCCGCGAATGTCTCGGCGATGGATGGTTATGCCGTGCGCGCCGCCGACGTCGCCCGGATGCCTGCGCGGCTCAAGCTCGTCGGCGAGGTCGCGGCCGGCCATCCGTTCGAGGGCAGCATCGGCGCGGGCGAAGCCGCGCGCATCTTTACCGGCGGCGTCGTCCCGCCCGGCGCCGACACCATCGTGATCCAGGAGAACACCGAGCGCGAGGGCGATACCGTCGTCGTCGCTACGGGCGCCGCCAAAGGCAAGCACGTGCGCGTCGAGGGTCTCGATTTTGCGCGTGGTGCGGTGCTGCTGAGCAAGGGCCGGCGGCTGACCGACCGCGATCTCGCGCTCGCCGCCGCCATGAACCATCCGAGCCTGCCGGTGCATCGCCGGCCCAAGCTGGCGGTACTTGCAACCGGCGACGAGTTGGTGATGCCCGGAGCGACGCCGGGCTTCGGCGAGATCGTGTATTCCAACGGCTACGCCACCATGGCGCTGGCGCGCCGCGAGGGCTGCGAGACCATCAACCTCGGCATCGTGCCCGACCGCCTGGAGGAGACGGCAGCCGCGGTGCGCCGCGCCCGCGATCTCGGCGCCGACATCCTGGTGACCTCCGGCGGCGCCTCGGTCGGCGACTACGACCTGGTGCAGAAGGCGCTCGCCAAGGAAGGCCTTGCGCTCTCGTTCTGGAAGGTCGCGCTGCGTCCCGGCCGGCCGATGATGCATGGCCGGCTGGGCGCCATGCACGTGCTCGGCCTCCCCGGCAATCCGGTGTCGGCCTATGTCTGCGCGGTGCTGTTCCTGGTGCCGCTGATTCGCCGGCTTTGCGGCCGCGCCGACGCGGAGCCCGCGCCCGAAGCGGCACTGCTCGGCTGCGACTTGCCGGCCAACGACGAGCGGGCGGACTATCTGCGCGCCACACTCGCACCCGGACGCGACGGAATTCCGGTTGCCGCGCCTACCCCGCTGCAGGACAGCTCGATGCTCACCCCGCTGGCGCGGGCAGATTGCCTGCTGATTCGTGCCCCGCACGCACCGGCTGCCAAGGCCGGCAGCCGCTGCTCCATCCTCCGGCTCGACCCTTGGGCCTGATCTTTTGAGCGCGATCATAAGGCTGAGCTACGGGGGTCCTTCGGCGTCTTCACGTGAAATTAAATGGTTGCAGAACACATATGGAACAGATAGTGTTCGTTCATGATTTGTTTCAGTGAGTCCCTTAAACGAGCCTCTTAGTTGGTCCCTCGCGGACCGCTGCAACGGGGGAAGCCGACGATGCTGACGAGGAAACAGTTCGAACTGCTGCGCTTCATTCATGAGCGCCTGAAGGAGGCCGGCGTTCCGCCTTCCTTCGACGAAATGAAGGACGCGCTCGACCTGCGTTCGAAATCCGGCATCCATCGCCTCATCACCGCGCTCGAGGAGCGCGGCTTCATCCGCCGGCTGCCGAATCGGGCGCGCGCCATCGAGGTGATCAAGTTGCCCGAGTCGGTTGCGCACGGCATCGGCGCAGCCCGCACGCGCGGGTTCACGCCGAGCGTGATCGAGGGCAATCTCGGCCGGGTGCGGACCACGTCCGAGGACGAGAGCGGCCGTCCGGTCGCGGTCCCGGTGATGGGCCGCATCGCCGCGGGCACTCCGATCGAGGCGATCCAGACCAAGAGCCACGTTATCAACATGCCGGCCGACGTGCTTTCGACCGGGGAGCACTTTGCCCTCGAGGTGCGCGGCGACAGCATGATCGAAGCCGGCATCCTCGACGGCGATATCGCGCTCATCAAAAAGACCGACGGCGCCGATACCGGAGACATCGTGGTCGCCTTGATCGACGAGGAAGAGGCCACCCTCAAACGCTTCCGCCGGCGCGGCGCCTCGATCGCGCTCGAGCCTGCCAATACCGCCTACGAGGTGCGCATTCTACCGCCCAACCGCGTGCGCATTCAGGGCAAGCTCGTGGGCCTGTTCCGGCGGTATTGAGCCGGCTCAGTCTCCTGCCTCCAGGTCCTCGGCACGCGGCGTGGCGTCGCGCGCCTGCGGGGTGGCGGGCCGCGACGAGCCCGCCTCTGAAGCATCGCCGCCGGGCACAATCGCCCGCGCCCACGGCCGATCATATCCGGCTGGCCGCGTCGGCGTGACCTCGAAGCTATCCCCTACCCTCCGCAACCCAATGGCGCCGGAGCGGCGCCAGACCTGCCGGTCGACGACGACAGCACGGCAGCCCGGAGGGACCTCGCGCGCGCTCACCACCAGCGTCGCGCGGCGGCAGTCCTCCTCGAACGCCTCGATCGTCTTGGCGACGGCGACGGGCGAGCCATCGCGCAGCGTGCCGATGCACCCAGCGTCGTCGCATCGGATCCCGTTGCCGAGCGTCGTGTCCTTGGGCGTGCGCAGATCGCCGTCGGCGGCGAGCCATTCGCGCACCGCAAAGATGTCACTGCCGGATCTCACCACCGAGAGCCGACCGTCGCCGCCGCGAATGGCGAAGGCGCTGCCGTCGGCCGCGACCAGCACGTCGGGCTGCGGCGCGCGGATCATCGACACGATGGCAATGCCGATCAGGCAGGCGCCGATGAAGCGCAGCGGCGTCTTGAGCAGACAGAGCAGGACGAGGCCCAGCGTGCAAAGGAGCAAGGGACCGCTGCCGAACGCGGCCACGCGGCCGACGGCGCCCGGGAGGCTCGTCACCCACAGCGCAATCAGGATCATCCAGTCGATGCCGGCCCCCATCAGCTGCCAGCACGGGCCGTCGAGACCGAGCGGCAGCGCCGCCACCCCCAGAATTCCCGCCGGCATCACCCATGCGGATATGACCGGCATCGCCAACAGGTTGGTGAGCGCGCCATAGGGCCCGAGCCGGTGAAAGTGATAGGCCGCGTAGGGCTGGGTCGCGGTTCCCGCGAGCAGCGACACGACCAGCGAGCCGAGTATCCAGGCGACGCCCCAAAGCGCCACGCGCGCCCCGAGCGGCGTATCGGCGCCCGCCGTCATCCACGGCAGTCCCTGCTGATAACCTGCGACCAAGGCGAGCGTCGCCGCAAACGACATCTGGAAGCTCGGATGAACGACGGATTCGGGCGCCAGCAGCATTACGGCCAAAGCCGCCACCGTGAGCGTGCGAAACGTCACCGTCGCGCGATCGATCATCACGCCGAGGAGCACGATCGAAATCATGATGTAGGAGCGCTGGGTCGCAACCTCGGCACCCGAGAGGAGGAGATAGAACGTCGCCGCCGCCAGGGCCGCGACCGCGGCCCATTTTTTGATCGGATAGCGGCCGGCGCCGGGCATCAGCGCGAGCGAGGCGCGAATGACGAAGAACATGATCGCGACCACGACGGCCATGTGGTAGCCGGAGATCGAGAGCACGTGGCCGATCCCCGAAACGTACATGGCGTCGAACACCGGCGTCGAGATGGCGTCGCGCTTGCCGGTGATCAAGGCCGACGCGATCGACCCCTTGTCGCCGGGCAAGACCGCACGGATGCGCTTGTCGATCGTCTCGCGCATGCCGTCGATGACGGTCGCATAGCGCAGCCGCAGCGGGGGCGCGTGCGGCGCCTCGGCGGTGCGGATGCGACCGAGAACGAAACCGGAGGCGCCGATCCGCTGGAAATACATGTCGCGCGCAAAGTCGTAGCCGCCCGGCCGCAACGGTTCGAGCGGCGGCGAGAGCCGCGCCTTGAACTCGACGAAGCTGCCGACTGCCGGCGCCGTGCCCTTGCGCACTGAGACCCGCACGCGCTCGAGCTGCTCGTTCAACCGCGGTCCGGCGATGCTCTCGACTCGCACCGAGATGCGGTCGGAGCGCTCGCGTTCCTCGCGCGTCTCGACAAAGCCCGAGATGTCGACGTTCCACACCGCTGCCGGCAGCACCGGATGCGCAATGATCGCGCGCTTGATCGTCGCGGTTGCAAAACCGGCAGCGATGGCCGCGACCCCGAGCGCAGCGGGGAATGCGAACGGCCGGTTTCGCAGCAGGATCGCGGCGACGATCAGAGCGGTGAGCAGCCCGGCCGCCGCCCACGGCGCCGGCTCCCGGTCGACGGAAAAATAGGCGACGATGCCGCCGCCGAACGCGATCGC
>JGI12053J15887_10000649_pt1 | contig 14536 bp, 14 predicted proteins | sample MedBloCAOM1_O3_FD_15887 | JGI IMG/M metagenome (IMG submission 15887)
GCCGCTCCACCCACTCCTGGGTGCGGCGGATCGGCAACTGCCAGCACACGTCCGGCTTCATCGTCAGCGGCTCCACGCCCAGCTTGAGCGCCTTGCTGTGCAGCGCGCAGCCGATGCCGGAGCTGAACCCGGGCCGATTCAGAAAGATGCAGGCGCCCTTGTACTTTCGTGTGCGAAGGTTCGGTTTGTCGTCGTAGGAGTCCCACTCCAGGTAGCCCTTCTTGCCTAGCCCCTTTTCGCGGAACTGCCAATCCTCATCGGTCAGCTGCTTGACGGCGTCATCCAGCCGGGCGCGGTCGTCCTTGTCGGACAGAAACGCTCCGTGCGAGCAGCATCCGTCGTCGGGCCTGCCCTCCACCGTGCCCTTGCATGCCGGTGTGCCGAAAACACATGTCCACCGTGACAGCAGCCAAGTCAGGTCGGCGGCAATCAAATGTTCGGGATTATCCGGGTCGTAGAACTCCACCCATTCGCGGGCGAAGTCCAGTTCCACCTCACCTGACGCCGGATGGTCGCTCTTCGCACGAGTGCTCATCGCAGATGCGCTCACAAAACTCAACGGTAGACCCATTAAGTTGGGGAGGTGCGATTAGGCGTGCTCGACGTGGGCAGCAATACCGTCCATCTATTGGTGGTCGACGCGCGCCGCGGCGGCCACCCGACACCGATGAGTTCCACCAAGGCGTCGCTGCGGCTCGCCGAGGCCATCGACGGCTCGGGCAAGCTGACCCGCAAGGGTGCCGACAAACTCGTCAGCACCATCGACGAGCTCGCCAAGATCGCCGCCAGCTCGGGCTGCGCCGAGCTGATGGCGTTCGCTACCTCTGCTGTGCGCGACGCCACGAACTCCGAGGACGTGCTCGCGCGGGTGCTCGCCGAGACCGGCGTGGCGCTGCAGGTGCTCAGCGGGGTCGACGAATCCCGGTTGACGTTCCTTGCGGTGCGCCGGTGGTACGGGTGGAGCGCCGGGCGCATTATCAACATCGACATCGGCGGCGGTTCGCTGGAATTGTCCAACGGCGTTGACGAGGAGCCCGAGGTGGCGCTGTCGCTGCCGCTGGGCGCCGGCCGGCTCACCCGCGAATGGCTGCCCGACGATCCGCCTGGCCGCCGCCGTGTTGCCATGCTGCGCGACTGGCTGGCCACTGAGGTCGCCGACGTCGGAGCCGAGATGCTCAAGGCCGGAAATCCCGACCTGGCAGTGGCCACGTCCAAGACGTTCCGCTCGCTGGCCCGGCTCACCGGTGCGGCGCCGTCGGGAGCGGGACCGAGGGTGAAAAGGACGCTCACGGCCACCGGCCTTAGGCAGCTCATAGCATTCATCTCTAGGATGACCGCGGCTGACCGTGCGGAGTTGGAAGGGGTGAGTGCCGAGCGGGCGCCACAGATCGTGGCCGGAGCATTGGTAGCTGAGGCGAGCATGAACGCTCTCGCCGTCGAAAGCGTGGACATTTGCCCCTGGGCGTTGCGAGAAGGGCTGATTCTGCGGAAACTCGATAGCGAAGCTGACGGAACGGCCTTGGTGGAGACGTCCGTGAGCGATGCTCGACGACAAGTAGCTAGGCCCAGAGGCAACACACGATGACAGGACCAGAAGACAGCCACAGCGGCACGCGACCGATCTCGGTCGCGGAGTTGCTGGCGAAGAACGGCACGATCGGTGCACCGCCCGTCGGCGGCCGGCGCCGTCGGCACCGCGGCAACAGCGACTCCGTCACAGTCGCCGAGCTGACCGGCGAGATCCCCATCGTCCAAGAACACGGTGTGCACGACGTCGACGACGCCGTGACCACACGTCAACGCGCATTGGTCGAGGATGAGCACGTCGACGCCACCGGCCCGGTGCCCGCCACCAACGGTGTCGCAGGCCACGTCGACGAGGTCGAGCCCGAGCCGGCGGCTGAGCCCGAGCCCGACGGCGCAAGGGACGAGTACGACGACACCGACGACGACTACGCCGGCGCGGTAGCCGACTACACCTCCCACCTCGAGCAGCGCGACGTCGACCCCGACCCGATTGACTTCTTCGCGCCTCCGCCGCGACGTCCGCAGTACACGCCGAGCACGCGGCGCTTCGGCACCCCGGCGGGCCGGGGTGCCGAGCAGATGAGTCCCGATCCGCTCGACGACGACGAATTGTTTGAGTCCCCTGTCGACCTGGCCGAGGGGCCGGAGATCGAGGACGAGGACACCGAGGCAGCGGTCGAGGAGAGAGACAAGGACGAGCTGCCGTCGTACCTGCGGTCCACCGCGGGCCCGCTGTTCGGCGGCCAAACCGTTGCCGACGACTTGGCCCGGCGCGGTCCGCCCCCCGGTCCCGAGAGCATCGATCTCGAGGACGACGAGGACACCGACACGGCGCCTTCGGCGATGTCGTCGTTCCTGCGCGGCGCCTTGGTGGTCGGCCAGTGCATCATCGCGGTCGCGTTCGGCGCGGGCCTGTTCATCGCGTTCGACCAGTTGTGGAAGTGGAACAACATCGTCGCCCTCGTGCTGTCGGTGTTGGTCATCCTCGGCCTGGTGGTCGGCGTGCGCGTGGTGCGCAAGACCGAGGACATCGGCAGCACGCTGATCGCGGTGGCGGTCGGGGCTCTGGTCACGCTGGGACCGTTGGCACTGCTGCAGTCGGGCTAGGCGCCGACAAAACCAGTGCGCCCCGCCATCAAGGTCGGTCTCTCGACGGCCTCGGTATATCCGCTGAGGACCGAGGCCGCCTTCGAGTACGCGGCCCGGCTCGGCTACGACGGAGTCGAGCTGATGGTGTGGGCCGAAACCGTCAGCCAAGACATCGACGCAATCGAGCAGATGTCGATGCGCTATGGCATGCCGGTGTTGTCGGTGCACGCGCCGTGCCTGCTGATCTCGCAGCGGGTGTGGGGCGCCAACCCGATCCCGAAGCTGGAGCGCAGCGTGCGCGCGGCCGAACAGCTCGGCGCGCAGACCATCGTCGTGCATCCCCCGTTCCGTTGGCAGCGGCGCTACGCCGAGGGATTTGCCGAGCAGGTCGCCGAGCTCGAGGCGTCCAGCGACGTGATGGTGGCGGTGGAGAACATGTTTCCGTTCCGCGCCGACCGGTTCTTCGGTGCGGGTCAGACATCGATCGAGCGGATGCGTAAGCGCGGCGGCAGGCCAGGACCCGGCATTTCGGCGTTCGCGCCGTCCTACGACCCGCTGGACGGCAACCACGCCCACTACACGCTCGACCTGTCGCACACCGCGACCGCAGGCACCGACGCGCTCGACATGGCCAGCCGGATGGGCGACGGGCTCGTGCACTTGCACCTGTGCGACGGCAGCGGCGCGTCCACCGACGAACACCTGATACCGGGCCGCGGCACCCAGCCCACGGTGGAGATCTGCGAGATGCTGGCGGCCGGAGAGTTTTCGGGGCACGTGATCCTCGAGGTGACCACATCGGGCGCGCGCACTGCCACCGAACGCGAAGCGCTGCTGCGTGAGTCATTGCAGTTCGCCCGCGCGCACCTGCTGCGCTGAAGCCTGAATTCCCCAGCCTGAATTCCCCAGTAGGAAGACACCGATGAATTCCACCCTGTTCACCGACGCCATGGCGCTCACCCCGGCCGGGGACGGCGTGTACGACGGGGAACTGAACGAGCATTGGACCATCGGCCAGAAGGTGCATGGCGGGGCGATGCTGGCGCTGTGCGCGAAGGCGGCCCGCACGGAGCACGGCGTTGGGGCACTGCCCGCGCAAGCTGGGGGCCCACCCGCGCGAAGCGTAGGGGGAGGAGTCCAGCCGATCGCGCTCTCGGGCAACTTCCTGTGGGCGCCGGAGCCCGGGCCGATGCGGCTGGTGACCACGGTGCGNAAGCGCGGCCGTCGGGTCAGCCTCATCGACGTCGAGTTGAACCAGGGCGATCGAGTCGCGGTCCGCGCGNCGGTGACGCTGGGCGACCCGGAGCACCATGTGCCGCCGCTGTTGTCGGTCAATCCGGTGGTGCCGCTGATGACGCCGGAGCCACCGCCGGGCCTCGATCCCATCGGCCCTGGCCACCCGATGGAAGACATCGTCCATCTGGCCCACGGCTGCGACATCCGGCCATCGCTGACCACGTTCACCCCGCGCACCGACGGNGGGCCGCCCATCATCGAGTACTGGGTGCGTCCGAAAGGCGTTGCGCCGGACGTGCTGTTCGCGCTGTTGTGCGGTGACGTGTCCGCGCCGGTGACGTTCGGCGTGAACCGAACGGGTTGGGCACCGACGGTTCAGCTCACCGCGTATCTGCGTGCGCTGCCCGCCGACGGCTGGCTGCGCGTTTTGTGCACGACGGTGCAGATCGGCCAGGACTGGTTCGACGAGGACCACATCGTCGTCGACTGCGAGGGCCGCATCATCGTGCAGAGCCGCCAATTGGCGATGGTGCCGCCCGCGCAGTAAGAGTCGGGCGCATGTAATGCTTTCCCGCATGGCCAGAATCGCGATCATCGGCGGCGGAAGTATCGGCGAGGCGTTGCTGTCCGGGCTGCTGCGCTCCGGGCGGCAGGTCAAGGACCTGGTGGTCGCCGAGAAGAGCCCCGATCGCGTGAAGTATCTGTCCGACACGTATTCGGTGCTGGTTACGACGGTCTCCGACGCGGTCGACACCGCGACCTACGTGATCGTCGCGGTTAAGCCCGCCGATGCGGGAAACGTGGTCGGCGAGATCGCCGACGCGGCAGCGAAGGTCGAAAGTGATACCGCTGAACAGGTTTTCGTGTCGGTTGTCGCCGGCGTGACGACCTCGTTCTACGAGAACAAGCTGCCTGCCGGATCGCCGGTCATCCGGGTGATGCCCAACGCGCCCGTCGTCGTCGGCGGGGGAGTCAGCGCGCTGGCGCGCGGCCGGTTCGCCACCGCTGATCACCTCAAGGAGGTGTCGGCGATCTTCGACGCGGTCGGCGGCGTGCTGACGGTGCCCGAGTCGCAACTCGACGCGGTCACCGCGGTGTCGGGCTCCGGGCCCGCGTACTTCTTCCTGATGGTCGAGGCCCTCGTCGACGCGGGCGTCGCCGCGGGGCTGGCGCGCTCGGTGGCGACCGATTTGGTGGTGCAAACGATGGCCGGCTCGGCCGCGATGTTGCTGGAACGCCTCGATGAGGCGCAGCCGGCGGGTGACGTGGCGATGGGCACCGCAATCGACACCACCGCCGCGCAACTGCGCGCCACAGTTACCTCGCCGGGCGGTACTACCGCTGCTGGGCTGCGGGAACTCGAACGGGGCGGTTTGCGGGCGGCCGTCGCCGAGGCTGTTGAAGCCGCAAAAAAGCGCTCTGAGCAGCTCGGAATTACATCCGAGTAATTAATCAATTTCGAATTGATTAGCCCACACCCGTCGCAGTAACCCCATTGGCCACGCTATTCTCCCAGTGGTAAGCACGGGACGGTGCCTGCGGTGGGGAAGCCGCTGGGACTGCCCGTGCCTGATGGATTGGGTTGCGATGACGTCTATGAACGGGCCATCGGCGCGGGATTCGGCTAGTGGAAAGGCGGCGCGTGACGCCGGCCCGACCGACGGTCAGCCGCCACGAGCTCAATTTCTGACCGTCGCCGAGGTGGCGAGCCTGATGCGGGTCAGCAAGATGACTGTGTACCGGTTGGTGCACAACGGCGAGTTACCCGCCGTCCGCGTCGGACGCTCGTTCCGGGTGCACGCCAAGGCTGTCCACGACATGTTGGAGAGCTCGTACTTCGACGCGGGCTAGCCCCTGACTCGTTTTCCGTTTACCTAGGTCGCCCGGGTAAGGTGTGCGGGTCAAGAGGGCTTGGAAAGGCCCCGAAAGTCGTAGGTAGCGGAGTTTATGGGTTCAGTCATCAAGAAGCGGCGCAAGCGCATGTCGAAGAAGAAGCACCGCAAGCTGCTTCGTCGCACCCGGGTGCAGCGCAGAAAGCTTGGCAAGTAGCTTTCACACTCGGCCGCTAGTCTGTCCAGATGGATTCTGGGGGCCAGTCGGACGGGTCCGACTCGCGCGACACCGTCCACTATCCGAAGGTCGTCCTGGTAACGGGGGCATGCCGGTTCCTTGGCGGATATCTGACCGCCCGGCTCGCACAGAACCCGTTGATCAACCACGTGATCGCGGTCGACGCGATCGCGCCGAGCAAGGACCTGCTGCGACGGATGGGACGCGCGGAGTTTGTCCGCGCCGATATTCGTAACCCGTTCATCGCCAAGGTCATCCGCAACGGCGACGTTGACACCGTGGTGCACGCCGCGGCGGCCTCCTACGCTCCGCGCTCGGGCGGGCGCGCAACGCTCAAGGAACTCAACGTGATGGGCGCGATCCAGCTATTCGCGGCGTGCCAGAAGGCGCCGTCGGTGCGCCGCGTGATCCTCAAGTCGACGTCCGAGGTGTACGGCTCGAGCTCGCGGGACCCGGTGCTGTTCACCGAGGACACCAGCGCCCGCAGGCCGCCGGGCGAGGGCTTCGCGCGCGACAGCATCGACATCGAGGGCTACGCCCGCGGGCTGGGCCGGCGCAGGCCCGATATCGCGGTCACCATCCTGCGGCTGGCCAACATGATCGGCCCCGCGATGGACACCGCGCTGTCGCGGTACCTGGCAGGTCCTGTCGTGCCGACGGTCGTCGGCCACGACGCGCGGCTGCAGCTGCTGCACGAGCAGGACGCGCTCGCGGTGCTTGACCGCGCCACCATGGCAGGCAGGGCCGGCACGTTCAACATCGGCGCGCCCGGCATCATCATGATGAGTCAGGCCATCCGGCGCTCGGGCCGGCTTCCGCTGCCGATGCCACGCTCGGCGCTGTGGGCTGTGGATTCGCTAAGGCGCGCGACTCGCTACACTGAGCTCGATCGCGAGCAGCTTGACTACTTGAGCTACGGCCGGGTGATGGACACATCGCGGATGCGAAATGACCTTGGCTACAGCCCGAAGTGGACAACCGCGGAAGCCTTCGACGATTACGTCAGAGGTCGCGGATTGACTCCGATCATCGACCCACGATGGGTACGCTCAATGGAGAGTCGCGCCGTGTCGGCGGCGCAACGATGGGGACGCTAGAACAATATTTTCAAATCGGGTGGGGAGAAGGTAACAACGTGGCGGGCGAGTCCAAAGCCAAAGTCATTCCGCTGCACTCTAATTCGGGCCGATCGTCGGCTCAGCGGCGCGCTGCTGCGGCGCGCGCTGAAAGCTCGCGTCGACATCCCTCGTTGCTTTCGGACAGCGGTGGGCGCGCTTCTGCCGAGCAGATCGCCGCTGTCGTCCGCGAGATCGACCAGCGGCGTGGCGCCGTCACGGGCACCGCGGCCGCCGAATACACGCCGTCGGAGGCCGCCAAGCGGATCGCCGGGATCGGCGAATTCATCCGCAAACGGATGATGGGCGACTACACCGTCGACGAGTTCGGGTTCGACCCGCATCTCAACAACGCAATCTTTTTGCCTTTGCTGCGCGTGTTCTTCAAGTCGTGGTTCCGTGTTGAGGTCAGCGGGATTGAAAACCTGCCGACGTCCGGTGCGGCGCTAGTGGTCGCCAACCACGCGGGCGTGCTGCCGTTCGACGGACTGATGACCGCCGTGGCGGTGCACGACAAGCACCCGACGCACCGGGACCTGCGTCTGCTGGCCGCGGACATGGTGTTCGACATGCCGATGATCGGTCAGGCCGCGCGCAAGGCCGGCCACACCATGGCCTGCACGTCCGACGCGCACCGGCTGCTGGCCGCCGGCGAGCTCACCGCCGTCTTCCCCGAGGGCTACAAGGGCCTTGGCAAGCACTTCAAGGATCGCTACAAGCTGCAGCGCTTCGGCCGCGGCGGCTTTGTCTCGGCCGCGCTGCGGACCAAGGCGCCGATCGTGCCGTGCTCGATCGTCGGCTCCGAGGAGATCTACCCGATGATCGCCGATGTCAAGCTGCTGGCCCGGCTGCTCGGGCTGCCGTACTTCCCGGTCACCCCGCTTTTCCCGTTGGCAGGGCCTGTCGGAATGGTGCCGCTGCCGTCGAAGTGGCACATCCAGTTCGGCGAGCCGATCTCGACCGACGACTACGACGAGTCGGCTGCCGAGGACCCGATGGTCACCTTCGAGCTGACCGACCAGGTCCGCGAGACCATTCAGCAGACGCTCTATCAGCTGCTGGCGAACCGCAGGAATATGTTCCTCGGCTGAGGCTCAACTCTCTGTCGATCTTTGCCCAGCAACCATTTTCGCGATGGCTTCATCGCGTCGGGCAGCGATCCTCGCCGCTACCTCGTCGGCCTCGTCGGGGGTGTCGGCCTCGCCCAGCACGGTGACGACGCTGGTGATCACCGGCTTACCCTCGGCGTCGGTCACCTCGCCGCGGATCTCGCTGACCACCGCGCCGTGCGATTCGATCACCGAATCGAGATAGGAGTCGAAGAACAGTTTGTCGCCGGCCAGGATCGGCCGGTGAAAGGTCAGCTTCTGGTCGCGGTGTAGTACTCGTTCCATGTTGATCGGCACGTCGAAGTGGTTGAAGATCTCCAGTTGCACGCGTCGGCCGGCCACCGCCAGAAACGTCAGCGACGCCACGATGGCGTCGTACCCGAACTCCTTGGCGGCGTCCTCGCTGTAATGGGCCGGGTGCTCGTCTTTGACGGCCCTGGCGAACTCACGGATCTTTTCCCGGTCGACCTCGAAGTAGTCCGGGTAGCGGTAGTGGGTTCCGATGATGTTTTCCGCGATGCCCATGCTTGGCCGTTCTCCCCCAAATACGTGTTAGCGGCGCGAGCCTATCAGCGGCTTCTCAGCTCACCTTTGTCGCGGCGCGGACCCCGCCGCTCAGCCGCCGTCTTGGCGACGCGAAACAATCGCTGCCAATGCCCCGCCTGCCGCGCCGAGCGCCAGCGCCGACGGCACGCCGATCCGGGCCGCCTTGCGTGCGGTGCGAAAGTCGCGGATCTCCCAGCCGCGCTCGCGGGCCAGGTCGCGCAGGTCGGCATCGGGGTTGATCGCGACGGCCGTGCCGACCAGCGACAGCATCGGCACGTCGTTGAAGCTGTCGGAGTAGGCGGTGCAGCGGCGCAGGTTCAACCCTTCGCGGATGGCCAGCGACCGCACGGCGTGCGCCTTGCCGGTGCCGTGCAGGATGTCGCCGACCAGCCGGCCGGTGAACACCCCGTCGACCGACTCGGCGATGGTGCCGAGCGCGCCGGTCAGCCCCAGCCGCTTGGCGATCGTTGCGGCCAGCTCGTAGGGCGTCGCGGTGACGAGCCACACCTGCTGCCCGGCGTCGAGGTGCATCTGGGCCAGCGCGCGGGTACCCGGCCAGATCTTGTCGGCGATGATCTCGTCGTAGATCTCCTCACCGACAGCCTCCAGCTCCGTGGTCGAGCGGCCCTCGATGAACGCCAGCGCCTTCGTCTTGCCGGCGGCAACGTCGTCGCTGTTCTCGCGGCCGAGAAGCTGAAACTTGGCCTGCGCGTAGATGAAGCGGCCCATATCGCCGTAGGTGAAGTACTTGCGGGCGGCCAGCCCGCGCGCGAAATGCACCAGCGACGAGCCGTGCACGAGCGTGTTGTCGACGTCGAAGAACGCCGCGGCGGTCAGGTCCGGCGGCGGGAGAGGCGGGGCGGTGCCGGCTTTGATCGCGTGCTCGGTGACGGCGGCATCCGCACTGGCCTCGCCGGCGAGCTCGGCCTCGACGGCGAGCTCGGCCTCGACGTCGGCTCCCCCGATTTCGGACACGATTTAACAGTAGGTCACCGGGTAGCGATACTTGCGTGGTGAATCGACGGGTGGAGTTGCTCACACGTGAGGGATGCACGATCTGTACGGGCGCGGCGACGCGGCTCGCGCGGCTGGCCGACGAGCTGGGCTTCGAGCTGGCCGTCACCGACGTCGACGCCGTCGCCGCGGCAGGGGATTCCGGGCTGCGAGCGGAGTTCGGCGACCGGCTTCCTGTGGTGCTGTTGGATGGCGTGGAGCACAGTTACTGGGAGGTCGACGAGCCCCGACTGCGGGCGGATCTGGCCAGGGGCTGACGGACTGAGCAAATTTGGTGGCCCAGCTGGTAAACGACTACCGTGGATGAGGTGGTGATGCAGCCGTGAGCGTGTTGCTTTTCGGGGTTTCGCACCGCAGCGCGCCGGTGTCGGTGCTGGAGCAATTGAGCACCGACGAGTCCGATCAGGCCAAGATCGTCGACCAGGTGCTGCAGTCCTCGCTGGTGACCGAGGCGATGGTGCTGTCCACCTGCAACCGCGTCGAGGTCTACGCCGTCGTCGAGGCGTTCCACGGCGGCCTGTCGGTGATCGGTTCTGCGCTTTCCGAGCATTGCGGAATGTCGCTGGGCGACCTGACCAAGTACGCCTACGTGCGCTACGCGGAAGCGGCCGTTGAGCATCTCTTCGCCGTGGCCAGCGGACTGGACTCAGCGGTGATCGGCGAGCAGCAGGTGCTCGGGCAGGTCCGCCGCGCCTACGCCGCCGCCGAGGCCAACCACACCGTCGGCCGTACCCTGCACGAGCTGTCCCAGCGCGCGCTGTCGGTCGGCAAGCGGGTGCACTCCGAGACCGGCATCGACGCGGCAGGCGCGTCTGTTGTTTCCGTCGCGCTCGGCATGGCCGAGACCAAACTCGGGTCGTTGGCCGGCCGCACCGCAGTCGTGATCGGCGCCGGCTCCATGGGCTCGTTGTCGGCCAAGCACCTGGTCCGCGCCGGTATCGACCGCATCCATGTGGTGAACCGGTCGCTGCCCCGGGCCCGCCGGCTGGCGCACAGCATCCGCGAGCAGGGAATCGAGGTCGACGCCTATCCGCTCGATCACGTCGCCGGCGTGCTGGCCGACGCCGACGTGGTGGTCTCCTGCACCGGCGCGGTACGCCCAGTGGTCTCCCTTGCCGACGCACACCGCGGCCTGATGGGGCGGTCGGAGCAGGACCAGCTGGTGATTTGCGACCTCGGTATGCCCCGCGACGTCGACCCGGCCGTCGCCGGTCTCCCGGGTGTCTACGTGGTCGACATGGACCGGATCCAGCGCGAACCGTCGGCTCGCGCCGCCGCCTCTGATGCCGAGGCAGCCCGCGCCATCGTCGCCGCCGAAGTTGCCAACTACCTGGCCGGACAGCGGATGGCCGAGGTCACCCCGACCGTCACCGCGCTGCGGCAACGGGCCGCCGATGTGGTGGAGGCGGAGCTGCTGCGGCTGGACAACCGGCTGCCCGAGCTCGACGCCGCATACCGCGATGAGGTCGCCAAGACCGTGCGGCGCGTCGTCGACAAGCTGCTGCATGCGCCGACTGTGCGGGTCAAGCAGCTGGCCAGCGCCCCCGGCGGCGACAGCTACGCCGAGGCGCTGCGCGAGCTCTTCGAACTCGACCAGCAGGCCGTCGACGCCGTCGCCGCAGGTGAATTGCCCTTGATGGCAACAGATCTCGACAAGACCGAGTAGCGCTTGACAAAAAGCCACGCAGCAATCCGGATAGGCACCCGGGGCAGCCTGTTGGCGACGACCCAAGCCGGTGCCATCAAGGACGTCCTCACGGCCAACGGGCACCCCGCCGAGTTGGTCACCATTTCCACCGAAGGCGACCGTTCCACCGACCCGATCGTCAATATCGGCGTTGGCGTGTTCACCGCCGCGCTGCGCGAGGCCATCCACGACCACGTTGTTGATATGGCCGTGCACTCCTACAAGGATTTGCCGACCGCACCCGATCCGCGGTTCGTGATCGCTGCGATACCCCGTCGCGAAGACGCCCGAGACGCCCTGGTGGCCCGCGATGGAATGGTGCTCGGAGAGTTGCCGTCGGGCTCGGTGATCGGCACGTCGAGCCCGCGGCGGGCCGCGCAGCTTAGAGCACTGGGTCTCGGTTTGGAAATCCGCCCCCTAAGAGGGAACCTTGATACCAGGTTGAACAGGGTTAGCAATGGTGATCTCGACGGCATCGTGGTCGCGCGGGCGGGATTGGCCCGTCTGGGGCGATTGGGCGATGTCACAGAGACTCTCGAGCCGGTGCAGATGTTGCCAGCGCCGGCTCAGGGTGCGCTCGCGGTCGAGTGCCGCGCAGGCGACACCGGGCTGATCGCGCTGTTGGCGGAGTTGGACGACGCCGACACGCGCGCCGCAGTCACCGCTGAACGAGTCCTGCTCGCCGAACTGGGGGCGGGTTGCTCCGCACCGGTGGGCGCGATCGCGGAAGTGGTCGAGTCCATCGATGAGGACGGCCGCGTCTTCGAAGAGCTGTCGCTGCGCGGCTGCGTAGCGGCACTGGACGGATCCGACGTGATCCGTGCGTCCGGTATCGGGACACCCGGTCGGGCTCGGGAGCTGGGTCTCTCGGTCGCCGCGGAGTTGTTCGAACTGGGCGCACGCGACGTGTTGGTGGAAGCTGGGAGAGACAGATGACTCGCCAGGTGAGTATGCGAGGGCGTAAGCCGAAGCCCGGCCGCATTACGTTCGTCGGCTCGGGACCGGGTGACCCCGGGCTGCTGACGACTCGGGCCCGCACGGTGCTGGCCAACGCCGCACTGGTGTTCACCGATCCCGACGTCCCCGAAGCGGTGCTGGCCCTTGCGGGTTCCGAGTTGCCGCCGCCATCGGGCCCCGAACCGGCGCAGACACCCAAGTCCGCCGATGACGGCAATGAGGATGCCGCGCAGACGTCCGATGTCGCCGCCAAAGCGGCTCCGTCGATTCCCGGTGGTCCCGACGTCCGGCCGGCGCTTGGCGATCCGACTGAAGTCGCCAAGACGCTGGCCGCCGAGGCCCGCACCGGTGTTGACGTGGTCCGCCTGGTGGCCGGTGACCCGCTGTCGGTCGACGCGGTGATCACGGAGGTCAACGCGCTGGCCAAGTCGCACCTCAACTTCGAGATCGTGCCCGGCCTGCCGGACACCACCGCGGTGCCCACCTACGCAGGCCTGCCGCTTGGGTCGGCGCACACCGTGGCCGATGTCCGCGGTGACGTGGACTGGGCGGCGCTGGCCGCCGCGCCTGGCCCACTGATCCTGCACGCCACCGCGTCTCATCTGCCCGACGCGGCGCGCACGCTGATCGAGTACGGATTGGCCGACACCACGCCAACCGTCGTGACCGCGAACGGCACGACATGCCAGCAGCGTTCGGTGGAGACCACGCTGGCCGGCCTGCTCGACAAGGCGACGCTCGCCGGCACCGAATCGACCCCTTCCCCTGCTGGCGTGTTGGCCCAGGCCGGGCCCGTTGTGGTGACCATCGGCAAGACAGTCGCCAACCGCGCCAAGCTGAACTGGTGGGAGAGTCGCGCCCTGTACGGCTGGACCGTGCTGGTGCCGCGCACCAAGGACCAGGCCGGCGAGATGAGCGAAAAGCTGGTCAGCCATGGCGCATTGCCGATCGAGGTGCCGACCATCGCCGTCGAGCCGCCGCGCAGCCCCGCGCAGATGGAGCGCGCGGTCAAGGGTCTCGTCGACGGCCGCTTCCAGTGGGTGGTGTTCACGTCCACCAACGCGGTGCGCGCGGTGTGGGAGAAGTTCAACGAGTTCGGCCTTGACGCCCGGGCATTCTCGGGCGTCAAGATCGCCTGCGTCGGGCAGGCCACGGCCGACCGGGTGCGCGCCTTCGGGATCAACCCCGAGCTGGTGCCGTCCGGCGAGCAGTCCTCGCTGGGCCTGCTTGACGAATTCCCGCCCTACGACGACGTTTTCGACCCGGTGAACCGGGTGCTGCTGCCGCGGGCGGACATCGCAACCGAGACACTGGCCGAGGGTTTGCGCGAACGCGGCTGGGAGATCGAAGATGTCACCGCCTATCGCACGGTGCGTGCGGCGCCGCCGCCCGCACACACGCGCGAGATGATCAAGACCGGTGGCTTCGATGCGGTCTGCTTCACCTCCAGCTCGACGGTGCGCAACCTGGTCGGCATCGCGGGCAAGCCGCACGCGCGGACCATCGTCGCGTGCATCGGCCCGAAAACCGCTGAAACCGCAGCGGAATTCGGTCTGCGCGTCGATGTGCAACCGGAAGTCGCCGCGGTAGGCCCGCTGGTCGAGGCGCTGGCCGAGCACGCCGCCCGGCTGCGTGCCGAGGGAGCACTGCCGCCGCCGCGCAAGAAGAGCCGGCGCCGGTAATCATGGCGTTCCCACGCCATCGACCCCGTCGGCTCCGGTCGACACCGGCGTTGCGCCGGCTAGTGGCGCAGACCTCGCTTGAGCCAAGACATTTGGTGTTGCCGATGTTCGTCGCCGACGGCATCGACGAGCCGCGTGCCATCGCCTCCATGCCCGGTGTGGTGCAGCACACCCGTGACTCGCTACGCCAAGCGGCCGCCGACGCGGTGGCCGCTGGCGTCGGCGGGCTGATGCTGTTCGGCGTGCCGCGCGATGAGGACAAGGACGCCACAGGTTCGGCCGGCATTGCCGAGGACGGCATCCTCAACGTCGCGCTGCGCGATCTGGCCAAGGACCTCGGCAACGACACCGTGTTGATGGCCGACACGTGCCTCGACGAGTTCACCGATCACGGCCACTGCGGGGTTCTTGACTCCGCAGGCAGGGTCGACAATGACGCCACCAACGCCCGGTATGTGGAATTGGCTGTGGCGCAAGCCGAATCGGGCGCCGGTGTGGTGGGTC
>JGI12053J15887_10000650_pt1 | contig 14533 bp, 11 predicted proteins | sample MedBloCAOM1_O3_FD_15887 | JGI IMG/M metagenome (IMG submission 15887)
GCCGTCTACGGCGTGCTCGACGACCGCTTCACGCGGATACCGCGGAGCGAAAACCCGACCGGTCTCGGTGGGCGGCACACCGTGAATCGGTGGCCGCAGGACTCCAGTTGGGACTTCGTCGCGGTCGGCCGCGGACACGACGTCGAGTTCTGGTCGCGGTTCCTGGCCGCGCTGGGCCGCGTCGATCCCGACATGGCGGTGAACATCGAGCACGAGGACACCGAGCTCGGCCAATTGGAAGGCCTCGAGGTTGCCGCATCCACCCTGCGGGCCGCCAGCGCTGCCGCGGCTCAACCCGCCTGACCGCCGATCGACAAAAGGAGTATGGACACCATGGCGACATCGACCGAAGCCCCAAGATCGGCCGGCAGATTTCTGACCAAGTTGACCGTCATCGCGACCCTGGGCGGCTTGCTATTCGGCTACGACACCGGCGTCATATCCGGTGCGCTGCTGTACATGAAGGACGACCTCGATCTGAGTTCGTTCGGTGAAGCGACGGTGGTCAGCTCGCTGCTCTTCCCGGGTGCCGCCCTGGGCGCACTGTTCGGCGGCCGCGTCGCCGACCGGCTCGGCCGAAAGCGAACCCTGCTGCTCTGCGCCTGCATCTTCCTGGTCGGCGCCATCGGTTGTGCGCTCGCACCCAATGTTCAGATCATGGTGGCGGCCCGCATCATCCTGGGTCTCGGGGTGGGAGCGGCGTCGGTGACCTGCCCGCTGTACCTGGCGGAGATGGCGCCACCGGATCGGCGCGGTCGGATGGTGACCATCAACGAATTGATGATCGTCACCGGTCAGATGCTTGCCTTCGCGATGAATGCGCTGCTGGATCACGTCATCCNCGATCCGCACGTGTGGCGGATCATGCTCGGGGTGGCCGCGGTTCCCGCGATCGCGCTTCTGGTGGGCATGATGGCGCTGCCGGACTCACCGCGCTGGTACGGGCTGAAGGGCCGATTGAACGAGTCCCGCAAGGTACTCGGATACAGCCTGGACGCCCGCGAGGCGGATGCCGAGTTCGCGGCGATCGTCGAGCACGCCGAGCGCACCCTGACCGTCAAGAGCACGCCGTTCTCGGTGATCCGTGATGTGCCGTGGATCCGCCGGGTGGTGCTGATCGGCTGCGGGCTGGCCATCGTGCAGCAGGCGACCGGCATCAACACGGTCAACTACTACGCCCCCACCATTCTCGAGCAGAGCGGGCTGGGCGTGAGCGCGTCACTCATCGCCACCATCGCCGTCGGCGTGACGTCGGTGGTGACGACCATTATCGGCATCATTCTGCTCGGCTTTATCGGCCGGCGCACCATGCTGTTGACCGGGTTCGCGGGTGTGGCCGGTTCGCAGCTTGCGCTGTCGCTGACGTTCCTGCTGCCCGAGTCCACGATGCGCAGCTACATAATCCTGGCGTGCATGGTGGTGTTCGTCGCGTTCGTGCAGATGTTCATCGGAACCTGCGTGTGGCTGCTGCTCTCGGAGATCTTCCCGCTCAGCATCCGCGGGTTCGCGATGGGTATCGCCGTGTTCGTGCTNTGGTGCACCAATGCGCTGATCTCGTTCCTGTTCCCGGTGCTGAACTCGGCACTNGGCTCAACCGGTACGTTCGCGCTGTTCGTCGCGGTCAACGTCGGATCTTGGCTGTTCGTACGCAAGTTCGTGCCGGAAACGAAGGGCACCACTCTCGAGGAACTCGAGGATCGGTTCGAAGCCCAAGGCCCGGCGCGGGAGGCTGCGGCAGCCTGATGGCTTCCGCGAACGAAACGCCATGGCGGGATTTCAGAGTCGTAGCCAGTCCTCTCATCACAGCGCCGGGAGCCCCAATTGACCACCCCACAGCAATTAGATGCCGTCGTCATCGGACGATGCGGCGTCGACATCTATCCGCTTCAAGTCGGTGTCGGCCTCGAGGACGTCACCTCGTTCGGCAAGTTTCTCGGCGGTACCGCGGCCAATGTGGCCGTTGCCACCGCCCGGCTCGGTCGTCGGGTCGCGCTGATTTCCGGCGTCGGTGATGACCCTTTCGGGCGCTTCGTCGCTCGTGAACTGGCACGCCTGGGCGTGGACAACTCGTATCTGATCACCGATCCCGCACATTCGACGCCGGTGACGTTCTGCGAGATGTTCCCGCCGGACGACTTTCCGCTGTACTTCTACCGAAAGCCGACGGCACCCGACATGCAGGTGCGGGCCGAGGACATCGACCTTGACACGGTCCGCTCTGCCCGCCTGTATTGGTCGACGGTGACCGGTTTGTCCGAAGAGCCTAGCCGCAGTGCACATTTCGCCGCCTGGGATGCCCGTGGCCGGGCGCCGCTGACCGTACTCGACCTCGACTGGCGGCCGATGTTCTGGGAATCGCCCGCCGTGGCCGGTGAACAGGTGCGCCGCGCTTTGGCGCACGTCACCGTGGCGGTGGGCAATCGCGAGGAGTGCGCGGTCGCCGTCGGCGAGACCAACCCCCGCAAGGCCGCCGACGCGCTGTTGGACCTCGGCGTCGAACTCGCCATCGTCAAACAGGGGCCGCGCGGCGTCCTGGGCAAGACCCGGCACAGCTCGGTGACGGTGTCGCCGAACGAGGTGGACGTCGTCAACGGCCTGGGGGCCGGGGACAGTTTCGGGGGCACGCTATGCCACGGGCTGCTCGCCGGCTGGCCGCTGGAGAAGATCCTGCGCTACGCGAACGCGGCGGGCGCCATTGTCGCGTCGCGACTGGAATGCTCGACCGCCATGCCGACCGCCGCCGAGGTGGCGGCGATCGCCGAACAAACCGCAGAGGAGGCCGTGAATGTCTAAACCACTCTGCGCGAACTACGCCGAAGTCACCGACCTGCGCGCCGACGATCCCGGGGCCGTGGAGCCTGCGTGGCAGAAGCGCACAACCCGGCCCACTATGCGCGGCAACGGCCGGCTGATGATCGTCGCCGCCGACCACCCGTCGCGTGGTGCGCTGGCCGTTGGCTCCCGGCCCACGGCGATGAACAGCCGCACCGACCTGCTGGATCGGCTGCGCGCGGCGCTGGCCGACCCCGGGGTGGACGGTGTGCTCGCGACCGCCGACATCCTCGACGACCTGCTGCTGCTGGGGGCGCTCGAAGACAAGGTGGTGTTCTCGTCGATGAACCGCGGTGGTCTGGCCGGTTCGACGTTCGAATTGGACGACCGGATGACCGCAGCGACCGCGGAAGCCACCGCCACCGCGAAGATGAACGGCGGAAAGATGTTGTGCCGCATCGATCTCGACGATCCCGGCACGGTCGCGACGCTGGAGGCCTGCGCCCGCGCGGTGGACGAACTCGCGGCCCGTGGACTGATCGCGATGCTCGAGCCGTTCATGTCGAGCCGGGTGGAGGGCAAGGTGCGCAACGACCTGAGCCCGGACGCCGTGATCAAGTCGGTGCACATCAGCCAGGGGCTGGGCTCGACGTCGGCGTACACCTGGATGAAGCTTCCGGTTGTCGAGGAGATGGACCGGGTGATGGAGTCCACCACCCTGCCGACGCTGCTGCTGGGCGGTGATCCGGCCGATCCCGACGAGGCGTTCGCAAGTTGGGAGAAGGCATTGGGGTTGCCGTCGGTGCGCGGCCTCATCGTGGGCCGGACGCTGCTCTACCCCGCCGACGACGACGTGAGTTCCGCGGTCGCGTCCGCGGTGTCGATGGTGAGGTGAGCATGCACAGCAAGTACTACATCCCGGCCGGCAGCGCCTCGGCCAACGCTTCAGTCAACCCAGGCCGCGTACCAGAAATACGCGGAATGGAAGAAGATCCAGCGCCCGCTGCTGCGCCCCTCCGAGGGCTCACCCCACCCCAGAAAGGACTGTCACAGATGAGCACCATCCTCGTCGGCTCGGCCCCCGATTCGTGGGGCGTCTGGTTTCCCGACGACCCCGGGCAGACCCCGTACACCCGCTTCCTCGACGAGGTGGCGGCATCGGGTTACGAGTGGATCGAACTGGGCCCGTTTGGATATCTCCCGACCGACCCGAAGCAGCTGTCCGACGAACTGGACGCACGCAACCTCAAACTGTCGGCGGGCACGGTGTTCGAGCACCTGCATCAGAACGACTCCTGGGACGCGGTCTGGAAGCAGATCGAGGACGTCGCCAAACTGACCGCCGCCGTCGGTGGCCAGCACGTCGTGGTCATCCCCGAGATGTGGCGCGACCCGAGCACCGGCGCGGTCCTCGAGGATCGCAATCTCACCGGGGAGCAGTGGAAGAAGAAGACCGACGGCATGAACGAGCTCGGCAAGGCGATGTTCGAGCAGTACGGGGTGCGGGCGCAATACCATCCGCACGCCGACAGCCATGTCGACACCGAGGACAACGTCTACCGCTTCCTCGATGGCACCGATCCCGAGTTCGTCAACCTGTGCCTCGACACCGGTCACATCAGTTATTGCGGCGGCGACAACATCGCCATCATCGAGCGGGCACCCGAGCGCATCGGGTACCTGCATCTCAAGCAGGTCAACCCCGGGGTGCGGGCCAGGGTCGAGGCCGAGGACCTGCCATTCGGAGAGGCCGTCAAGCTCGGCGCGATGACCGAACCCCCGCGCGGCATCCCTGACATGCCACCACTGCTGGCCGCCATCGAGAGGCTCGGCATCGACGTCTTCGCGATCGTCGAACAGGACATGTACCCGTGCGCCGTCGACGCGCCACTGCCCATCGCCCAGCGCACCCGCCACTATCTGGGGTCTTGCGGGGTCCCGTCCGTGCGTTTCACCAGATCAGCTTAAGGAGTCGAAAACCCATGTCAGAACTGCGTATCGGAGTTCTCGGCGTCGGCGTGATGGGAGCCGATCACGTCGCGCGTATCACCTCGAAGATATCCGGCGCACGGGTGTCCGTCGTTAACGACTATCTCACCGAAAAGGCCGAGCAGATCGCCCAGAGCGTCCCCGGTTGCCGGGCCATCGCCGACCCACTCGACGCCATCGCCGATCCCGACGTCGACGCCGTCCTGCTCGCCACGCCCGGGCCGACCCATGAGAAGCAGCTGCTCGCGTGCCTCGAACACGACAAGCCGGTGTTGTGCGAAAAGCCACTGACGACCGACGTTGCGACGTCGCTCGAGGTGGTCAAGCGCGAGGCCGAACTCGGCAAACGGCTCATCCAGGTCGGCTTCATGCGTCGCTTCGACCACGAATACGCGCAGCTGAAGGCGCTGCTCGACGGCGGCGAGCTGGGTCGCCCGCTGGTGATGCACTGCGCACACCGCAATCCCGTCGTTCCGCCGAACTTCGACAGCTCGATGATCGTCAAGGACTCCCTGGTACACGAGGTCGACGTGACCCGTTTCCTGTTCGACGAGGAGATCACGTCAATCCAGATCATCAAGCCGGAGCCGAATCCGGGTGCACCCGTTGGACTTCAGGACCCGCAGATCGCGATCCTGCGCACCGAGTCCGGCCGCCATGTCGACGTCGAGCTGTTCGTCACCACCGGCGTGGCCTACGAGGTCCGCACCGAGGTGGTCGGCGAGCTCGGTAGCGCGATGATCGGCCTCGACGTGGGCCTCATCCACAAGGCTGCGCCGGGCCGCTGGGGCGGCCAGATCACGCCGGGCTTCCGGGAGCGTTTCGGTCAGGCCTACGACACCGAGATTCAGCGGTGGGTCGACGCGGTTCGGTCCGGGGTCAACGTCGACGGGCCGACGGCCTGGGATGGGTACGCCGCCGCGGCCGTGTGCGCCGCGGGCGTTCGCTCGCTGGAGAGCGGCGAACGCGTCGCCGTCGACCTCGCCGAGCGGGTCGGGGTGTGAGATGAAGATCGCATTGGATCCCACGCCGTTCCACCACGACCGCGAGCTGCTCGAGTTTCCGCGCCTGGTCGCCGATCTGGGCTACGAAAATTTGCAGCTCACCCCGCATCGCGACTTCATCCCGTTCTTCAACCATCCGCGCGCCGACGGCGACCTGGTCGCCAAGTTCCGCAAGGCCTGCGCCGACGCCGGCGTCGGGATCGCCTCGGTGCTGCCGGTGATGCGGTGGTCGGATCCTGCGGAGGAAGCCCGGGAAGCTGCGGTGCGCAACTGGAAGCGCATCATCCAGATCACCGTCGACCTCGGCGTCAACGTCATCAACACCGAATTCTCCGGCCGCCCCGAGCGTGCCGAAGAATCCGAGCGCGCGTTCTTCAGGTCGATGGAGGAACTGCTGCCGATCTTCGAACGCGAAGGCATCGACGTCCGAATCGACCCCCATCCCGACGATTTCGTCGAAGACGGGCTGGAGGCGCTGCGGATCATCCGCGGCGTCAACTCCCCCAACATCGGGATGGTCTACGTCGCCTGCCACACCTATCACATGGGCGGCAACATGACCGAGATCATCCGCGCCGCCGGAAACAAGCTGCGGCTGGTGCACGTCGCCGACACCATGGACCACCGTCGCAGCCACGGGCTGCGCTACATCACCAACCCGCCCGGCAACCCGGCCCGGGTACACCAGCACCTGAAAATCGGTGACGGCGATATCAACTGGGAGGAATTCTTCGGCGGCCTGGCCGAGATCGGGTTCTACGACCGCCCCGACACCGTCATGGTGTCCTCGGTCTTCGCCGAGGATGAGAACTCCGAAGAGGTGTCGCGCTACCAACTCGCCACCATGACCAACTACGTCTCCAAATATCAGAAATGAGAACAACGATGGCAACCAACACGATTGCGCACTGGATCAACAACAAGGCCTACCCCGGCACCAGCGGTAACACGTCGCCGGTGACCAACCCGGCGACCGGTGAGGTCACTGGCGAGGTCGCCCTCGGCAGCGTGGAGGACGCCCGCGCGGTGATCGACGCCGCCGCGGCGGCCTTCCCCGCGTGGCGGGATACCTCGCTGACCAAGCGCACCGCAATCATGTTCAACTTTCGCGAACTGCTCAACGCACGAAAGGGCGAACTGGCCCGCATCATCACCGCCGAACACGGCAAGGTACTCTCCGACGCGCTGGGCGAAATCAGCCGCGGCCAGGAGGTCGTCGAATTCGCCTGCGGGATACCGCATCTGCTCAAGGGCGGGTTCACCGAGAACGCGTCCACCAAGGTGGACGTCTACTCCATCCGCCAGCCGCTCGGCCCGGTCGGCATCATCTCGCCGTTCAACTTCCCGGCGATGGTGCCGATGTGGTTCTTCCCGATCGCCATCGCCGCGGGCAACACCGTCGTGCTCAAACCCAGCGAGAAGGACCCGTCGGCGTCGCTGTGGCTCGCCGAGCTGTGGGCCGAGGCGGGATTGCCGCCGGGGGTGTTCAACGTGCTGCAGGGCGACAAGACCGCCGTCGACGAGCTGCTGACCAACACGGCGATCAAGTCGATCAGCTTCGTCGGCTCCACCCCGATCGCGCAGTACGTCTACACGACCGGCACCTCGCACGGTAAGCGGGTTCAGGCCCTCGGCGGGGCGAAGAACCATGCCGTCATCCTGCCCGACGCCGACCTGGACCTGGCCGCCGACGCGATGGTCAACGCGGGGTTCGGCTCGGCCGGCGAACGCTGCATGGCGATCTCGGCGGCCGTCGCGGTCGGCCCGATCGCCGACGAGCTCGTCGACAAGATCGCCGAACGGGCCCGCACAATCAAGACCGGCGACGGCACCCGCGACGCCGATATGGGCCCATTGGTGACCAAGGTGCACCGCGACAAGGTCGCGTCCTACATCGACGCCGGCGAAGCGGACGGCGCCACGCTGGTCCTCGACGGGCGCAACGTGGACCCCGACGGCGGACCCGACGGCTTCTGGCTCGGGCCCACGCTACTCGACCACGTCACACCGCAGATGAGCGTCTACACCGACGAGATCTTCGGCCCCGTGCTGTCCGTCGTCCGCGTCGAGTCCTACGACGAGGCGCTGGAACTGATCAACTCCAACCCCTACGGCAACGGCACCGCGATCTTCACCAATGACGGCGGGGCGGCCCGCAGGTTCCAGAACGAGGTCGAGGTCGGGATGGTCGGCATCAACGTGCCGATCCCGGTTCCGATGGCCTACTTCAGCTTCGGCGGCTGGAAGGCGTCGCTGTTCGGGGACACCCACGCCCACGGCATGGACGGCGCGCACTTCTTCACCCGCGGCAAGGCGATCACCAGTCGCTGGCTCGACCCCAGCCACGGCGGCATCGAACTAGGCTTCCCACAGAACGCCTGACCCACATGCCGCGCGGAGGGTACGCGCGGGACAAGGAAGGCGGCCGCAGTCAAGATGATGGAACGCCGANTCGGTGTCACCCTGCTGCACCGCACCACCCGCGAAGTGCAACTCACCCCGGCCGGGGCGGTGTTCCTCGACCACTGCCGTGGACTGNTCGCTACCGCCCAGGCCGCCGACATCGCTGCCAAACGTGCAGCCGACGGCCAATCCGGGTAGCTCCGTGTTGGTGCAGTGACATCCGCATTCACCGATCNGCTTCCAGGACCCGCCGGAGTCTTCCGCGATCACGTGGTCGACTAGATCGCGTTGGCCGAACACGGTCGGCACCGCCACCCGCAGCGTCGTGTCCGGTGCCTCGAACAGCACGTGTCAGGTAAGACGTCGCGCCGAAGTCCAAGGGCCTCAGCGTCAGCGGGCTCGGCGCAGGTGTCAGAGCGTCGCGGCGGCGGCCAGATCGGTGACGCGCGCCCAGTCCTGGGCTGCGAGAACATTGGACGGCGTGATCCAGGAGCCTCCGACGCAGCCGACATTCGGCAACGCCAGATACTGGGCGGCGTTCGCGGTGGAGACGCCGCCGGTCGGGCAGAACCGCGCCGCCGGGATCGGGGAACTCACGGACTTCAGGTAGTCCGCTCCGCCGGCGGCCTCGGCCGGGAAGAACTTCAGCTCGGTGTATCCGGCCTCGAGCGCGGCCAGGATCTCCGACACCGTTGCCACACCGGGCAGATGCGGGAGTCCGGTGTCGGTCATGGCGCTCAGCAGGGTCCGTGTGCTGCCGGGCGAGACCAGGAACTGCGCGCCAGCCGACGCGGCTTGTTTGGCCTGTCCCGGGTCGACGATGGTGCCCGCCCCGAGGAAGATTTCGGGCACTTCACCGGCGATCCGCTCGATGGCGTCCAGCGCCACTGGCGTCCGCAATGTCAGCTCGATGACCGGCAGGCCGCCGGCCACCAGTGCGCGGGCGATCGGGACGGCGTGGTCGACATCATCGACCACGACGACCGGGATGACAGGGACACGGTTGAGCAGTGATTCGGTCATTGATTTCTCCTCGGGTATCACGCGACGTAGGCGGGGAAGACGCTGGCGCCCTGGTCCGCGGGACCCACGACGGCGCGCATGCTGGCGAACAACTCACGTCCGGTGCCCACCATCTCGGTCGCCGAGGGTGTGCGGCCGGTCGGGGTGCGGGCGGCGAACTCGTCGTCCGGAACGTGCAGGGTCAGGGTGCCGGCCACGGCGTCGACGGTGATGGAATCACCGTTGCGCACCCGCGCCAACGGTCCGCCAGTGGCGGCTTCCGGCGTGAGATGAATGGCGGCCGGGACCTTTCCGGAGGCGCCGGACATTCTGCCGTCGGTCACCAGTGCAACCCGGTGTCCGCGGTCCTGCAGGACGCCCAGTGCCGGAGTGAGCTTGTGCAACTCGGGCATCCCGATCGCGCGGGGACCCTGATAGCGCAGTACCGCGACCAGATCGCCGCCCAACTCGCCGGCCTCAAACGCTGCGAGGAAGTCGGCCTGGTCGTCAAAGACGACGGCCGGTGCGGTGATCATGNGGTGCTCGGGTTTGACAGCCGAGGTCTTGATCACGCACGTACCCAGATTGCCGGCAAGGGTCGTCAGTCCACCGTCGGTGTCGAAGGGCTCCTCCACACCGCGCAGCACCGAGGTGTCGTGGCTCATCGTGGTGCCGTCCAGCCACATCACCGCGTCCCCGTCGAGCTTGGGTTCCTGCGTGTAGCGGCGCAGTCCGGGTCCGACCACGGTCTGCACGTCCTCATGCAACAGTCCGGCATCGAGCAGGGAGGCGATAGTAAACCCGAGCCCGCCGGCGGCGTGGAAGTGGTTCACGTCCGCACTGCCGTTCGGGTAGATCCGGGCCAGCAGCGGAATGACCGACGACAGTTCGGAAATGTCGTTCCAGGTCAACGTGATTCCGGCCGCCTGGGCGATGGCCACCAGGTGCATGGTGTGGTTGGTTGAGCCGCCCGTGGCGAGCAGCGCGACGCAGCCGTTAACGATCGCGCGTTCGTCGATCATCTCGCCGACCGGAGTGTAGTCCTCGCCCAGCGCGGTGAGTCCGGTGACCCGACGCCCGGCTTCGGCGGTGAGCGCGGTGCGCAGCGGTGTGCCGGGGTTGACGAAACTGGACCCCGGCAGGTGCAGGCCCATCACTTCCATAAGCAGCTGATTCGAGTTGGCGGTGCCAAAGAACGTGCACGTTCCGCTGCCGTGATAGGACGCGGCCTCGGCGTCGAGCAGCTCGTCGCGGCCCACCTTGTTCTCCGCGTAGAGCTGCCGGACCCTGGCCTTCTCACCGTTCGGCAGCCCGGAGGTCATCGGGCCGGCCGGGACGAACACCGTCGGCAGGTGCCCGAAAGCCAGAGCCCCGATGAGCATTCCGGGCACGATCTTGTCGCACACACCTAGCATCAGCGCGGCGTCGAACATGTCGTGCGACAGGGCAATCGCGGTCGACATCGCGATCACGTCGCGGCTGAACAGCGACAGTTGCATGCCGTCGCGGCCCTGGGTGATGCCGTCGCACATGGCGGGCACACCGCCGGCGAACTGCGCGATCCCGCCGGCCTCGAGTGCCGCCTGTTTGAGCTGGGCGGGGAAGGTCTCGAAGGGTTTGTGCGCGGACAGCATGTCGTTGTACGCCGAGACGATCGCGATGTTCGGTTTGACCATGCCCCGTAGGGCTTTCTTGTCGGCCTTGCCGGTGGCGGCGAAGCCGTGCGCCAGGTTCGCGCAGGCCAGGCGGCCGCGCGCGGGGCCGCGGTCGCCCGCGAGGCGAATCTGGTGCAGGTAGGCGGCACGGGGTGCGCGACTTCGTTCGGTGATGCGATCGGTCACGGTCTTCAGGATCGGGTGGATGGTGCTCACGGTGTGGCTCCTTCGTGCCAGGTACGGCCGTCGCGCTCGGTGAGGGTGGTCGCATCGGTGGGACCGCTGGTTCCTGCCGGATAGCGGCGTGGGCCGCGCTCGGAGGTTTTCCAGCCGACCAGGATCGGCTCGACCCAGGCCCAGGCCGCTTCGACTTCGTCGCGGCGCATGAACAGGGTCGGGTTGCCGCGCACCACGTCCATCAGGAGTCGCTCGTAGGCGTCGGGGGATGGCCGTTGAAATGCCTCGGTGTAGTTGAGGTCCAAGGACACCGGTTTGAGCCGGATGCCGCCGGGCCCCGGCTCTTTGGCGGTCATGTGCAGGCGCATGCCCTCCTTGGGCTGCAACTGGATGACCAGCTTGTTGGGTTCGCTGCTGCCGTCGCTGTCCGGGAACATCGGATGCGGAACGGGTTTGAACTGGATCACGATCTCCGAGCACCGCTGCTCCATCCGCTTGCCGGTCCGCAGGTAGAACGGGACGCCGGCCCAGCGCCAGTTGCGCACCTCGGCCTTCACCGCGGCGAAGGTCTCGGTGCGGCTGTCGGGGTTTTCTGCGTCGTCCTTGTAACCGGCGACGGCGGCCCCGTCGACCAGGCCCGGGGCGTACTGGCCGGCGACGGTGCACCGCTCCACGTCCTCGGGTGTCATGGGCTTGAGCGCCTGCAGGACCTTGAGCTTCTCGTCACGGACGGTCTCGCGGTCGACATAGGTCGGCGGTTCCATCGCGACCAGGCACAGCACCTGCAGCAGATGGTTCTGCACCATGTCGCGCAGCGCACCGGAGTTGTCGTAGTACCCGCCGCGGGTGCCCACGCCAAGCGACTCCGACACCGTGATCTGCACGTGGTCGATCCAACTGGAGTTCCACAGCGGTTCCAGGAAGGTGTTGGCGAACCTCGTCACGAGCAGGTTCTGCACGCTTTCCTTGCCCAGGTAGTGGTCGATGCGGAAAATCTGGGATTCCTCGAAAACCGCTCCAACCGCGTCGTTGATGGCGCACGCCGACGCCAGGTCGTGGCCGATCGGCTTCTCCAGCACTACCCGCGACGACTCGTCGACCAGCTTGTGAGTGGCCAGATGCGCCGAAATCGGGCCGAACAAACTTGGCGCGCAGGCCAGGTAAAACACCCGGACCTTGCCGGGATCGGCCGCTAGCAGTGTCCTCAGCGGATACCAGCCATCGGCGTCGGCGAAATCGATGCTCGCGTAGTCGAGACGGGCGAGAAAGCGCTCGAGCGTCTCGTCGTCGAGGGCGTCGTCGGCGACAAATCGACCCAGTTCACCGTGCACTTTGTCGCGGTAGCCGGACACGTCGAGGCCGGCGCGCGACGCCGCGATGATGCGGGTTTCCGCAGGGAGTTGACCGTTGCGGTCACGCAGGTAGAGGGCGGGAAGAAGCTTACGGATGGCGAGGTCGCCGGTTCCGCCAAAAACAACGAAGTCACAAGGTGCCACGGGGTTCGCGGTCGACATGAATCTCCTGACGTATGTCGGGTCTGTCGAGTTGAACGGTACGGAGGGTTCCGCGTGTCTGCAAACGCAGTTACGTATTTTTACGAACAAAGTAGGTGAACTTCCGGGGTTGCCAGTGCAGTAACTAGTTGGTTCAATGGCGTATATGCGCATGTCACGCCGGTCAACGTCGCCTGCAACCGCGGGTGAGGTGTTCGGCCTGATTCGTGACGGAGCTGTGACCACCCGTGCCGAAGTGGGTCGTCTCACCGGGCTGTCCCGAACAGCCGTCGCGGCCCGGGTGTCTGCGCTGCAGGCACGCGGTCTGGTGCTCGAACGTGCAGAAGCGCCGTCCACCGGCGGCCGACCGCCCGCGAGGCTCGTGTTCAACGCCGATGCCGGCGTTGTCCTTGCCGCGGCGATCGGTAGGAGCCGCACCCAGCTCGGCGTCTGCAACCTGGCCGGCGAGGTCCTGGCGATGGCCGACGTCNATCAGGAGATCGGTATCGGACCCCACGAATTGATGCCCGACATCGCCAAACGCCTTGAAGCGCTGCTGGACGAGACTGGTCGCGGACTCGACGAGGTACTCGGCGTGGGCCTGAGCATTCCTGGGACCGCCGACACCACCCGCGGGTGCAGCCTCGACTCGCCGACCATGAGTGGATGGGACGGCATCCCGTTGCCGCCCTATCTTCGCGAGCTCACCGCCGCCCCGATCCTGCTCGACAACGACGCCAACGTGATCGTGCTCTCCGAACGGCGCGGGCAGCGCGACCGCTTCGACGACATGTTGCTCATCAAGGCATCGACCGGCCTGGGTGCGGGCATCGTCGCCAACGGTGTGCTCCAACGCGGAGCCGTCGGTGCCGCGGGCGAATTCGGGCACACCAAGATCCCGGCCGCCGCCGGAGTCGCCTGCCGATGCGGCGACACCGGGTGCCTCGAGGCAATCGCGGGAGGGTGGGCACTCGTACGCACCATGCAGCAGCAGGGCCACAGCGTGGTACACATCCGCGACCTCGTCGACCTCGCGCTCGGCGGCGACCCAGAAGCGCGAGGGCTGATCCGGGAAAGTGGCCGGCACATCGGCGAGGTACTCGCCGGCGCCGTCAATCTGCTCAACCCCGAAGCACTGGTCATCGCCGGGGACATGTCGAAGGCCTACGACATTCTTGTGGCCGGTGTGCGGGAAACGCTGTACGGCAACGCAACCGCCCTGGCTACCCGCGAGCTCCAGATACTGCCATCTACCCACGGCGACCAGTCCGGCGTAATCGGCAGCGCCGCAATGATCTTGGATGACGTACTGAGTGCGCGCGCAGTCGATGCCGCGCTCTAACGGACATCGGTTTCGCGCTATCTCGGGCTGAACTCGGGTCGTAACATCGTCAAACATGAACGGCATCGCAGCGGGCAGCGCGACCAGCGGGCACACCGTTCTCGCTGAGGCCGAGGGTGGCGCCTATCAGTCGCTGCGGCAGCGACCGGTGACACGGGCCGAGCGCTATGCGCTGGGCAAGAGTCTGCGCAAGCGGGTGCCCCGGCGCTCGCTTGCCGACTGGACACCACCCTCCGACCGGCCCGACCCGATCCAACAGATCATGGTCAGCCACCAGGGCAGGGCCGACCGCCTGATCCCAGTCCGGGTCGGGCGCATGATCGCCTCGCCGTACGGCTTTCTGCGCGGCACCGCCGTGGTGATGGCCGAGGACGTCGCACGGCTGCCATCCACGGGTATCACCCCGGTCGTCTGCGGTGACTCCCACCTGGGCAACTTCGGGTTCTACGCCTCGCCCGAGCGGGACCTGGTGATCGACCTGAACGACTTCGATGAGGCCCACCCGGGCGGCTGGGAGTGGGACCTGCGCCGGTTGGTGGCCAGCATCTGGGTCGCCGGGCGGCAGAACGGTGCCTCCGAGGAGCAGTGCGGCGCGTCAGCGCGGTCCTGTGTCGTCTCCTACCGCCAGGAGCTGCGCCGGCTGGCCGACCAGCCGCTCTTCTCGCGCTCCTTCGTCCGCCTGGACGTCGACCGGCT
>JGI12053J15887_10000651_pt1 | contig 14527 bp, 14 predicted proteins | sample MedBloCAOM1_O3_FD_15887 | JGI IMG/M metagenome (IMG submission 15887)
GAACCATTCGACGTAATTGTCGAAGTTGGTCAGGAGAACATATTCTCCGAATTCAGCAAGCGGCGTGCCGGTGTAACGCGGCAGCCAGTTTTCCACGATGTCCTTTTTCTCTTTCATTCCCTTTGGTCTCATTTGGAGGCGCCCAACAACATAGCCTATCAGGCCGGTGGATAGAACCGTTCCTGTCCAATGTGACACACCTCGATTGCTGGCCGACGAACAATGCTCGCGGCCGGCTATCGGCCGAGTGCGGCCGACATCTGATTGCGCTGGGTCCAGGCAATGGCGAGAAGGATGATGGCCATGACGATCGTATGGACGATATCGCCATGAAGAGCGAAGAGCTGGGCGAAAAAAGCGCCGCCGCAGACCGCTGCGAGAAGCAATGCGCCAAAGCCCGTCGTTTTCGGCATGAGAAGCAGGATCGCGCCGATGATTTCCAACGCAGCCGTGAAGTAGCGGAACCACTGGCCAAGTCCGACGGCATCGAACTCAGCGACCATTGCCGGGGGACCATAGATCTTTGCGCCGCCGGCTGCAATGAAAGCAAGCGCGAAGACGATTTTCAACACCCACAATCCGATGACTTTGGAACGGCTGGTGGGTGCGGTTGCGGTCAGTGACATCGATATGTCCCATGTTGAAGTGGATACGCTAGGGAAATATCTACTGCTGCATCGAAAGCACAAGTAGGATAGATTTTGTGGTGTAGTATGGAAAAGATGACCGACTCCCCGGCCTGTCGCGATGCCACCTCTCTCAGTGTGCCGCCTCCAGAGATCGACGCGACATTGTCGGTTCTTGGGGGAAAGTGGAAACTGCTGATCCTGTGGCAACTGCTGCGACGTCCATGCCGCTTCAACGAACTCCGACGAGCGATCACCGGAGTCAGTCAGCACATGCTCACGGTGCAATTGCGTGATCTTGAAAGTCAGGGCGTCATCACGCGAACGATCTTTGCCGGGGTGCCGCCTCGGGTCGAATATGCGTTGAGTGAGCACGGCAAGTCGCTGGGAGGCGTCATGCGCGCATTGGCGGAATGGGGGGAATCCCATCTCGCTCGGCAGCACGGCTAATGTACCACATCTCAGCGCTTGGCACGCGCGAGCGTTTGATATCCGACGTGCCGCCAGTGGGTGTCTACTCGGCGTTGCCAAATGCATTTCAAAAACGATTCCCGGGGCTCCAGCGCCACCGGGTCAGATTTCCGAAAGTTCGCGCAACGTCATCCGCTTGTAGGCATACACGATCGCATCGCCGTCGCCGCGGTCGAGCGAGATCGCCAGCCGCCGCCCGCATGGCGCGTCGCATATGCGGCATGCAGCGAGCCGACTGCTGTCCGGCCGCTATCCGTACTACATCCCGATAATTGGAGTCCTTCCCGAATGTCGACGGAAATAATCTCGGCGAGTGAACCGGCTGCGATCGATGGTCTGCCCGCCGAACGCCGGGGATGGGCGGCTGCCGCCATTTTCACCGCGGTCGCGATGGCGTCACTCGATACGGCGATCGCGAACATCGCCCTGCCCGCGATCGCAGCCGATCTCCATGTCGGCCCGGCCGACGTCATCTGGGTGGTGAATGTCTATCAGATTGCCCTGGTGGCAACGCTGTTGCCGCTCGCAGCCCTTGGCGAAATCGTCGGTCATCGCCGGATTTATCTCGGTGGCCTCTTGCTGTTCACCCTGGCGTCGCTGGCCTGCGCGGAGGCCGGGTCATTGCCGAGCCTGCTGATCGCGCGCGCGCTGCAGGGTCTCGGCGCCAGCGGCATCATGAGCGTGAATACGGCGCTGGTTCGTTTCGTCTTTCCCGGCCACTTGCAGGGCCGGGGTTTCGGACACAACGCGATGGTGGTCGCGACCGCCTTCACGCTCGGCCCGACGATCGCCTCGGGCATTCTCGCGATCGGGCCGTGGAGCTGGCTGTTCGGCATCAACATTCCCTTCGGCCTGGTCGCTATTCTGATCGGTCTGAAGACGTTGCCGCGTACGCCGAGGGCAACGCATGCCTTCGATTTCCCTGGTGCGCTGCTGGCCGCGGGCTGTCTTGGGCTTTTCATTCTGGGGATCGGAAGTGCTGCGCATCACGCGCCGCCTCCCCTTGTATTGATCGAACTTGCCGCCGCCGCGCTGCTGGGCTGGGTTCTGATCCGCAGACAGGCGGATCATCCCGCGCCGATGCTGCCGATCGACCTGTTTCGCAGGCCGCTGTTCGCGCTGTCCACGGCGACCTCGATCTGCTCGTTCGCGGTCCAGGGGCTCGCGTTCGTCTCCCTGCCGTTCTACTTCGAGGACATTCTCGGCCGGTCGCAGGTCGAGACCGGTTTTTTCATGACCCCCTGGCCGCTGGTGGTCGCGATCATGGCGCCGATTGCGGGACGTCTGTCCGATCGCTATCCGGTCGGAATCCTCGGCAGTCTCGGTCTCGCATTGCTCGGCCTGGGGATCGCCCTGTTGGCGATGCTTCCGGCGAGCCCTGGTGTCATCGACATCGTCTGGCGCATGGCCATTTGCGGATTCGGATTTGGCTTTTTCCAGGCTCCGAACATCAAGGCCTTGATGTCCAGCGCACCCGCCGGCCGCAGCGGAAGCGCGAGCGGCATCGTGGCGACGGCACGCCTGACCGGACAGACCACCGGAGCGGCGCTTGCGGCGCTCTGCTTCGGAATAGCCGGCCGTGAAGGAGCCACGGTCGCACTGGTGCTTGGTGCGGCATTCGCCGCCGTCGGCTGCGTGATGAGCAGCCTGCGGCTGCTGGCGAGGGCATAACGGCGGTCAGTTCAATTGGCTGCATCTTTCGAACTGGCCCTCATTTGCAGCACCGGAAAAGGGCCGGTTCCAAAATTCTTGCCCCGGACTCGCGGCGGGCCAAAGAACCAGCTTTCCTCTCGCGCAATTGCAGCCACTTCCGGAAGGATCGAGACATCGGCGACAGGCAGGTAAGCGGCCGAATATTCCACTTTCGGCGCGGCAGGTTGCTTGATCAGGACTTGCAAGGCTCCCGATTCGAGATCGCCGGCGAACAGTTCGGGCGGCAACAGACTAACTCCGACGCCTCGCCGCACCAGCAACGCCACCACGCTGAAGCTGTTGCAGCGATGCACGAGGCCGGGACTGACCTGCGCTTCCTCGAACCAATTGATGATCGAATAGTGAGCGTTGGCGTCCTGCGGCATGCCGATGATCGGCAGTTCCGCAAGATCCGCCGGGGTCATCTCGCGACCGGTCGGACACAGCTCCGGACGGCCCAACCACTTCATGGCGCAGCTGCCGAGCGAGACGCGGACGACCGCTGGCAGTTGAACAGGACCGGGCAGCAAGGCGATGTCGATCTGCCGGCGGGCGAGCTTGGTCACCAGCCGGTTCGACAGATCGACGTCGATCTCCAGCTGCACTTTCGGATAGCGCTCCTCGATGCGGGCCAGAAAGTTCTGGAACCAGGTCAATGCGATGCTCTCGACAACGCCGACCCGTATCGTGCCCACCGCCGCCTTGCCGCTCGCCGCGACACGCATGGTCGCAACTTCGGACAGAATCCGCTCGGCGCTGCCGAGACAGCTTTGACCGAGCACCGTGGGGACCACGTTTCGCCCTTGCCGGCGCAAAACCTTAGCGCCGAGCTCGCGCTCCAACTCCTGGATGCGCCGCGTCACAGCCGGTTGGGTCAGATTGAGGTGCTGCGCCGCAGCACTGACACCGCCGAGCCTGACGACCCACAACAGGGTTTCGAGATTGCGGGAATCCATCATCCTATGAAACATCCGCATGAATCAAATGTCTACAATTCATTTGTCATGTACGGGAAGCTTCGGAATAATTTGAATCCAGCCGATCAGCCCTTACAGACGGGACGGAAAACTCATGCGCATTTTTTATAAGTTGACGAATTTGAGTGCGCTCGGTGTGCCAGCCTGTCTTGCGCTCCTGGCGGTTTCCCCATGGTGCAGCGCAAAAGCCGACGAGGCCGCTTGCGAGCCGGCGAAGATGGCCGCCAAATATCCCGGCCTTGTCGGCAAGACGATCAAGGTCGGTCAGGACGGCGAGAGCGTGCCGTTCAGCATGCGCGATCCCAAGGACTTTTCGAAGCTGATCGGCCTTGATGCCGATCTTGCGCAGGCGACTTTCGCCTGCATCGGCGTCCCCATGCAGTTCGTGGTCGGCACATGGTCGGGCCTCATCCCCGCGGCGATGGCCGGCCAGATCGACGTGATGTGGGATACCCTGCTCTACACACCCGAGCGGGCCAAGAAGCTGGATTTCGTGAACTATATGAATGCCGCGACCGGCATGCTGGTGGCCAAGGGCAATCCGAAGAACATCCACGGTCTCGGCGATCTCTGTGGGCTGACCGGCACGACGACGCTCGGCACCACCCAGGAAGCGATGCTGCGCGATGCCAGTGGCAAATGCGTCGCCGTCGGCAAAGCCGCGGTCAACATCATTACCTCCACCGACATGCCGAGCGGCTTGCGTTTCGTGCAGAATGCCCGCGCGGATCTCGTTGCGGTCAACAAGTTCGTCGGCGACAGCATGGTTGCCGCCAACTCCACCACGGTGGAGAGCGCGTTCGACGTCATCACCGGCGCCAAGATCGCAGTCGGCACCGCCAAGGGCAACGTTGACCTGGTCAAGGCGCTTCGCGACGGCCTGGCCGCGATCCGCGCCAGCGGCGCCGAGAAGGCGATCTATGACCGCTACCATATCGACTACGGCCTCACGACCGAGCCCGTGGTTCTGACCGAGTAACGTCGGCACAGCCTTCGTATCTGGATCATGAACGGCGGGCGCTGCGGCGACGTCTGACACGGTACCGCGGCGCCGGCGCATCGGAGAACAGCCATGACCACCGAACTATCCGCGGTGCAGCAGCACGTCGCTGCCGCGCGTGTTCTGGAGATCGAGCAGGAATTGCTGCGGATTCCGAGCTCCGCGTTCCAGGAACAAGAGATCGCCGACCACCTCGCCGAGCGGATGCAGGACATCGGTCTGGACGTCACCATGATGGATGTCGTGAATCCACATGATCCCACGATGATCAGTCGCCAGCCAATGGGCGTCTTGCATGGGTCGGGCGGCGGACCGCGCCTCATGCTCAACGGACATATGGACCCGGGCGTCGAAATGCCCGGCTGGTCGGTGGATCCCTATGGCGCGAAGTTCGAGGACGGCTGGATTTGGGGCATGGGCGCCCATGACGACAAGGGCGGCATTGCCGCGGCCTTTTGCGCGCTGGAAGCGATCATCCGTTCACGCACGAAGCTTAGGGGAGACGTGCTGTTGTGCCCGGTGATTGCCCACAAATATGGCGGTGCCGGCACAAGAGCGCTGCTGCGCAGCGGCGTACGCGCGGACTTGTGCATCAACATGGAGCATTCCAACAACACCATCGCCAATGTCTGCGTCGGCATCGTGATGGTCCGTATTCTGGTGGAAGCACCCGAACTGTTCTTCCGTTACAGCGTGCAAGCCAAGGCGTCATACTGGAATCCCATCGAGCAGCTTTGCGAGGTCATTCGTCGCATCGGCCCGAGCCTCGATCCAATCCCTCAAGGAAGCTGGATGAAATTCGTTCCTCATCCGGATCTGCCCGGCTTTCCGACGCACACCTTCGATACGTTGCACAAAGAGCATTATTACCAGAAGAACCGCACCGGTCTTCACAGCAAGCAGGCCGAACTATTGTTGCAATTCCGTACCGTGCCGGGACAGACGCTGGACAGCGTGAGGGCGGACGTCGGGGCGCTGCTGGAAGGCATCCGGCGAGACCATCCCGCCTTCAACTGCACGTTCGAACTGCCCGCCAAAGGTACCGAAGAGGGATGGTGCCAGGAGCCCATGGCCTGCGCGAGCGATCATTCCCTGGTCGCCGCTTTGGCTGCAGGCCAGGAAATGGCGTCCGGTGTCCCCGCCGTCGTTGGCGGCTGGGGACGGCTCGGCAATGTCGGCGACGGCAATATCATTGCGGCCTGCGGCATCCCCACCGTGCAATACGGGCCGGGCGACATCCGCATCTATAAGGAATGGCCTACCCCGGATGAACGCGTGTTGCTTTCCGACCTGGTGACAGCCGCGCGGGCGGTGGCGCACGCCACCGTCAGATTGTGCGGCTGACCATGAGCGGACCGGCAGCGAGAGGCGCGACGACGGCAGACCGTCATGAACAGCGGCGAACCACCTTGTGGGCCGGGGCTGCGGCCCTCATTGCCGCCGTTGCAATCGGCTTCGGCTGGCGATCCGATAGGGTACCCGAGCCGCTGATGGAGGTCCTGAGCTACGTTTGCTCCGGCTTTCTGCTCGACGGCGCACTCACGGCGATAGAAATCGCGGCGCTGGCCATGGTCGGCGGCATGATACTGGGTCTGATGCTGGCGTTGATGCGGCTTTCCCGGCTGGCACCGGTGCGGGGAGCGGCCTGGTGCTATATCTGGTTCATCCGCGGCACGCCGGTCATCCTGCAACTCGTCTTTCTCTACGACGCGTTGCCGCTGTTCGGGATCAAGCTGGACAGCTTCACCACGGCCGTCGTCGGTTTCATGCTGAATGAAGCCGCCTTCAGCGCAGAGATTATCCGTGGCGGCATTCTTTCCGTGGACCGCAGACAGAGTCTGGCCGCGGCCTCGTTCGGAATGGGCCGCTTTCTGACGCTCTGGCGCATCATTCTGCCTCAGGCGATGCGGGCGATCTTGCCCAGCATGGCCAACCAGACAATCTCCATGATCAAGGGGACGTCGATCGCATCGGTGATCTTCGTCAATGAACTCACCTTTCGCTCGCAGCAGATCGTCGGCCAGAACTTCAAGTTCTTCACAGTATTCGCGGCCGCCGGCATCATCTATCTGATCATGACAAGCGCCGTCGCGGTGGCGCAGTTCTATCTGGAGCGACATTTCGATCCCGAGGCCGCGCACAGGTCGCGGGGCGGCGCCGGTCCGGCCGACCGTTCGGTCAGGGACGGCGGCACAGGCGCAGCGGCGGTGCCGCCGACGGCATGGATGGACACGCTGCAGGGCGAACAGGCAGACGGCTCATCGCCCGACGAGCCTTTCGTGATCTGCCGGAACGTCCAGAAATCCTATGGCGACAAGGAAATCCTGCGCGGCATCGATCTGACCGTCCGACGTGGCGAAGTGGTAGTGCTGATGGGTCCAAGCGGCTCCGGCAAGAGTACGCTGCTGCGGCTGGTCAACCATCTGGAGACGCTCGACTGGGGCGAAATCACGGTCGGCGGCAAGTACGTCGGATACAAGAAGGCGATCGGCGACGCCCTGAAGCCGATCCGAAACATCGCCAAGGCCCGCGCCGACGCGCGCATCGGCATGGTGTTCCAGCATTTCAATTTGTTCGATCATCTCACAGCGCTCGAAAACATCATGGAGGCGCCGATCCACGTCCATGGCGAATCAACCGAAAAGATGCGCGTGCTCGCCATGGATTTGCTGCGTGCCGTGGGCCTCGTCAGCCATGCCGACCATTTTCCGCATCGCCTGTCAGGCGGACAGCAACAACGCGTGGCCATCGCCCGCGCACTTGCGATCTCGCCGCGCCTGATGCTGTTCGACGAACCGACATCGGCGCTGGATCCCGAACTGGTCGGCGAGGTTCTCGCCGTGATCCGCCGTCTCGCCGAAGCGGGGATGACCATGATCGTCGTCACCCACGAGGTGCGATTTGCGCGCGAGGTCGCCGATCGCGTGATCTTCATGGACGAGGGCCATATCGTCGAGCAAGGCCCGCCGGAAACGGTGCTGGACCATCCCAAGCACGAACGAACCCAGCGTTTTCTGAGGATGGTGGAACAGCAGCCCAGCTAATGCCTCGCGCCATTGGCGCCAAACGTATGCCGCAAAGGCTTTTTGGAAAGTAGATCGACATGAAAGCGTCAGTTACCGACTTCGTACAGACCGGACGCCTTGCGCAGCAGATGGATGAGCATGGCCTTGATGCCATCGTCGCGCGTGCCGGCATCAATTTCACCTATCTCTCCGGCGTGGTTTACCCCGGCACTCTGGCGCGCCATCTGGATCTCGCCGACTCGCCACGCGGCGTCTATCTGATTTGGCCGCGCACCGGAGAGCCCCGCATGGTGGTCAATGCTATCGCCGAAGGGCTCGCGCGACGGGATTCGTTCGTCGAGCATTTCGACGTCTATGAAGGCTATACGGAAAAGCCAGCGGAGCGGCTTGCGAAAGTCATTGCAAACATGGGCCTGGCCAGCTCGAAAATCGGTTTCGAAACCAACTTCATCAGCGCCGCCGATCAAGACATTTTGCGGAGCCGTCTGCCGCGGGTGCAAATCTCCGATTCCACGGATCTGATGGACGTCGTGCGTGCGGTGAAGACGCCGGCGGAACTGAGGTGGTTCAAACGCGGCGCTGATCTTCTTGATGATGGTTTCCTGGCGTGTTTTCCCGCCGTCCGGCCCGGCATGCGCGAACGCGACCTGCACGCCGCGCTGGTTGGCCACTGCCTGGCGGGCGGCTCCGAATTCACCCATGGCATCCTCAACTCGGAGCGAAACACGGTCGCCTACGCCGGCGAGAGCGATTTTTCCTTCGCGGCCGGCGATGCCATTCGCACCGACTACGTCGCCTATGTGAAGGGTTATCCCGGCCATCAATCCCGTTGCGCCGTCGTTGGCGCGCCGAGCGCGGAGCAGCAGCAACAATACGCGGTAATCCGCGACGTCTACCGCGCCGCCAACGATCAGTTGGTGCCCGGCCGCACCGCCGGCGAGGTCTATCAATTCGTGGTCGAGCGCTTCGCGGCGATAGGGATCACCTACAAGTCGATGCTGGCGGGGCACAGCGTTGGCGCATGGTGGCATCAACAAGAGCCGGTGATCTCCCGCGACAATCCGAGACGGCTGGAGGAAGGAATGGTGATCGCCATGGAACCCCACGTCAATCACTGGCACATCCAGGATATGTTTGTGATCCGCGCGAGCGGACCGGAATTGATCTCGGACAAGTTTCCGACCGACACAATTTTTGCATGCGGTTGAGCCGGCGCAAACGAGCGGCCATGATGATGTCGCGCGTGCCGACCGTCCTACTTCGTGGGCTCCGTCGTCATCCAGAGCAATGACTTCGCGTCCTTCTCGTAGGCCATTCCCTTGGGATAGCTGATCAGCTCCATCTGCAGGCCCCAGGGCGCGAAGAAATACAGGATCGACTGTCCGGCCGCGGGACCCTCGTTGATCGGGATCGGCCCCTGCAGCGTCTTGACATTCTTTTCCTTCAGGTAAGCCGCGGCCTTGTCGATGTCGTCGACATAGAGTGCAATATGGTGCCCGCCGATATCGCTGTTCTTCGGCAGCGTCTTGGCCTGGTCGGGTGCCTGATATTGAAACAGCTCGATATTGGAGCCATAGCCGCAGCGGACCATGCTGATCTCGTCGATCACGGCGCGCGGATTGACGTTGACGACGTCCTGCATGAAGGTTCCCTTGTCGTCCGAGAACGGACCGAACGACATCGCATGCGAACACCCGATCACGTCGGTAAAGAAGGCGGTGGCCGCCTTCACATCCGGCACGGTGATGCCGGTGTGGTCGTGGCCGCGCAGCCCGGGAATGGAATCGGCCGATGCCGGCTGCGGCGAGGCACCCAGCGCCAGCGTGGCGAAGGCGGCGAGCAGGAATTTTGACTGCGTCATGGTGGTCATGGTGATCCCCTTTGGTTCGATATCGCGGTTTTGGAAACTTGCAGGAGTCTCGGTTCAGCCCGGCGACGCCAGTTGACGTTCGATCGCCTTCGGATCATGCGCGAGACCTGCGGCGATGCCGCGCGCCATGTCGCCGACATAGATCTCTTCCTCGCCGGCCTCGAATCCATCGAGGATCTCCGCCGCGGCCACGGCCGTCGTCATTTTCGGGATCGTGAGCATTGCGGTCATCCTGGTGTCGACGGCGCCCGGCATCGCCGCAACGACGCGGACTCCCTTCGGTCCCAGTTCGCCGCGCAATCCCTGCGTCAGGCTGAGGCCCGCCGCCTTGGAGGCGCAATACGACCCCATGAACGGCAGGTTTACCCGCGCGAGAATCGTCAGCATGTTGAGCACCGCGCCGCCATTGGCGATCAGCGCGGGCGCGAAGGCCCGCGTCAGGCGCAGCGGCGCGAGATAATTGGCCTCGATTTCCTCGCGCGCCAGCGCGAGGTCCGGCGCGACCAAGAAGGCGGTGTTGTGGTTGACGCCGGCATTGTTGATCAAGAGCGTGACGTCGGCCGCGACCGCGGCGGCCCTGCTGACGTCGTCGTCGCTGGTGACATCCATCTTGACCGGCACCAGCTGGCCGGACGCGGCCAGAGCGGAAATGTCCCGCGCGGCGGTGTAGATCTTGGCGGCGCCACGGGCGGTAAGTTCGGCGATGAGCGCCTGCGCGATCGCGCCGGTGGCCCCGGTGATGACAACGACAGAACCCTTGATGGTCTTGGTCATGCGGCTGATCCTTGCTGGAGGGAAGGTACAATCGGGCTGGAATCGTCGAGCCAGCCCGGCTCGATGTCAGGCAGCGGAATCGCAGCGAGCAGCTGCCGCGTATAGGCATGCTGCGGGGCGCTGAAAATCCGCCCGACCGGTCCGTATTCGACGACCTCGCCGTGCTGCAGGATCGCGACGTCGTCGCAGAGCACGCGGACGACCGACAGATCGTGGCTGATGAACACCATGGTAAGACCGAGCCTGGCGCGCAGCTCCCTGAGCAGCAGCAGGATATGGGCCTGCGTCGACACGTCGAGGCCGGACACGATCTCGTCGGCGACGATGAAGTCCGGCTCCAGCGCCAAGGCGCGGGCAATCCCTGCCCGCTGGCGCTGGCCTCCCGACAGCTCATGCGGATAGCGGTCAATCAGGCCGGTCGGCAAACCCACGAGATCGAGCAAGGCCGCGGCGCGGTCGCGCCGGTCCGGCCGTCGCTTCAAGCGTCCGTGCACTTGCAGCGGACGGGTCAGCGTTACACCCAGTCGCAAACGGGGATTCAGCGATGACTGCGGATCCTGGAAAATCATCTGGATGCGCGCGCGAAGCGGGCGCATCTCGGCCTCGGCGAGGCCGCCGATTTCGATGCCGTCGAACTGGATGCCGCCGGAAGTGGGCTGCAGCAGCCGCACCAGCAGCCGGCCGAGTGTGGTCTTGCCGGAACCGGACTCGCCGACAAGGCCGAGCACCGAGCCGCGCGGCACCGCGAAGTCGACCCGCTTGACCACATCGCGCGGCTCCTTTCGGCGGAACAGCCCGGTGCGCTCCGGATAGGCAAAACTCAGGCTGCCGGTTCGGAGCAGGATGTCGGTCATGATGGCGCCATCGCGGATAGCCGGTCGAGCCGAAGGGCCTCGGCCCACAGGCTGTCGATCAGGGCCGGCGGCACCGGACGCAGCGCTTCGGCCGGCCGGTCGGCGCGCGGCGTCGCCGCCAGCAGCGCGCGGGTATAGGGGTGGCGCGGCTTTGCCAGCACATCGGCGGTGTCGCCTTCCTCCAGCACGCGACCGGCATGCAGCACGGTCATGGTGCGGCAGATCTTTGCGACCACGCCGAGATCATGCGTCACGAACAGAACAGCGGCACCATGGCGTTGCCGCAGGCGCTCGACCAGCTGCAGCACCTGACGCTGCACGGTGACATCCAGCGCGGTGGTCGGCTCGTCCGCGATCACCAGGCTCGGATCGCAGGCGAACGCCATCGCGATCAGCACGCGCTGCCGCATCCCGCCGGAAATCTCATGCGGGTACAGCCCGAGCACCCGCCGCGGCTCGCGGATCGCGACCTCCGACAAGAGCTCGGCGGCGCGCGCCAGCGCGGCGCGCTTCGACAGGCCAAGGTGATGCCGCAGCAGGATCGCGATCTGCGCGCCGACGCGCTTCACCGGATTGAGCGAGGTCATCGGGTCCTGCGGAATCAGCGCGATGCGGCGGCCGAACAGACCGCGTCGCTCCGGCTCCGGCATCGCGATCAGATCGCGTCCCTCGAATGCGATGCGGCCGGCGGCGATGGTCGCGTTGGCGGGCAATAGCCCCAGCACGGCGCGTCCCAGCATCGACTTGCCGGCGCCGGATTCGCCGACCAGTCCGCGGACCTCGCCAGGCTGCAGCTTAAGACTGACACCGCGCAGCACATTGGCCGAATGTGCTCCCTTGCCGATCGCGACATGCAGGCCCTGGACGGAAAGCGTTGTTGTCATCGGCGCTGCACCGGGTCGAGCACCGTGCGCAGGCCGTCGCCGAGCAGATTGAACCCGATCACGCTCGATATGATGCAGCCGATCGGCAGCGCCATGATCCATGGCGCCTGATAGACGATCTGGCGTCCCTCTGCGATCATGCCGCCCCAGGTCGGGGTGTCGCCGGTCACCGAAATGCCGACAAAGGACAGGATGACTTCCACCAGGATGGCGATGCCCATCTCGACCGACAGCAAGGTGACCACCAGCGGAATGAGGTTGGGCAAAATCTCCAGGCGCAGGATTGCTCCGCGGCTCAATCCGATGACGCGCGCGGCGGCGGCATAATCGCGTTGCAGCTGCACCAGGGTTTCGGCCCGGACCACGCGCGCAAAGCGGGTCCAGTCGACGACAACGATGGCGGTTATCACCGAGGTCAGCCCCGCGCCGATCACCGCCGCCAGCACGATCGACAGCAACACCGGCGGAAACGCCATCCAGACATCGATCAGGCGCGAGGTGAGCTGATCGACCCAGCCGCCGAAACTGCCGGCGATCAGGCCGAAGGCGATCCCGATCGCCGCCGCCAGCGAGGCCGCGATCAGCGCGACGGCGACGGCGGTCCGCGCCGAGTAGATCAGCCGCGACAACACGCAGCGGCCAAGACTGTCGGTGCCGAACAGGTAGGCCGGCTCGCCGCCGTCGGCCCAGGCCGGCGGCAATTGCGCCGACATCAGATCCTGTTCGATCGGATTGTGGGGTGAGATCAGCGGCGCCAGCAACGCCACCAGCCCGAGAACGCCCACCAGCGTCGCGCCGATCCAGAGCCTCGGACCGCCGCGCCGGAGCGCGGCGATCCATCGCGACGGACGCTGCACCGGACGCTCGAGGGCAAGCTCAGCCATGGCGCAGCCTCGGATCGAGCAGCGTGACCAGGAGGTCGACGGCGAGGTTGATCGCAATGAAGAGCGCGGCGAAGGTCAGGATCAAGCCCTGGATCAGGGGAAAATCGCGATTGATCACCGCGTCGATCGCCATGTTGCCGATCCCCTCATAGGAGAAGATGCGCTCGACCAGCACGGTGCCGCCGAGCAGCAGCGTGACCTGGACGCCGCCGAGCGCGACGGTGGGGATCAGCGCATTGGGAAACACTTCGCGCAGCAGGATTTTGCGGCGTGAAAAGCCGCGGGCGCGGGCTACTTGCGCATAATCCTGATCCTCGGCTTCCGCCAGCGAGGTTTTCAGGACCCGCGCCAGCAAGGCCGCGAAGGGCAGCGCCAGCGCCAGTGCCGGCAGGATCATGTGATGCAGCAGCGCGCTGGCGACGTCGAAGCGCGCCGTCAGCAGGCTTTCGATCAGGTAGAAATTGCTGTGGAAGCTGACGTCGATCTCCGGATCGATGCGGCCCGAAATCGGCAGCAGCGGGACAAGCACGCCGAACAGCAACAGCAGGATCAGGGCCCAGAGAAAATCCGGAATCGAAAGCAGGACACCGACGCCGCCGTCGACCAGCCATTCCGCCCGCCGGCCGCGAACCTGGGTGCCGATCAATGCTGCGATCAGGCCCAGCACCACCGCGATCAGCGTCGCCAGCAGCGCCAGTTCGAGCGTCGCCGGCAATCGCGCCAGCACCAGCTCGAAGACTTGCTGGTGCAGGCTGATCGAGCGTCCGAAATGGCCGCTCAGCGCCTGGCCGGACCAGGTGATGAACTGCTGCGGAATCGATTGATCGAGCCCATAGAACGCGCGCAGCCGGTCGATGTCGGCCGGCGAGGCGCCCGGCGGGATCATCATGGCGATCGGATCGCCGGGCACCACGCGCAGCAGCACAAAGACGATCACCGCCACGCCAACCAGCGTGGGCGGTATGAGGACGAGTCGCCTGATGATCTCGCCCCATCGCATCGTCGTGTCGCCCTGTTCTGCGTCCTTAGGCCTGTGTGATCAGTTGCGGAAGAATCATCCCGTTGGCCTGCGCCACGATCTTCAGTCCCTTTTTGTGGATGATCGGCTGCACGTACTGGAACAGCGGGATCACCTCGCCTTCTTCCGCGATGTATTTGTCGACGGCCTTCCAGCCGGCGATCCGCTTGGCCTCGTCCTTTTCACCCCACAACGGGCCGATGCGCTCCACCAGATCCTTGCCCTTCCAGGCGCAATGCGGCGACGGGCCGAACATCGCAAAGCCGGTGGAGGTCGAGGGATCGCCGATCGCGTTGCCCCAATTGTAGAACGCGGCCGGGGCCAGCGCGTGGCGCGCGCGCAGCTCGAAATGCTGCGCGATCTCGTAGACCTCGATGGTGGCCTCGATCCCGACCTTGCGCCACATCCCGACGATCGCCTGGATCATCTCGTAATCCTTCGGCTTGAAGCC
>JGI12053J15887_10000653_pt1 | contig 14517 bp, 15 predicted proteins | sample MedBloCAOM1_O3_FD_15887 | JGI IMG/M metagenome (IMG submission 15887)
GCCTGTCAGCGGCGCGACCGTGATGCCGCCGTCGGCCGGGTCGGCCGGTGTGACCACGCCGGGCGTCAACCCGCCCAGCGTGAGCACCCCCGGTGTGAACTCCCGGTCGGTCACGGCGCCCAGCACGGCCAACGCGCCGGCGATTCCGAACGCCCGGGGCTCGGGCAATGCCCGCGCCAAGATCGAGGCCGACGGTTACAAGAACGTGCAGGGACTGAACCGCAATCCAGACGGTACCTGGAGCGGCAAGGCGCTGCGTGGCGGCGCCGCCGTCGACGTCCAGGTCGATGCGCGCGGCAACGTCACAACGAAGTAGACCGGCGTTCCCCCTCAGCCCGGCTTCGAACCCGTCCCGTCGCAAGACGGGGCGGGTTTTTGCGGTTGTGCCTTGCCGCCGCGCAGCAAGCCTGCAATCGTTTGCCAACCGCAGCGAGGGAGGTTTCGTATGCCGGACATCACAGCCGCAAACCCCGACATCGCCACGCCGGAACTCATGAAGGCGATCTCGGCTGCCTTCAACAGCCGCGACGTCGACCGCATCGTCTCGCATTTCACCGACGACGCCACCTTCTGGCTGGCGCGTGGACCGGAGCCGGTCGGGCGCACGCTGAAAGGCAAGGAGACCATCCGCAAGACGCTGGCCGATCGCTTCAAGGTGATTCCCGACATGCGCTGGGACCACAAGGAGTACATCTACGCCGGCAACCGCGCGATCTCGGTGTGGACCGTGAAGGGCAAGGGCGCGGACGGCGAGGACCTGAACTATCAGGGTTGCGACATCTACACCTTCCGCGGCGGAAAGATCTGCGCCAAGGACACCTACTGGAAGATCGTCGAGCACAAGGACCGACTCTGATGGCACTCGATCTCGTTATCCGCGGCGGCAGCGTCGTCGACGGATCCGGCAAGCCGCGCTATGGCGCCGATGTCGGCATCAAGGACGGTCGCATCGTCGAGATCGGCAAGGTCAGCGGCAACGCGGCACGCACCATCGATGCCGACGGGCTGATCGTGGCGCCGGGCTTCATCGACGGCCATACGCACATGGACGCGCAGGTCGCCTGGGATCCGCTGGGGACCTGCTCGTGCTGGCACGGCGTCACGTCGGTGGTGATGAGCAATTGCGGCTTCGCGCTCGCTCCCTGCAAGCCCGCCGACCGCGAGTGGTACGCCCGCTGCCTTTCCGCCGTCGAGGATATCCCGACCGAGGCGATGGCCGCCGGCATCGACTGGACCTGGGAGACCTTCCCGGAATATCTCGCGACCGTCGAGCGGCTGCCCAAGGCGATCAATTACGGCATGTATATTGGCCATTCGGCGCTGCGCATGTACGTCATGGGCAAGCGCGCGCTGTCGGAGGCCGCGACCGAGGACGACATGGCGCGCATGGCAGGCGCCGTGCAGGAGGCGTTGAAGGCCGGAGCGCTTGGCTTCTCGAGCTCGCGCGCTTCCACACATGTCACGCCGGATGACACGCCGGTCGCCAGCCGCATCGCCGAATGGCAGGAGATCGACCGCATCATGGCGGCGATGGCCGAGCTCGATGCCGGCATCTTCCAGGTCGGTCCCGACATCGGCAGCGGCCCGCGACACCGCGCCTTCCTGGATCGTCTGCGGCAGCTTGCGCTGCAGTTCAAGCGGCCGGTCATGTTCGGCGTGCTGGCCACCAAGCAGGGCGACGATCCCCTGGGCGGCGCCTATCAGACGAAATACATCGACGACACGGTGGCAGCGGGCGGCCGCATGTTCGGGCAGGGCACGACCAAGTCGATCAACGCGATCTTCTCGCTGAAATCCTACCTGCCGTTCGACGTGCTGCCGGGCTGGCGGGAGCTTCGCGCCTTGCCGATGGTCGAGCAGAAGCGCCGGTTGGCCGACCCGGCGGTGCGGCGCGAACTGGTGGCGGCCGAGGCGAAGATGAAACCGCGCGACAACGTCGTGCAGGGCGGTGGTGCGGCCACCACCGATCCGCGCAAGCCCGATTACGCCAACCTGTTCGCCATGAAGGGCGTCGACTGGGACGACCCCACCGTGGCGGAGCTCGCCCAGGCGCGCGGCCAGCATCCGGTCGAGGTGATGATCGATCTGTCGCTGGCCAACGACGATCAGGTCTATATCCAGCCGATCGTCAACGAATCGCCGGATGACGTTTTAGGCATACTGAAGCATCCACGCACGCTCGCGACCTTCTCGGACTCGGGCGCCCATGTCTGCCAGGAGATGGGCTCCTCGCTGCAGACGCATCTGCTCAGCTACTGGGTCCGCAAGCGCGGCGCCTTCACGCTCGAGCAGGCGGTGAAGAAGCTGACGCACGACAATGCCCTGGCGTGGGAGCTCAAAGGCCGCGGCCTGGTGCGCGAAGGCTACAAGGCCGACCTGGTTCTGTTCGAGGAGAACGGCATCCGGCCCGCCATGCCCACGGTGGAAAAGGACCTTCCCGGCGGGGCGCGCCGCCTGGTGCAGAAGGCCGAAGGCATCAAGGCAACCTTGGTGAACGGCGCGATGGCCTTCGAGGACGGCGAGGCGACCGGCGCGTATTTCGGCCATGTTCTGAAGGGTAAACTCGCCTTATGAGAACTCTTCTTCTCGTCCTGGTCGCCGTTGGTTTCGCGGGCGCGGCCGGCGCGCAAACCAAATCCGCTCCCGGCGGCATGATGGGAACCGCCGGCGTGAAGACGCATCTCCAGGCGCTGCACTATAAGGATGTCAACGACCTGCGCCGCGGTCCGGACGGACAGTGGGTCGCCAAGGCCAAACAGGGCAATGTTCCCAAGATGGTGACGATTGCTCCCGACGGCACCGTCACCGCGCGTTAGCTTTCATGTCGTCCTGAGCGAAGCGAAGGACCTCATCGCCGTTTGTCATGGGTGACCGCCGCTACTTCGTCTACATAATGACGAGCAGTTCACTCAGCGCGATGTATATCGGCGTGACGAATGACGTGGGACGCCGCGTGTTTGAGCATCGCAATGGGATGGGCAGCGAATTCGTGAAGAAGTACCGGGTGACTCGCCTGGTCTATGTCGAGGAATACGAAAACCCGAACGATGCGATCACCCGTGAGAAGCAACTGAAGGGCTGGAAACGGATTCGCAAGAATGAGCTTGTTCGGGCGGCTAATCCCAAGTGGGAAGACTTGGCGCCCCCGTCATCCTGAGCGAAGCGAAGGATCTCATGACGATTGCAAGCGGCGATGAGGTCCTTCGCTTCGCTCAGGACGACAGGATGGCCTGTCTAACCGCTTCTAGCCCAACTCCCTGCGCACGATCGCAGCACCTTCCGCCAACGACTTCAGCTTCCCAAACGCCGTCGCGCGCGGCAGGTACTTCATGCCGCAATCGGGCGCGGGCAGGAGCTTGTCGGGCGCCATGAATTTCAGGCCGGCGCGGATGCGGTCGGCGACCTTTTGCGGCGTCTCGATCTCGGGATCGTTGAGGTCGATGACGCCCAGCATCACCTTCTTGGGCGCGAGATCCTTCAGCACGCCGAGATCGAGCTTGGGTTGCGCCGATTCGATCGAGATCTGCTGGGCGATGCTGTCGGCGAGCTGCGGCAGGAAGGCGTAGCCGGTCGGCTTGCCGCCGGTCACCACGGCGGCGTAGCCGAAGCAGAGATGCACCACGGTCGGCACCGTGATGCCCTGCAGCGCGCGATTGATGACCTTCACCGCGTAACGCTTGGCCTCTTCGGGATTGTTGCGCAGCCACGGCTCGTCGAGCTGGATCACGTCGGCGCCGGCCTTGACCAGCTCGTGCGCCTCCTCGTTCACCGCGGCGGCGTAGTCCATGCACATCGCCTCGGCGTCCTTGTAGAACTCGTCCTTGACCTGCTGGCCCATGGTGAAGGGGCCGGGCAGGGTGATCTTGGCGAGGCTGTCGGTGTTGGCGCGCAGGAACTGCATGTCGCGCAGCTCGACGGGCTTGCTGCGCCTGACCTTGCCGACGACGCGCGGCACCGGCGTCTTCTGGCCACGGTTGTTGACGATCTCGGCCGGATGTTCGTCGTCGATGCCCTCCAGCGCCGTGGCGAAGCGGTTGGAGTAGCTCTCGCGCCGCATCTCGCCGTCGGTGATGATGTCGATGCCGGCCCGTTCCATGTCGCGGATGGCAAGCAGCGTGGCGTCGTCCTGCGCCTGCTCGAGGAACGGCTCGGAGACGCGCCAAATCTCGCGCAGCCGCGTACGCGGCACGACCTTGCTGAGCATCTGGCGGTTCACCAGCCAGTCGGGCTGCGGGTAAGAGCCGACGACGGTGGTCTGCAAAAGTGGGTTTGTCATGTTATTGCACCGTGATGCCAGCCTGCTTCACCAGCGCGGCGTTATCCTTGAGCTCTTGCGCAATCATCTTGTCGAAGTCGGCGGAGGGCATCGGCGCGGCGTCGGCGCCGAGCGCGGCCAGCCGGTCCTTGACCTCGGGCGAGGCGAGGGCGGCCGTGACTTCCTTGTTGAGCTGCTCGACGATAGCGGGCGGCGTGCCGGCCGGCGCCAGCATGCCGACCCAGAAATTATAGGCACTCCCCGGATAGCCCGCCTCCTCGGTGGTCGGCACGTCGGGCAGCACCGAGGCGCGCTTGGCACTGCCGACGGCCAGCGCCGTTACCCGGTTGTCGCGTACCATCGGCAGGGCGGCGATGACGGGGGCGAAGAAATAGTCGACCCGGCCGTTCATCGTGTCGGTCAGCGCCTCGGGCGTGCCCTTGTAGGGGATGTGCATGGTGTCGATGCCGGCGCTCACGCGGAACTTCTCGGCGTTCATGTGGGTGGCGCTGCCGGCACCGGCCGAGGCATAGGTGAGCTTGCCGGGCTCGGCCTTGGCCGCCTTCACCAGATCGCCCGCGGTCTTCCAGCCTTTCGACGGCGCCACGACCAGGATGTTGGGCTGCTCGGCGAGCAGGCTGATGCCCGCTAAGTCCTTGGCCGTGTCGAAGGGAAGGCTGGGATAGATCGAGGGATTGACCGTGTGGCCTGACGAGTTGACCAGCAGGGTGTAGCCATCGGGCGCCGCCTTGGCGACGAGGTTCGCGCCGATCGTGCCGCCGGCGCCCGGACGGTTCTCGACCACGAAGACCTGGCCCATACGGGTCGACAGCGCCTGCGCCACGGTGCGCGCCACCACGTCGGTCGCGCTGCCCGGCGTGAAGGGCACGATGACGTGCACCGGCTTGGTGGGGTAGGTCTGGGCGTGCGCCGCCGAGGTGGCGAGCACGGCTGCCGCCGCGATCATCACGAGACGCATTGAAGTCCTCCTGTCGCTTTTCATTGAGCGGCAACCTGGCGGCTGACGCTTTTGATGTCGAGATGGGCGAGGATGCGTTCGCCCGATGCCGCGAGCCTGGCGCGCACGGCGCCGAGATNCGAGCGCAACAGCTGGCCGTCGCGCTTGGCGAAGGTNCCGGCCACCAGCACGTCGCGCACCCGGGCGCCCGAGCCCTGCATGACGACCGAGGCCACGGCATCGTGCACCGGCCACATGGCGAGCGGGCCCAGCGACATCACCGCGATGTCGGCCTGCTTGCCGGGCGCCAGGCTGCCGATGCGCTCGGACATGCCCAGCATCGCCGCACCTCGGGTGGTGATCCAGTCGAGCGCTTCGGAAGCGGGCACGGTCGAGGTCGGCGGAATGCCGCCGCTGCTGATGCGTTCGGCTGCGTTGTCTAGCGCGCGCTGCGAGGCGAGCGCCATGCGCGCCTCCGTGAGCATGTCGCCGCTGATCGCCGATTCGAGATCGACGCCGATCGATGGCGCCGAACCCAGCGCGCGCAGGCGGCCGGTGATCGGATGGCCGTGACCTTGCGTCATCTCGTTCGCCGGCGTGATCGAGAAGCTGACCCCGAGATCGATAAAGGCTTTCAACTGGGCGTCCGTGAGGTTGTTGCCGTGCACGATATTGATGTGCGGACCGACCAGGCCTTGCGCCATCAAGGTCTCCCAGCCGCCCGGCGTCTTGGCCTCGCCGCCGCCCTGATGCATGGAGGCGATCAGGCCCATCTCCTTCGCCAGAGCGAAGTCGTGGGCGCTGACCTCGAGCGTGGAATAGTGCGGACCAAGCACCGCCATGCCGAGCGTGACCAGTGCGTTGCGATCGGCCAACGGTCCCTTCAGCAGGCGTTCGATCTCGCGGCGGGGGTGCGGGACCTCCGAGAAATGCGGCTCACCGGGCTTGGGATCGGGTTTGGGCGAGCCGTGGAAGAAGGCGGCGCGGATGCCGCTTTCCTTCAGCCCGGCGATGCCGGCATCGGTGTGTGCGGGCGTCGGATTATTGTGCGCCCAGTCCACCAGCGTCGTCACGCCGTGATCGAGTTGGTTCAGCGCGCCGGCCAAGGTGGCGATGTGGATGTCCTCGGGCACGAACACCGTGGCGAGGCCCGCATGGACGTGGCGGAAATATTCCAGCAGGGTCCAGTTGGCGGCGACCGAACGCAGCGCCGTCTGCCAGGTGTGCATGTGGGCGTTTATAAGTCCCGGCAGCACGAAGTGGCCGGCGCAGTCGATCGTCTCGGCATCGGCTTCGAGCTTCGGTGCCACCGCGGCGATGCGGCCATCCTCGACCACCACGTCGCCGGTCGGCAGCACGCCGAGCTTGGGATCCTGCGTGACGACGATGCCGGATTTCAGGAGGAGCTTGGTCATGGCTGGGGGCGCGCCACTCCAGTGGCGCGATCATGCTCTTCCGGACCGCGGGCGTCTCGCCCGCTCATGATCATGAGCGAGCGGGACGCTCGCGGTCCAAATGAGCATGAGAAGACGCGCCACTGGAGTGGCGCGCCCCCAGCGCTATTGCAGACCATCGCTCACCTTCACGTTTTCGGGCTCGACCTTCATGCCGGCGGCGCGCGCCAGTTCGAGCAGCAACACGGAGAAGTCGATATCGCCGGGATATTGATGCGACAAGGCGAGGATGCTGTCGCGCGTCACCGAGGCGGTCGGCATCATCACGCCGAACGATTTGGCGGCGCCCATGCCGAGCTCCATGTCCTTCAAGAGCAGCTTGGGCGTGAAGGTGGTGGTGAAGTCGAGGTTCACCAGCGCCGGTGTCTTGTACTTGGTGTACATCGAGCCCAGCACGCTCTGATTGATCGATTCCAGGAAGACATGGCGCGGGATGCCGGCCTTCTCGGCGAGCAGCGTGATCTCGCAGAGGGACTGGATGATGACCCCGAACATCGTGTTGTGGGCGATCTTCCAGATCCTCGAAAGCTCGCCCTCGCCGACATACATCGCCGAACGTCCCAGCGCCGCCAGCAGGGGCTGCACGGCGTCGTATTCGGCCTTCGGACCGGACGCCACGACCAGGAGCTTGCCGGCCTTGGCGACCTTGGCGTTGCCCGACACCGGCGCGCTGAGATAAGCCACGCCCGCCTCGCTCAGTCCCTTGCGGATCTCGGCGGAGCCCGAGTCGGAGATCGACGACATGTCGACCACGCGCTTGGGCCGGGCGTTGCCGGTCAGCACGCCGCCCTTGCCGAACAATATGTCCTTCAGGTCGTCGGTGGTGGAGACCATGGTGAAGACCGTGGCGCAGTGTGCCATCGCGGTCTTGTCGGTCACAACTTCGGCGCCGATCTTCGCCAGCGGGTCGGCCTTCGACGCGGTGCGATTCCACACCGAGATCCCGTGGCCAGCCTTGACCAGGCGGGCGGCCATGGCCTCGCCCATGCGGCCGAGGCCGATCCAGCCAATGTCGTGTGATGCTTTGCCGGTCATGCGAACGGAACCTCGTTACAGTGTTGTGCGTTACGGATTTCATCGCAGTTTGAGAGGGGATTCAGTCGCTGTCCATGTCCGTGACCTTTGCGCGCGGGCCCTGGCGGTTCGCCAGTCTTGTCCTGCTCGGTCTGCTCGCCTCCTGCGCCGGTGACCTGCCGAACACCGTCGTCTCTCGCGAGCAGGGTGAGCGGGACCACAGCGCTCTCTCCTCGGCGACGCAGATCACCGATCTTGTGCGCGACCGCGGCATCACGATTCCCGACGAAGACTCGCCCATTCCCCTCCTCGAGCAGGTGCGACGCGAGGTCGCCAAGAGCGACCCCAGCGGTACCTTCGCCGGCATCACCTATGACCTCACAGGCGGCAACCGGCTGCCGACGGACTGGCTGATACAAAGCCCGACGCGCTGGGGCCGTCGCGCCGACGACCTGCCATTCTATGCGCTGGACTGCAAGAGCTGCGACCGCGACGTCCTGCTGCCGTCCTGCAATAGCGACGCCGACTGCCCCGGTGGTGGCACTTGCGGCACGGTCTGGGCGGCTGCCGGTCCGGCGTCCAGCAGGCGCAAGGTGTGCTTCGGACACTCCGACGCCCTGCTGCCGGCTGTGCACGACCTGGTCGCGGGTGCGCGGCGCTTTGTCGACATCGCCGCCCTGCAGCCGGTGCCCGACACGCGCTTCCTGGGGGCGCTGCGCGCTGGTCTCAACGAATTGGCGGCCAGCCGCCGGCCGGTTACCGTCCGTTTCATCGTCGGCCAGTATCCGCCCGACGGGAGCGACGCGGCGGCGCTGCTGGCCTCTCTCACGTCCGAACTGCGCGACATTCCGGGCGCACGCCTCACTATCGACGTGGCCGCCATGCAATCGTGCTCTGCCACCCAGCCCTGCAAGGGCTTTTCCTGGCCGCATGCCAAGCTCATCGCCGTTGATGGAAGCGTGGCTCGTGTCGGCGGCCACAATTTCTGGTCGGAAGACTACCTGATCGACAATCCGGTGCACGATCTGTCGATGCTGGTGCGCGGTCCGTCGGCGGCCAGCGCCTCGCGCTTCGCCGACCGGCTGTGGCAGTTCGTCTGCACCAATCTCGACAAGAAGCCGGCGGTGCAGCTCGCGACCTTCACCAGCGGCCAAGGCGTTTCCGGCGGCGACTGTCCCGGGCCCGACGCGCCGCCCATGGCCGGCCGGCCGGCGGCCGGCGGCGTGCCCATCCTCGCGATCGGCCGGCTGGGCGCCGGCATCACCACCGACTTCGCCAATCAGAGCGAGCTCGCGCGCGACCTGATGTTCGGCGCGGCGCGCCACACGATCCGCATCTCGCAGCAGGATGTCGGCTTTACCCTGGGCCGCGCCGACCCGATCTTTTCCGACAGCACGCTCGACCGCCTGCTCGACTTCATCGAGCGGCGCGACGGGCAGGTCTACATCGTCCTGTCCAACCCGGGCGCGCTGGGCGACAGCGGCAGCACCTATTATAACGGCGTCAGCCTCGCAGCTTTCGCGCGCCATCTGCGCGACCTCATGCAGAAGCGCGTCGACAGGCGCGATCCCAAGGAACGCTACGGGCTGCGAAGGGGCCCCGATCCCATCAACGCACTGCTGTGCAGCCACGTGCACCTGGCACCGCTGCGCTTTGGGCCCGACGCGACCTGGCCGGGCGGCAAGACTTTCGCAAACCACGCAAAACTCTGGATGGTCGATGACCGGGTTTTCTATGTCGGCTCGGACAATCTCTATCCGGTGAACCTGCAGGAGTTCGGCTACATCGTCGACGATCAAAGGGCTGCTGCCGAACTTCTTGACGCGTATTGGACTCCGCTGTGGCAATGGTCGCAACGCGCCGCCGTCTCGGGTGACGATGTCGAGCCCTGCATCTTTCGCACGCCGCGAAAGTAAGCTCTTTGTCAGCGAATGAAGCCGACGGTGTGTCAGCGCCCAGTAATCGCATGGCCGCATTGAGGCCGCCATCAGGCACTACCTCAACATCGCTCGATCATGAGCATGGAGGTAGACATGATTGCGAACCTGAAGTGGCTGATGCCTCTTGTTGTCGTCGGGCTCCCGCTGACGGCGTCCGCGCAGGCCAGCGATGCCACGTATTGCAGGAGACTCACCGCCCGCTACGAGGCATTCATCGAAAACATGAGCGGCCACAGCATGCAGCCGGGTGGCATCGACGGCCAGGTGGCCATGGCGCAGTGCAAGGCGGGCGACACTGCCGACGGCATCCCCGTCCTCGAGCGCAAGCTGCAGGACGCCAAGGTCGACCTGCCAAGGCGCAGCTAGTCGAACGTCGGATCGATCGGGGCGACCTTCCCCTTGGCCGCCCCGATCAACGTGCTCCCGCGAGCCGATCAAGTCGACCGTGTCGTCAGCTTGCTGTCAGAATGCTGGCGTAGACCCTTCGCCTTCGAGTCACCAAGCGACAGGGAACATCATGAAATCGATCAATTGGATAGCGCCGGCCGTTTCGGTGCTGATACCGTTCGGCGCATCGGCACAGGCGACGGACGCTGATTATTGCCGCGCGCTGACGCAAAAATACGAAACCTACGTTGCCAATAAGTCGGTCGGCCACACGGCTGGTTCACCTACGATCGACGGCAGCGTCGCCATCAGCCAGTGCAAGGACGGCAACACCGCTGCCGGCATCCCGGTGCTGGAGCGCAAGCTGCGCGACGCCAGGGTGGATTTGCCGCCGCGCGGCTAGCGCACGGGATCGATCGGCGTCACGACCCCCTCGGCCGCCTCGATCACCTCGCCGGCATCGAGGCAGAGATCCTCGCGGTTGCGCATCGCCATGATCTGGATGCCGGTGCGCAGCCTGCCGTGGTTGCCGACGGGCACGGCCAGGCCGGGGAGGCCGAGCAAGGGCGCGAGCAGCGCCGGACGCATCGACTCCAGGATCGTCTTCTGGCCGCCCTTTTCGATGTCGGCCACCTGCTGGGGCGGCAGGTCAGCGAGTGTCGGCAGGATGACCAACGGCCATTGCTGCAGGAAGGTCATCCAGCGCAGCAGCAGGCCTTCGCGCTCGGTCAACGCACCGACATAGGTCGCGAGATCCGCCGGCTTGTGCAGGTCGAGCCAGCCCTTCATGGAGGTGACGCCGTCGGGATCGCCCATCTTCTGCATCTGCGGCCATAGGCCGCCGAACACGTCGGTGATCAGGATGGTGTGCCAGAGCTCGACGCCGCGCTCCATGTCGGGCGGCAGCACCTCCTCGACGACATAGCCCGCCGCCTGCAGGTGCTTGCCCGCCAGCCGAACCGCGGCGGCTTGCGCGGGATGCGTCGGACCACCCGGTACCTCGGGCACGATCGCGACCTTGATCGGCCGAGCGGGCGGTGGGCCCTCCATCGGGACGTCGTTCCAGCGCCAGTCGCGCCGATCGCCGCGCGCCATGACCTGCAGGGCGAGGCGCGCATCGCGCACCGTGCGGGTGTGCGGCCCTTGCACCGCCATCAGCACCGCGCCGATCGGCCGGCCCGCCGGCGCGCTGGGATTGAGGGAGGGGATGCGGCCGAACCCCGTGCGCAAGCCGACCACGCCGTTGCAGTAGGCCGGGATTCGCACCGAGCCGCCGATGTCGTTGCCGTGGGCGATGGCGCCGATGCCGGTGGCGGTCGCCGCTCCCGCGCCGCCGCTCGAGCCGCCCGGCGTCACCGCGGGATCGCGCGGGTTCAACGTCCGGCCATGCAGCGCGTTGTCGGTGAAGATGCGCATCGAGAAGGCCGGCGCGTTGGTGCGGCCGACGATGATGGCGCCGGCATGCTTCAGGTTGGCGACGACCGGGCTGTCCTCCTGGGCCATGAAGTCCTTCAGCGGCACCACGCCGTTGTCGGTTGGCAGCCCGGCCTGGTCGACATTGACTTTGGTCGTGACCGGCACGCCGTGCAGTGGCGGCAGGGCGTGGCCGCGCGCCCGGGCGGCGTCGGCGGTCTCGGCGGCGGCGCGCGCCTCCTCCTCGAGCACGCGCACGACGGCGTTGATCGCCGGATTGACCTTGTGCAGGCGGCCTAGCACCGAATCGACCGCGTCGCGCGCCGAGGCTTGGCCGGTGCGGATGAGACGCGCGAGGTCGGTCGCGTCGTATTGCCAGAGTTCCATGAATGATTCCTTTACCGACTGTCAGGACGACAATGCGATCAAACCTTCTTCGATTCCATGCCGAAGAAGATCATGTTGCCGTCCAAGTCGGCAACGTCGAAGTCGCGCAGACCATAGTCGTAGTCCTTCGGCGCCTTGAGGACCTTCGCACCGCGCGTCACCAGCTCGCCATGGAGCGCGTCGACGTCATCGACGAAGATCGAGACGGCGCCGTGGCCGGGCGGCCGCGGTGCCTTGGCGGCGGCGATCAGGTGCAGCGTGACCCCACCCGAGCAGAGGCCGATATAAAAGGTCGGTTCGCCGTATTGGAAGGCAACGTCGAAACCGAGCTTGTCGCGGTAGTAGGCCGCGCTTTCCAAGACGTTCGTGACGGTGAAGACCGTGGTGCTGGCGCGCATCATGACGCTCTCCCTGGATCACCGTCGGACCTTAGCATGCTAGAGTTCGGCCTGTTGCAGGAGGAAACACCATGAAGTGGTCCGACCGTCGTCTGCTCGATCTGTTCGGCATTGACCATCCCATCATCCAGGCGCCGATGGCGGGGGCGAGTTCAGCGCAGATGGCGATCGCGGTCTCGCAGGCGGGCGGCCTGGGTTCGATCGCCGCCGCCATGTTGACCGCCGAGGCGTTGCGGACCGAGCTGCAAATCGTGCAGCAGGGAACCGGGCGGTCGATCAACGTCAACTTCTTCGTCCACGAGCCGCCGGCTGCCGATGCGGCACGCGAAGCCGGCTGGCGCAGGCGCCTGGAGCCGTACTATCGCGAGCTTGGTTTGCCGGCGGACGCCGGAGCGGGCGGGCCGGTACGCGCTCCTTTCGATGCGGCGCTCTGCGACGTTGTGCTCGAATTCAAGCCCAAGGTCGCGAGCTTCCATTTCGGCATGCCCGATGCCGCGCTGGTGAAGCGCCTGAAAGCCGAGAAGATCGTTGTCATCAGCTCGGCCACGACGGCCGCGGAAGCACGCTGGCTAGAGGCCCACGGCTGCGACGCGGTGATCGCGCAAGGCGCGGAGGCGGGCGGCCATCGCGGTATGTTCCTGACCGACGACGTGGCATGCCAAGCGGGCACCATGGCGCTGGTGCCCCAAGTGGTCGACGCGGTGAAAGTGCCGGTGATCGCCGCCGGCGGCATCGGCGATGGCCGGGGCGTCGCCGCGGCGCTCGCGCTGGGGGCCGCCGGTGCCCAGATCGGCACGGCGTTCCTGCTGACGCCGGAAGCCAAGACGGTGGCTCTGCACCGTGCCGCGCTCAAGGCGGCGAGCGACGACAGCACGACCCTCACCAATCTTTTCACCGGACGGCCTGCGCGCGGCATCATCAATCGCTTCATCCGTGAAGTCGGCCCGCTCAGCGCCCACGCGCCGGCGTTTCCGCTGGCGGCCGGCGCCGCTTTCCCGCTGCGCGCTGCGGCCGAGGCCAAAGGCTCGACCGATTTCATGCCGCTGTGGAGCGGACAGGCGCCGTCGCTGGCGCGCGAGATGCCGTCCGGCGAGCTGATCGCCGCCCTCGTGGGCGAGACCGAAGCCGCTCTCCGGCGCGTCGGCTAGCCGCCAGGGACGACGGCGATGGGTTTCATTTCCCCCCGTCTTTCGCCTGGCCGCCGGTCCGTTCGGCCGGCACCACGACGACTTGCTTGAGCTCGCTGCCCGCGATCACCGACAGCGACGTCTCGATGCCGATGCGGTCGCCGCCCAGCAGGCGTACCAGGTCGTCGGCGCCGGTCACCGGTTCGCCGCCGAGCGCCAGCACGATATTGCCTGGCTGCAGCCCGGCCTTGGCGGCTGGGCCGTCGGCCTCGAGGCTGGCGATCGCCACGCCATGCGCCTGTCCAAGACCGAGCGCCAGGGCGAGCCGGCGCGGCAGCGGCACGGTCTGGCCGGCGACGCCGATGAAGGCGCGCCGCACCCGGCCGTGACGCACGATCTCGCTCACCACGTGGCTGGCGGTGTTGCTGGCCACGGCGAAGCAGATGCCCTGGGCGCCGGCGATCACGGCGGTGTTGATGCCGATGACCTCGCCGCGCGAGGAGACGAGCGGCCCGCCGGAGTTGCCGGGATTGAGCGCGGCGTCGGTCTGGATCACGTCGTCGATCAGCCGGCCCGTGCTCGAGCGCAGCGAACGGCCGAGCGCCGACACGACGCCGGCCGTCACCGTCGATTCGAATCCCAGGGGATTGCCGATCGCCACCACGAGCTGACCGCGGCGCAGTCCCTTGGAGTTGCCGAGCCGCGCCGCCGGCAGGGAAACATCGTCGATGATGCGCAGCAGGGCGAGGTCGGTGTGGGGGTCGTCGCCCAGCACGCGCGCCTTGACGGTGCGCGTGTCGGCGAGCGCCAGCCGCACGGTGGAAGCGCCCTGGACGACGTGGCTGTTGGTCAGCACCAGGCCGTCGGGCGAGATCACGACGCCCGAGCCGGTGCCGCCGCGTTGGCGCTTCTCGCGGTCGGGCGGGGTCTCGACGCGCACGACGGCGGGGCCGACCCGGTCGACGACATCGACGACGGCCTGCGAATAGGCGTCGAACAGCGGTTGTTCGTTGGGGGTGGTTTCGGCCGGGAAACTGGCGTCGCCCGACAGATTCAGCTCGTCGGAGACGAGCGAGGGCTGGAAGTCGAACATGCCCCCATATGGGGATTGGGTTGCGGCTGGAGTAGTGGCGCGTCTTCTCATGCTCATACGGAGCGCGGGCGTCCCGCCCGCTCATGATCAT
>JGI12053J15887_10000654_pt1 | contig 14510 bp, 16 predicted proteins | sample MedBloCAOM1_O3_FD_15887 | JGI IMG/M metagenome (IMG submission 15887)
GCCTGGCGGGCGGTGTCCCGGACCTCCCGAGCCTGCGGTTACGAGCCGCAGCCGCAGGACGCCACTCCCCGCTCCGCCTTCAGGATCGTCTCCGGAGACGCCCCTCATGAGCGAGGATGCGAATCTTCTACCATAAATTCGTTACGTAGTCAACAGATATCTGCATTTCGTAGCCAAAAAGATGGCTACGACTTACCCCGAACTATGGTTCAGCCATCGCGGGAAAGCTCGGCGAACAGCCGTCGGTAGACCCGGGGCATCACGTCGGGCAGGTCCTCCGCAATCAGCCCCGGCCCGGCCTCGGCGCCCGCCTCCCCGTGCAGCCAGACCGCTGCTGCCGCCGCCTCGAAGCCGGGCATGCCCTGGGCGAGGCAGCCCGCGGCAAACCCCGCCAGCACGTCACCTGACCCGGCCGTGGCAAGCCAAGGCGGCGCGTTGTTGGCGATCGCCGCCCGGCCGTCGGGGGCGGCCACCACCGTGTCCGGTCCCTTGAGCAGAACGATCGCGCCCGATGCTTGGGCCGCGCGGCGCGCCTGCTCAAGTTTTGAGCGAGGCTCCTCATTTATTTCGCTGAACAGTCTCTTAAATTCCCCTTCATGGGGCGTCATAACCGTCGGCGAAACTCGACCCCGTACGGGCGCGAAGAGGGCTTGCGGCTCCTCGGCAAAACTGGTCAGCGCATCGGCGTCGAGCACCACGGCACGCTTGCCCGCCAGCGCGGCGAGGACCAGCTTTCGCATCCCGTCGCCCACTCCGCCGCCCGGCCCCAGCACCACGGCATTGCGGCGGTGATCGCTCAGAAACTCGGTCAGTCCATCGGCACCTTCGACCGGCCGCACCATCACGGCGAGGTTTGCTGCCGCGTTGACCAGGAGCGCGTCACGCGGGCTGGCGATGGTAACGAGCCCCGCGCCCGCGCGAAGCGCGCCGCGCGCGGCCAGCCGCGCCGCGCCGGTAGAGGAGAGTCCACCCGACACCACGACGACATGGCCGCGGTCGTATTTGTGTCCCTCCATGCGCGGCACCGGGAAGCTCTTGGCCCAGAGCTCCGAACCGTTGACCCAGCACCGCGGCTTGATCTGCCCGAGCACGTCCGCGGGGATACCGATGTCGGCGACACGAATGGCCCCGCAATGAAGTCGGCCCGGCAGCAGCACATGGCCGATCTTGCGGCGGAAGAACGTCACCGTTTCAGCAGCCTTGACCGCGAGACCCATCACCGCCCCGGTCGTGCCGTTGATCCCGCTCGGCAGGTCGACCGCAAGCACGCAGGGTGCCGTGTTCATGGCCTCGATCATGGCGCGTGCCACGCCTTCGACCGGGCGGTCGAGACCAGCCCCAAACAGCGCATCCACGACGACCTCGGCCGGCATCAGCGCGTCAGGTGTTGCAACCACGCAGGGACCGGCCCAGCGCTGCGCCGCCAAGGCCGCGTCCCCCTTGAGCCGCTCACGGCCGCCGGCCAGGAGCAGCCTCACGCGGTACCCGCGCTCCGCCAGCAGGCGGGCGGCCACAAAGCCATCGCCCCCGTTGTTGCCGGGCCCCGCCACGATGGAGACGCGCGTGCCCGGAGGGTGCTTGGCCGCGACGCTGTCGGCGACCGCCCGCCCGGCGGTTTCCATCAGCGTGATGCCGGCAACCCCGGCCGCAATCGCCAGGCAGTCGGCCTCGGCCATCTCGGCGGTCGTGAGCAATTCGGTCATGATCGTTCGAGATTAATCCATGTTGAAGCCGGCGCGATATCCCGCTCAATTCCTCTGCCTGCAGCGGGAGATACGCGCCTATGATCATGAAATAGGCAAATTGCTCAATTTCTAATCCCAGACTGCCCCCAGGCGATCGGGACAGGCGTGGGGATGCCTCTTAAATGACTGATGAACGGGCACTTTTTCCGCTTGGCAGGGCTTGGCACGGACCCTGCTAACCGTGAGCGCGGCCGCGCCGGCGGCGCGTTGCTGGCCGGCCAAAGGAAGGAAACGCGATGAAGAAGATCGAGGCGGTTATCAAGCCCTTCAAACTCGACGAAGTGAAGGAGGCGCTGCAAGAGGTTGGACTGCAGGGCATCACGGTCACTGAGGCCAAGGGTTTCGGCCGGCAGAAGGGACATACCGAGCTCTATCGCGGAGCCGAATACGTCGTGGATTTCCTCCCCAAAGTGAAGATCGAGATTGTGCTCGGCGATGACATGGTCGAGAAAGCCGTCGATGCCATCCGTCGTGCTGCCCAGACCGGTCGGATCGGCGACGGAAAGATCTTCGTCTCCAACATCGAAGAAGCCATCCGGATCAGGACGGGGGAATCCGGACTGGACGCTATCTGAGCCGCGGGTTCACGACCTTGACGGCCTCCCTGCAGCTCCAAGGCCAGCCATACGAAAGGTACGCATTCCATGACCACCGCTAAAGAAGTCATGAAACTAATCAAAGACAACGACGTGAAATACGCCGACTTCCGCTTTACCGATCCGCGCGGCAAGTGGCAGCACGTCACCTTCGACATCAGCATGATCGAAGAGGACACCTTTGCCGAAGGCCAGATGTTCGACGGCTCCTCGATCGCCGGTTGGAAGGCGATCCACGAATCCGACATGAACTTAATGCCGGATCCGGCATCCGCGGTGATCGATCCTTTCTTCGCCGAGACCACGCTGTCGCTGGTCTGCGATGTGCTCGAGCCGACCACCGGCGAACCTTACAATCGTGATCCGCGCGGCATCGCCAAGAAGGCCGAAGGCTACGCCAAGGGGACGGGTGTCGGCGACACCATCTATTTCGGCCCCGAAGCCGAGTTCTTCGTCTTCGACGACGTCAAGTATTCGGCGACGCCCTACAACACCGGCTTCAAGCTCGACTCCGTCGAATTTCCCACCAACTCGGATACCGACTACGAAGGCGGCAACCTCGGCCATCACATCGGCTTCAAGAAGGGATATTTCCCGGTCCCGCCGCAAGACACCATCCAGGACATGCGCTCGGAAATGCTCGGCGCCATGGCGCGCATGGGCGTCAAGGTCGAGAAGCACCATCACGAGGTGGCGTCCGCCCAGCACGAGCTCGGCATGAAGTTCTCGCCGATGGTGGTGATGGCCGACCAGCTGCAGATCTATAAGTACTGCATTAGTCAGGTCGCGCAGATCTACGGCAAGACCGCCACGTTCATGCCGAAGCCGATCTACGGTGACAACGGCTCGGGCATGCACTGCCATCAGTCGATCTGGAAGGACGGCAAGCCGGTGTTCGCGGGCAACAAATATGCGGACCTCTCGGAGACCTGCCTGTCTTACATCGCCGGCATCATCAAGCATGCCAAGGCCATCAACGCCTTCACCAATCCGACGACGAACTCCTACAAGCGGCTCGTCCCCGGCTTCGAGGCGCCCGTGCTGCTCGCCTATTCGGCGCGCAACCGCTCGGCCTCTTGCCGCATTCCCTACACCACCAATCCGAAGGCCAAGCGCGTCGAGGTGCGCTTTCCCGATCCGCTCGCGAATCCCTATCTCGGCTTCGCCGCGATGCTGATGGCTGGCATGGACGGCGTGAAGAACAAGCTCGACCCCGGCCCGGCCATCGACAAAGACCTGTACGACCTGCCGCCGGCAGAGCTCAAGCAAATCCCGACCGTCTGCGGCTCGCTGCGTCAGGCACTGGAGGAGCTCAGCAAGGATCGCAGCTTCCTCAAGGCCGGCGGCGTGTTCGACGACGACTTCATCGACAGCTACATCGATCTGAAGATGACCGAGGTGATCCGGTTCGAGCACACCCCGCATCCGGTCGAGTTCGAGATGTACTATTCGGCGTAAGGCGTTCCTCCCATCACCGCAGTGGGCGGTGCAACTTCAAGGGCGCCTGCGGGCGCCCTTTCTTATTGTGCCGGCGTAGGCCTGATGCTGAGAGAGAACGCAACCCGCGCGCGCGAACCCATCACGTTCCGCTTGCGCCGGCGAGCGGGACGAACAGATCTTCGATCGGGATCGCCCGGGCGATGAAGTGCTGTTCGACCATGTACGCGACCAGCGCGTGCAGGGTCGCCCGATTGGCTTCGATCCCGTAAGGAAAAGCATCCCCGCCGAAGACTTCATTGATTTCCTCCACATCGTCGATCAGCCACGGCAGCATGGTGCTCAGCGAGCCGGCGTAACGCATGCGGGTGCGAGCGCGGCGTTTCGATTCGACGAAAGCGTCGTAGAGGCTCCGCGCGATCCAGCGCTGCCGCTCGTAGAGTTCGCGCCGGATGACGACGAGATGCATGATCGGAAAGATCTTGGTCTTTTCGTAGAGTTGGCGTTCCAAGGCACGATAGTCGGGAAACAGCCGGGCGACGTCGGGATGGCGCCCGAACTCGTCCGGCTTGCGCGATCCGATCAGCGCGTCGATCGCCCCGCGCGCGAGCAGCGCGCCCAGCGGCTCGGCGCCGGCATTTTGCTCGATCCTGGCCGGCGGGTGAATTTCAGCGGATCGAACTTGACGTTCGCGGCGCCGCGAATGCCGCTCTGCGCGACGCTGCGGTCGAGTTGCACGATCACGGAGCCGTCCTGCGGCGCGGCGTTGTAAAGATGATTGGCGGCGACGAGGCCGCCCGCGCCCGGCATGTTCTGCTCGATGATGCGGGGATGGCCTGCAATGAAACGGGGAAGATGCTGAGCGACCAGGCGACCCGCGATGTCGTTGAGGCCGCCCGCGCCGAAGCTGATGACGAGAGTGACGGTCCTGCCCGCGTAGAACTCCTCGACCGACTGCGCGGCCGCGGACATCGGGAGACCGGCAAGAACGGCGCAGGCCGCGATGGCCGAACGGGCAATCCGCCTCGCCATCGCGCAACCTCCGATCGCGGCAGCCGCCGCGATGCGTGAGCGCTTGACGCGTTAGCGCTTGGAGAACTGGAACGAGCGCCGTGCTTTGGCCCGGCCGTATTTCTTGCGTTCGACCACGCGCGAATCGCGGGTGAGAAAGCCGCCCTTCTTGAGCGCGCCGCGCAAATCGGGCTCGAAGTTCATCAGCGCCTTGGACAGGCCGTGGCGCACGGCGCCCGCCTGGCCCGACAGCCCTCCGCCCGAAACGGTGCAGGTCACGTCGTACTGGCCGCTGCGGTTGGTCGCCACCAGCGGCTGCTGGATCAGCATCCGCAACACCGGCCGCGCGAAATAGACCTCGACGTCGCGCGTGTTGATGACGATCTTGCCGGCACCCGGCTTCACCCAAACCCGCGCCACCGCGTCCTTGCGCTTGCCGGTGGCATAGGATCGGCCCTGTTTGTCGAGCTTTTGAATGTATTTCGGCGTCTCGGGCGCCGCCGCGGGCTTGAGCGTGGACAGCTGATCGAGCGACTGCATGGTTTCGGCCATGGTTACGCGCTCCTCTTGTTCTTGCGGTTCATGGCACCAACGTCCAGTTTCTCGGGGTTCTGCGCGGCATGCGGATGTTCGGGCCCGGCATAGACGCGCAGATTGCCGAGTTGCACCCGCGCGAGCGGTCCCCTGGGCAGCATGCGCTCGATGGCCTTCTCAACGATCCGTTCGGGAAACTTGCCCTCGAGGATCGAGCGCGCCGTGCGCTCCTTGATGCCGCCGATATAGCCGGTGTGATGGCGATAGACTTTGTTCTCGCGTTTCCTGCCGGTCAGCACGATCTTTTCCGCGTTGACGATGATGACGTTGTCGCCATCGTCGACATGCGGGGTGAAGGTCGGCTTGTGCTTGCCGCGCAGCCGCATTGCCACGACGCTGGCGAGACGACCGACGACGAGACCGGTCGCGTCGATCATGATCCACTTCTTCTCGACGTCGGCGGGCTTGGCCGAAAAAGTCTTCATGACATGACTTCCATGGACGGGCCGCAAAGGGCCCAGCGATGGGGGGCTCATACACCAGCGGCGCAACCGGGGTCAACGCCATCGTCAATATAATCTCTTCGTATGCTCAAGTGCTTATGCGAATGGTTCTATATTACCATGAGAATGGCTAGCGTTCAAACTGTTAGCATTCAATTGGCGGGATCGAATAGGTCGAGGTGACGTGGGCGACGGGCTCTTCTTCGCCGTCGCAGCGAAGGGTGACTTCGCCAGTCGCGAGCCGTTTGCCGAGCTTGAGGAGACGCGCCTCCGCCGTCAGATCGCACCGGCCGGGCTTACGCAGGAAATTGATGTTGAGGTTGATGGTCACGGCCAGCGGGACCGGACCGATCGCGGCGAGCAGCGCGACATACATGGCGACGTCGGCAAGCGCCATCATGGTGGGGCCGGAAATCGTGCCGCCCGGCCGCAGCGACACCTCGCGGAAGGCCTGCCGGACCCGGCAGCCGCCGTCCCACAGCGCCTCGATCGATAGACCGCTTCCGGGATAGAAGGCCTGCGGAAACTCGGCCGCAAGAAAGCGCTCGAGCTCGGGAACCGTCATCACGACCGGCATTGCCGCCCCTCCCCCTGACATCCGAATAGATTGAGTGTTGGCCCTGATGCGGGAATGTTTTCATTGGAATTAACGTCGAGCGTGATGTGATCCTGGCCGGCATGCAAATCGAATATCATGTCGGCGCCGTCGAGCGGCGAAGCGAAGAAGAACGTGTTGAATTTGATTCTTGCCGTTACCACGAAGCAACGACTAGCGATCACTCCGGCAGGCCGGCCTTGCGCAGGGCGTCGGCATACTTGGCGAAATCCTCCGGCCGGCGAAACCGACCGATACGGCCCTCGAGATTGGACACGCGCATCTCGGGGTCGAGCTCGAGCGCGCGCGCGATGGCTTTGCGCGCCTCCTCCAGCCGGCCGGCGAGCGCATTGCTGGCCGCCGCGATGCGCAAGGTCGCGAGGATGTTCGGCCGTTCCCAGAACGCCTTTTCGGCCCATGCAGTGGCCTCGTCGTAGCGGCCGGCGAAGAAGTGGGCGAATGCGGTCACGCCTTGCATGGTGAACATGAAAGGATCGAACGGGCTCAGGCGCATCGCGCGCTGGAGATGCGCGATCGCCACGTCCGGCTCGCCGCCGCGAAAAGCCCTCACCGTCCCGCTGGCGTACCATCCGACGGCCAAATTCGGATTGAGAACGAGCGCCCGCTCGATGAGCGCGATGGCTCCTTCCAGATCGCCGGCGACGTAACCGAGGGCAAGCCCACCGAAAGCGAGCGCGACCGCATCGTCCTTGCCCAGCTCCGCCGCCCGCCAGGCCAGCCGCGCGGCTTCGGCGATCTCATGCCTGCGATCGGTCGTCCAGCCGTTGATCTTGCGCGCGACGTAGCAGAACGCCGCCACGCCACAGGGCGAGGCGAAATCGGGATCGAGCTCGGTTGCTCTCGCGAACAGTTCCAGCGCCTCGCTGGTGGCCTCCCGCGTCATGCGGTGCGTGCTTGCCATCCCGCGCAGGAAGTAATCGTAGGCGTCGAGGCTCTCGGTCGGCTTGCGCTTGGCGCGTTCGATCTCTGCCTGCACCAGCTTCGGTGCGATCGCGCCGACCACGCTCGCCGTCACCTGATCCTGCAGATCGAAGATGTCCTCGAGACCGCCGTCGAAGTGATCGGCCCACAGATGCGCCCCCGTCGACGCGTCGATGAGCTGCGCCGTGATGCGCACCCGCTGCGCCGCCTTGCGGACGCCGCCTTCCACCACGTAACGCACGCCCAGTTCGCGGCCGACCTGCTTGACGTCCGCCGTGCGCCCTTTGTACGCGAAGCTCGAATCGCGCGCGATCACGAACAGCCAGCGCATCTGACACAGTGCTGTAATGATGTCCTCGACGATGCCGTCCGCGAAGTACTCCTGTTGCGGGTCATCGCTCATATTCTGGAAGGGCAGCACGGCGATCGACGGCTTGTCCGGAAGCGCCGGACCGTGCGAGTTGCCAGCAACCCCGATGAGGCGGTAGCCGCGGCCCGGCACGGTAACCAAGTAGCTTTGCCCGCTCTTCTCCTCGTCGAGCGCCTTCCTGAGCGCCGAAACTTGGACCTGGAGGTTGTTCTCCTCGACCACCTGCCCCGGCCAAACCCGCGCCAACAGCTCGTCCTTGGTGACGACATCTCCTCTGGCGGCGGCCAGCAAGGAGAGGACGTCGAGAGCCCGGCTGCCGAGCCGCACCGGAATTCCGTCGCGCGACAGTTCCCGCCGCCCGAGGTCGAACCGAAACCGGCCGAATGTTACCTCTTCGCCGCTCATCGCGCGCAACCGGTCATGGCCGTCAATTCAGAACATTTCAGTTCCTGAACCAAAGACCTTAAGCAGCTCTCCCATTACGGTCCAGCATCGTACCGCTGCGTCTCGGCGTCGCTCGCGGTCAGAAAGTTCCCGCGAAGTTCCGACTAGACGCGAGTGGTCATCTTCGAGCGATTGAGGAGCCTCACGTGAGAGTTGTCGCGGAGCAGGTCCCGAGCGCATCGCGGAGTGCCAATTCCGCCGGTGCGCGCATTCCCACGGATCACCGTCCGATGCTGCCGCGCTGGTGCTATATCACAGCGCTCGTCGTTGGACTTGTTGCTGTTTTCATGAGTCCTGCCGGCCGGGACGTCGAGGACGTCGCGCAGCTCGAGCGTCTCGTGCCCAAGATCGAGCGTGCGCAAATCCTTTCCCCGGAAGCGAGGGAAACCATCAATCGGTTGATCGCCCGACAAAGCATAGCGGGTGGGTGGGACGATCCCTCGCATCAGATCCGGCGCAAGGCGGCGGTCGAACGCGTCACAAGCGCGATGCAGGCGAAGGAAAGCATCCCCGCTTTGGGCGACGTCGCGGCGCGATGATGGAGTGAAGAACCCTGCGGCATCGCGCCTCCAATGAAGCCTGTGCCCAAACAAAGCCGCGCGGTTCAAGCATGAAGGAGCCATCACATGCGGACGATCATGGCGTTCGGGTTTGCTGCCTTGCTGGCACTCCTCGCAATCGGTACCTGGTCCAGCGCGACGATTAACTCCGTCAATCGCGCCGAGGCTTCCGCTTCGAGCCGGCCGATCAACCCGCTCGAATTGATGACGAACGCAAAAGACCTGGCGCATCAGGAATACGACGCGCATTGACCCGCATCCCGGATGAGCCGACGGTCGAGCCTCAGAACCACGCAGCTCCTCCAACAGCGGACGTTTCGCGCCATATCGGAAAAAAACAATAGCGACTTGGCGCGATCCATTTCAACACCAAGGTAAATTCCGGTTCAAAGACTGAGCCGAACGACGCGATGACAAGAGGAGATGTGGCATGAGCACGCATGCAAGGATGCACGCCATTGCTTTGCTGGCGAGCGCGTGCACCGCAGCCGTCATTGCGCCTTCCAATGTCTCGGCGCGAGGCTTCGAACGAGTCGACCCCGAACCGATTGCGCGGGCTCTACGGCGCAGCTGACGCTCAATCCCAGACACCGATCCGCACACGAACATCTGGGTGAAGCACACCTGGTAGTCGGGAATCTTCGCGAAGCCGAGGAACACCTCGCTTCGCTGGAGCGAATTTGTCTTATCCCTGGCGAGGAATACGACGAACCGAAAAGGGCAATCACGGAGCATGGGCAATCAGTAGTGCGCTAGGTCAAAACAGTCCGCCTCTCACTACCTAGCCGGCGCGTACTCATAAATCGAGCTTGTTGAACGCATTGACGCAAGAGAAATCAGGCGTTGTGAACCGCAAGCAATCAACTTCCATCTCGGGGAAACACCAACCCGAGGGAGCTCACCGAGCCCGCGGCATCGTCCGGGAACCGCTTGCGATCCGTTCGACGGCATCCCTAAGAAGAGCTAGTCCTTTCCGAATTGCTTTCGCAGTTCGTCCTTCGCTTCCATCAAAGTCTTCTTCCGCGCGGCCGGCAGATTCTTGCCCGCGCGATTGATGTAGAACGTGAGCATGGAGAGCGCGGAGCGGAACGGATCGGCCTTGCGGCGCTTGCTTCGCTCCGCCGAACGTTTCAACGAGGCCGCAATCCGCTTGGGGTCCTTGGAGGTGAAGACGCCGCCCTCGAGGGTGAGCGCGTCGCTGTGCTCGGTCACATCGTGTGACCAGCGCCGGGGGCGGCTTGCGGTCGTTGTCCGCCCGGACGGGCTCGGTTTCCGCCGTCGATTGGTTGACTTGCGCGCGCCGCTTCCGCGCCGCTTGGATGCCACTGCTTTTTTAGCCATGATATAACGCAACCCGCTGAAATGAACTTCATCTCTGAACGTCTAACACCCGGCCGGACGTGCTGTTCCCTTTCGGCGCCGGCTTGCGCCTCGGGTGCACGGCGTTAAGTACAAATCATCAGGTGCTCCGGGAAAATCGAAGCCCATGAAAGCCCGATCTTCGGTTCGTGCCGCCCCGCCTCCCGCCGCCAGCGGCCCGCCGCTGTTGCGGGAAGACATCGGCAATATTGCCGTTCTCACCCTCGATCGCCCGCAGGCCCGCAATACCCTGTCGGAGGCGATGCTGGTGGCTCTGCGTCAGGAGCTGGAACGTCTTGCCGCGCACAAGCGCATCCGCGCCGTGGTGCTCGCAGCGAACGGACCCGCCTTCTCGGCCGGGCATGACCTCAAGGAGCTGACCGCTCATCGCGCCGACCCGGACCATGGACGCGACTATACCCGGCACATCATGGAAAGCTGCAGCGCCGTGATGCTTGCCATCCTGCGGCTGCCGCAGCCGGTGATCGCGGCGGTTGAAGCGACCGCCACCGCCGCCGGTTGCCAGCTCGTGGCCACCTGCGACCTCGCGGTGGCGTCCAGCAACGCCAAGTTCTGCACGCCCGGCGTCCACATCGGCCTGTTCTGCTCGACGCCGATGGTCGCGCTCTCGCGCAACGTCGGGCGCAAGCACGCGATAGAGATGCTGTTCACCGGCGACATGGTCTCGGCCGACGACGCCTATCGCATCGGTCTCGTCAACCGCGTGGTCGAACCAGGCGCGGCGCGCGACGAGGCGTTGAAGTTTGCACGCAAGATCGCCGCCAAATCGGCTGCGGTGGTAAGGCTTGGCAAGGAAGCGTTCTATCGCCAGCTCGAAATGGACGTCGTCGACGCCTACAACTACGCCAACGACGTCATGCTCAAGAACATGATGGCGCACGACGCCGAGGAAGGCATCTCCGCGTTCGTGGAGAAGCGCACACCGGTCTGGGAGGATCGCTGATCCCGCGCAGGCACTGATGCTTTGACTAAAATCCGCTCGATAGGAAACCAGCGTCCCCGTTGCGTTGCGCATTCGGATCGCCGGCGGGGCTTCGGAACAGCTCGACGCAGTCAGGAATAGATCGCTCGCTCCACAGAGGCGCAGCGACGGCGCAAGCGGGGCGTGCTGAAGTCGAGGAACGCGCGCAGCTTCGGCGGTGGATGCCGTCCTCCGGGATAGACCAGATGGATCGGCACCTCGTCACCTTCGTAGGCGGGCAGCACGCGCAGCAATGAGCCGCGGGCGACATCCTCGGCCGCCTGGTAGCTCAACACGCGCGTGAGCCCGAGGCCGGTGCGGGCCGCGTCCATCGCCGCCTCGGCCGTGGTCACCACGAGACGGGGCTGGATCGCGATATTCGCCTCGCCGGTCGCAGCGCGGAACAACCAGTGCTCGACCCCGGCGATGCCGGAGAACGCGACCACGGCGTGAGCTTCGAGATCGGCCGGCACCTGCGGCGTTCCGCGCCGGGCCAGATAGTCAGGGGAAGCGACCACGATGCGGCGAACCGCACCGACCCGGGTCGCGACCGCGGAGCTTTCCGCGAGCACGCCGATGCGCACCGCGATGTCGAATCCCTCGTCCACCAGGTCGACCGTTCGGTCGACCAAGGTGAGCGCGACGAGCACCTCGGGAAATCGATCGAGAAATTCGGTGACGATCGGGAGCACGTGCAGCCGTCCGAACAGGATCGGCGCAGTCAGGCGCAGTTCGCCGCGCGGCGCCGTACCCTCGCCCGCAGCCGCCCGTTCGATCTCTTCGAGATCGGCGAGCACGCGCCTGGCGCCGCCCAGAAACCGCTGCCCCGCCTCGGTCGTGCCGACCGCACGCGTGGTGCGGGTGAGCAGCCGGACGCCGAGACGCGACTCCAATTCCGCGACCGCCCGGGTGACCGCGGCGGGCGAGCGGCCCAGCCGCCGCGCGGCCTCCGAAAAGCTGCCGCGGTCGGCCACCTCCACGAACACAGCAATGCCATCCGCCCGGTCCATACTGTTGCGTATATCGCAATAATCAATTGCAAAAAAGGCTGATTGTCATTCCGGCGGGAATGGCCATTTTGGGGGTCGAAGCAGGTGCTCAGGAGGTCCATTTGACCAGCGACAGCCACATCGTCGCCAATAACGGCGACATCGTCTTTCCCCCCGCGGCTCGGCGCGCGCAGGCGGAGCGCAGCTCGGTAGCGCTCTATGCAAAGCGCATCGCGGCGGGTTTTCCCGACCGGATTAGCCCGGAGCTGGCGGCCTTCGTCGCCGGGCTCGACACCGCGTTCCTGGCGACGGTTTCCGCAGCCGGCGCGCCCTATATCCAGCATCGCGGCGGCCCCAAAGGCTTCATCAAGGTGCTCGACGACAGGACGCTGGGCTTTGCCGATTATGCGGGCAACCGGCAGTACATCACCATCAGCAATCTTGCCGACAACGACCGCGCCTATCTGTTCCTGCTCGATTTCGCCGCGCGGCGGCGGATCAAGATCTGGGGACGCGCGCGCGTCGTGGAAAACGATCCGGCCCTGCTCACGCGCCTCGCGGACCCCGGCTATCGCGCGCGGCCCGAGCGTGCGATCCTGTTCACGGTCGAAGCGTGGGACGTGAACTGCACGCAGCACATCACCGCGCGCTTTACCGAGAGCGAGATCGCCGACGCCACCGTCGTGCTGCGGGAGCGGATCACGGCGCTCGAAGCGGAGAATGCGCGGCTGCGTGCGCGCACCGTGTAGACCGATTGCGCGAACGCGAGGCTGCCGCACACGCATGGCAGCTTAGGCCTTCGCGCCCTGCCCTTTCCCAATTCCATGGGGGCGCCTATGTTCGCTGTCGAAGGCGGCGCCCAATGAACCACGACAGCTACGACGACAACTATATTCGCGGCATCCTCAACACCGTGAAGACGATCGCGATGGTCGGGGTCTCGGCCAATACCAGCCGTCCGAGCTATTTCGCCTTCAAGTATCTGCTCGAGCGCGGCTACCACATGATCCCGGTGAACCCCGGGCTCGCCGGCCAGGACCTGCTCGGACAGAAGGTCTACGCCAAACTTGGCGACATACCCGAGCCGGTCGACATGGTCGACATCTTCCGCGCCTCGCAATACGCCCTCGGCATCGTCGAGCAGGCGCTCGCGCTTTCGCCGCGGCCGCAGGTGATCTGGATGCAGCTCGGAATCCGCAGCGACGAGGCTGCGACGTTCGCGGAGGCAAACGGCGTGAAGGTCGTGATGAACCGCTGCCCGAAAATCGAATACGGGCGCCTGTCGTCGGAGATCGCCTGGATGGGCGTCAACACCCGCACCATCTCCGCCAAGAAGGCCAAGCTGCTCGGCGGCGGGATTCAGCGCATGGCGCTCAATCGCGTCACGCTCGCGGGCGGCAGCACCGATGCCACCATGCGCGCGCAAAACACCAACGTGCGCGATCCGTAAGAGACCAAGTTTGAGCCTCGCCTACGCCATCGCGTCAGGCGGCCCGCGCCGGGAAGTGTTCGCGCCAGTGTCGGGCGATATCGATGCCACGGCGGAACCAGACGCCTTTGACGCCGCGCATGTACTCGAGCAACCGGATCAGCCCGGTGCACCGTCCCGGCCGTCCGATCAGCCGGTCATGCAGGCCGATGGAGAGAAGCTTGGGAGAACCTTTCTCTCCTTCGCGATAGAGAACATCGAACGCATCGCGCATGTAGGTGAAGAACTCATCCCCGGTCGAAAAGCCGCTGTTCTCGTTGAAGCGATTGTCGTTGGCTTCGTACGAGTACGGGATGACCAGATGGGATTTGCCCGCGACATCGAGCCAATAAGGCAGCTCGTCGGCGAGCGAATCGCGGTCGTACAGGAACCCCGCCTCGACGATCAACCGCCGCGTATTGGGTCCGGGTCGACAGGCGCGGCTGATATAGCAGTTCGCCTTGATCCCGATGTCCACGACCATCTGCTCGAGGCCGAGGCGGCGAAGCACCTTCATGACATTGGCACTGAGGATGGTTCCGGCGCCGATGCGGGAGAAGGCGGGCGCCTGCTCGTAGATGGTGACCGCGAAGCCCGCGCGCTGCAGGAAGCCTGCGACCGTCATCCCGCCGAGCCCGGCGCCGACGACCGCAATCCGCGTCTTCCGATCCATTGCCAATCTGCCCTGTCGTCACTGCAACGGTTGCCCAGCCTAGTGCGGTGAATTTGAAGTTCCTATCAGTTGCTGCGGCACGATCGTCATAGGAACTTCAAATTCGAAACCGCACTAGAATCATCAAGTTGCTAGTGGTCCTTTGATTCCGAAGTTCGTATCCGAACGTGCCGCGAATGCTTACGAACTTCGGAATCCGACCACTAGAGCGCTTTTCACCCGATTTGAATCGGGCGGATTCCCAAGAGGTTATATGTGAGCGAATGTGTGGGCATTGATTCTCCTTTATGGGGCAGGACGAT
>JGI12053J15887_10000655_pt1 | contig 14508 bp, 11 predicted proteins | sample MedBloCAOM1_O3_FD_15887 | JGI IMG/M metagenome (IMG submission 15887)
GATACGCGCGGCGAACTCGTCAGGAGTATTGGCGACCGGCTTGAAGCCCAGCATCGCAAGCCGCTCCCTGACGTCGGGCCGTGCAACGCTCTTGGCGATCTCGCGAGAAAGCAGCTCAACGATCGCTTTTGGCGTACCTGCCGGCGCAACGATGCCGGTCAGCGTATCGGCATCCTGATCGTTCACGCCCTGTTCGGCGAAGGTCGGCACATCGGGTATTGCCTCCGCGCGCTCCGTCGCCGCAATGCCGATCGCACGCACTTGACCGCTCTGGATCGCCGAAAGCGAGGACGGCAGCGCGGTGAAGGCAATGGGTGTGTGGCCACCGACGGTTGACTGCACGGCCGGCGCCGCGCCAGCGAAGGGGACGTGGACTAGGTCGAGCTTGTACGTCAGACGAAACAGCTCGCCGCCGAGATGTGGCGTCGAACCCACGCCGGGGCCGGCATAGCTGTATTTGCCGGGATTATTCCGAATCAGCTGCACAAGCTCCGGCAGCGTCTTGGCCGAAACAGACGGGTTGACCACCACGACGTTTGGCGAAATCGCAACCAATGTCACGGCAGAGAAATCCCTGATCGGATCGTACGGCACCTTGGCGTAGAGGCTTGGGTTCACCAAGAAGCCCGTACTGATCGCCATGATGGTGTAGCCGTCGGGAGTCACGCGCGCGACCTGACCGGCCGCGGTGTTACCGCCCGCGCCACCGATGTTCTCGACAAAGAACTGCTGGCCGAGACGGTCGGAAAGTTTTTGCGCCACAAGGCGCGCGATGACGTCGGTAGGGCCGCCGGGCGGAAACCCGACGACGACGCGCACTGGCCGGTTGGGATATCCCTGCGCCCATGATGGCGCTACGCCGGTCAGCAGCAACACGGCGGCGAGAATCCCATGCAAAACGGGCATCGCGGCGCTCTCCCTGGACTATTGTTGTTGGCGCTATCATCGGCGAGGGTGCTCTTCAGAACAAGGGCAAAACGTCGCCCGGTCGTATGCTGGCACCGAGGGCCTTGAGCAGTCGCGGCGTGACCCGCAGCCTCGTGTGCGTAGTGTAGAAAGCACACGAGTGTTCACCACAGGTCCACCTGCCGATTCCTCCGATTACATCGGAATGCGACCCGGCGACCACAAGTGAGTATCGGTTCCGCGAAGCGAATCAGCTGCGGTATTGGTCGTCGCTGACCTTTTCCATCCAGTCGACGTTCTTGCCGTTGAGCGATTCCGTTACAGCGATATGCGTCATTGCGGTCGTCGCTGTCGCGCCGTGCCAGTGTTTCTCGCCGGGTGGAAACCAGATGACATCGCCGGGACGGATTTCTTCGATCGGTCCGCCCTCGCATTGCGCCCGGCCAAGGCCGGACGTGACGATGAGGGTTTGACCAAGCGGATGGGTATGCCACGCGGAGCGGGCGCCGGGCTCGAAGGTGACGTGACCACCACTGACGCGGGCGGGGTCACCCACCTGAAACATCGGATCCACACGGACCGTGCCGGTGAACCAGGCCTCGGGGCCTTTGCCTGAAGGTCGTGAGCCGTTGCGTTTGATATCCATTGCTCCATTCCTTCTCTCGGTTAAGTCGTTCTCCGCCGGAGTCTCTGCAAAACCCGGACGCGCCGTTGCCAGCATGGCCAATACGCCTGCGCCTGCGAGCAAAATCCTCCGCGTAACCACGCGCTGCATTTCCGTTGCGCCGCTTTTGCGACGCAGAAAACAAGCGTCCGTTCGATCCATATATCGAACTCCGTCTATCTCGCGGGACGTTCCTGTCGCGGCCAATCGCCCGTCCTTGATTTAGCGCGTGCGGCTATGGGGACTAGCCGCTATAATCGGCATGGACTTATAAGCTGGATCGATAAATGCAGCGCGGAAATCTGGACGACCTCTCGGCCTTTCTGATCGTGGCCCGCGAGGGCAGCTTTACGAAAGCAGCTGCCAAGCTTGGCATTTCGCAGTCCGCGCTCAGCTACACCATCAAGGAGCTTGAGGCCCGTCTTAAGCTGCGCCTACTGACGCGCACCACGCGCAGCGTCTCGCCGACCGCAGCGGGCGAGCGCCTGTTGCGTCATGCGGGTCCGCGGCTTGAGGAGATCGAGGCCGAGCTCGCCGCCTTGAGCGAGCTTCGGGAAAAGCCATCCGGCACCATCCGTATCACCGCTACCGAATATGCTACCAACGCCGTCCTGCTGCCGAAGCTTGCAAAGCTCTTGCGTGAGTATCCGGACATCAAAGTCGAGATCATCAGCGACTACGGCCTGACAGACATCGTCACCCAACGTTTTGATGCCGGCGTGCGAGATGGCGAGCAAGTGGCAAAGGACATGATTGCCGTGCGCATCGGCCCCGACGCGCGCATGGCGGTCGTTGGGGCTCCGTCCTATTTCCGAAACCGGTCAGAACCGAAGAAGCCGCAGGATCTGGTCGAGCACAACTGCATCAATCTGCGCCTGCCCACACATGGGGGGTTGTACGCCTGGGAGTTCGAAAAGGGCTCGCGAGAGCTCAAGGTTCGCGTCGAAGGTCAACTGTTCTTCAACACCACGACCCAAATGCTCCACGCGGCGCTCGCAGGTCTGGGCTTGACCTATTTGCCGGAAGGCCTGGTGCAACCGCACATCAACAAGGGGCGGCTCAAGCGGGTGCTTGCGGACTGGTGCCCTCCGTATCCGGGCTACCACCTCTTTTACCCAAGCCGGCGCCAGCCCTCCGCAGCCTTTGCACTGTTGGTGGACGCGCTGCGGCACCGGGACTGAACGTCGGTTATCTGATTTTCTTCAGCGTATGGTGTACCCGCCGTCTACCGCGAGTGCGTGACCGACCATTAGGCTTGCGGCGGAGCTGCAAAGCCAAAGAACAGCACTTGCAATCTCCTCGGGGCGGCCAAGTCGACCGATGGGTACGTCTTTCAACATCGCATCGATGGCGTCGGCCTGAGTAGCCATCATCTTTTCGAGCATCGACGTATGGATGATTCCCGGGCATACCGCATTAATACGAATGCCCCTTGCGGCATAATCCAGAGCCGCACTTTTGGTGAGCCCTAGCACGCCGTGCTTGGAGGCTTGGTATGTTCCGCGCTTCGCACCGCCCACCAGTCCTCCAATCGAAGAGCAGTTGACGATAGCGCCACTTCCTTGCTTGAGCATCTGGCGCAGCTCGAACTTCATGCAACTCCACACCCCGCCGAGATTGATGGACATCACGCGGTCAAAGTCCTCCCGGGTGGCATCGGCAGCTTCCGCAATAACATTCTGAACGCCGGCATTATTGTAGGCTGCATCCAGCCGGCCGAACGTTGCGACCGTCTTCTCAACCATTGCTTCGACCTGAGCGTCATCAGCGACGTCGCATTGGATGGCGAGTGCTTTGTGCCCTTGGGCAGACAGTCCCTCGGCGACAGTACGCGCGGCCTTCGCATTCGAATCGGCCAACACCACGGAAGCACCCGATTCAGCAAAAGCCTTCGCCGTCGCGAGACCCAGTCCAGATCCAGCGCCTGTAACGAGTGCAACTTTGTTTTCAAAAGATATGTTCATAACGAGTTCCTCATTCGATCTGGGCGTTGAGTTGTGCCTAGTGGGGGCGCTTTGCGAAAACATCCTTCGCGACAGGCAGTGCCGAAAAGACGTTGGGCCAACCGACATAGAAGGCCAGATGCGTGATGACCTCCGCGGCTTGCGCCTGCGTCAGCCCGTTATCCATCGCCCTGTTAAGGTGCGGTGTAAGCTGGGCTGTCTGGCCGTTGGCGATCAAAGCGCTGACGGTGACAAGACTGCGGTCCCTTGGCGCAAGGTCCGGGCGCAGCCACAGATCACGAAACAGCACCTCGGTCGTGTATTGCACCACTCCCGGAAAGGACGAGCCAAACTGTGCTTGGACGCTCGTTGCGCGCTGCCCTTCGGCAGCTTCGTCGATCGGCAACGGCGTCACGGAAGCGGCAGGAAGCTGATCGGCGCCGATGTTGCGCGCGGCGAAGACATCCTTGGCGACAGCGACTGCCGACATCGCATTGGCCCAGCCGGAGTAGAAGGCGAGGTGTGTAATGATCTCCGAAATCTCGCGCGGCTTGACGCTGTTATCGAGCGCAAGATTGAATTGATACGGCATCTCGATCGTCTGATTGCGCGCGATCAGAGCCGCCAGCGTGACGATGCTGCGATCGCGCGGCGCAAGGCCGGGGCGTTTCCATACGTCGCCGAGGAGACGGGTTTGTGTATAGGCCTCCAGCGCCGGAGCGACTTTCCGCACATCCTCATAGGTTAGCATCGGCTTTGATCCGGTCATGGTGGTGGTCTCCTCTGCGCGGGCCGACGGCATCACCATGAGCGAAAGCAATGCGATTGCCGCGGTCTGAAGTTTCATGGGCGATCTCCTGTCGTAGACACGAAATGGGGGGCACGCTTTGCTTGGGGGGAGCCACATTGAGCAGGCGTAGGGCAATGAAAGCGCTGCTAAGCACGACCAGCGTGCTGGCGAGATAAACCGAACCCAATCCCCTGCCTGCGATCAGTCCAAGCGCCGGACTGCCAAGGCCCAAGGAGAGATCGAGACAGACCGTATAGGCGCCCATCGCGAGACCACGGTTCTGCGGTGGCGCGCGGCGGATTGCCTCGACGCCAAGTCCGGGATAGACGAGGGAATAGCCGAGGCCGCTTAGGCAAACGCCTACCAAGGCCGCTGCGGACGATGGCGCCAGCCAGATCACCGCCTGGCCCACCGCTTCGATCAGGATGCACACCAACGCGACCTTCGCGCCGCCGATCCGGTCCGGCAGATGGCCGAACAGCGCGCGGCCGGTGATGAAGGCAACGCTCAGTGCCGTGAACGCAGGCCATGCCGGGGCCCAGCCCCGCTGGGCGAACAACAACCCGATGAATGTGATGATGGCGCCGAACCCAACCCCACTGAGGGCGACGCCAAGTCCCGGCAGCCATACGGCCCCCGCGACCTTGATCAAGCCAGCCGAAGTATGGGGGGTCGCTGGCGTAGGGCGCATGAAGGCGACAAGCGGTAATACGACAAGTGGGATCAGCGTTGCCGTGAGCGCAAGCGCCGCAAAGCCGTAGCCCGCGTAGAGGGCTGTGCCAGCCGGAGCGCCAACCGCAAAAGCGGCGTAGAGCGACGTGCCGACCCAGGACATGACCTTGCCGGTGTTCTGCGGGCCCATCAGCGCCAGCCCCCAGCTGAGTGCTCCCGTGACGATGAAACTTTCCGCGACGCCGAGCACGGCGCGGCCGAGCAGAAGAATGCCGACCGAGATCACCGGCGATGCGGCGAAGCGAAGCGACAACAAATAGAGCAGCCCCGATGCCGCAGCGGTCAGAAGGCCGGTGAGGATGGCGTACTTGGGGCCCCTTTTGTCCGCGTGATGCCCAGCCCACATTCGCGAGAAGAACGAAGCCGCAAACTGGCTACCGGAGACAAGTCCGACGACGAACGTGCTGAGCCCCAAGTCGAGATGCACGTGAAGCGGGAGCACCGGCATAGCCAGGCCGATGACGAGATACGCAATGAAGACCACGGCCATGATCGGCATCAGCGCCGCGACCGATCGGTCTGGGCGGGCCGTGCGGCCAATCGCACCACGTGCATTGTCATTCTGATTCATGATCGATCACGTTCGGTTTTCACTGAACGGAACTCCCTGTCATTAAGAGAACAGTTATGCGTCACGCGCCGATCGGAGTGATCGCCGTTCGCGAGGCTTGTTATATGAGACAGCTCGCCATGCGATTAGATGGCTGAATTCGCATGGACTTATGAAAGTAGCTTATGAATTCGTCCGGACTTCGGATCCAAGCCGAGTGTCGGCGATTGGTGCGTTCCCGCCTATTGGGCTACAGCGCTATTGATTTATGAGCTCACGCCTCAATGAAAATCGCGCGAGGCCGGCAGGATGCGCACGTTGCGCGGATGGCGGATTTTCTGGGCCGGATTGTCAGCGTGCTGACGCCGGTCGTCGTGCAGCGGTTCGACCAACGCTGGGCCCACTGGCAAAGCATGTTTCCGGCTGAGCGCGTCGTTGGCCAGACCAACCAGATCATGCGAGCGGTCGAACAATCGCTGGGCGACCAGATGAGTCACCTGTTCCGGGCTGCTTTGGATATAGCCCTCGACCAGAATGAGCCGCGCGCCCATCACCTCCTTGCGAAAGCGCTCCATCACCTTCGGCCACACCACGATATTGGCGATGCCGGTTTCGTCCTCCAGCGTCATGAACACGACACCCTTGGCGCTGCCCGGACGCTGCCGCACCAGCACCACGCCGGCGCAACGGACACGCTTTTTGTCATTGGCATGACAGACTCGCTCACAAGCGACGACGCCTTCCTTCTCAAACATCGCTCGCAAAAATTCCATCGGATGGCCCTTCAGCGACAGCCGGATGGTCTGATAGTCGGCCACCACCTGCTCCGGCAGCGGCATCAGCGGCAGCGGTTGCGCATTCTCGTCGGGCTGCTCGCGCGCGGTGGCGATTTCGAACAGCGGCAGCGGCACGTCATCCGGCAATCGCCGGACCGCCCAAAGTGCTGCGCGGCGGTCGAGCCCGATCGAGCGAAACGCGTCAGCATCCGCCAGCAGGATCAGCGCGCGCTTGGGCAAGCCGGTGTCGCGGGCAAAATCTTCCAGCGAGGTAAAGGGACGGCGCGTGCGCGCGGCGACGATACGCTCGGACCAATCTTCCGCCTTCGGCTTACCGCTTTTTTGTCGCAAAAATTCCTCGTCCGGATCGGCCCATTTAAACCCGTCGATCTGGCGAAAGCCGAGTCTTACGGCATGATAATTTCCGCTTTGCTCCTCCAAAGTGCTCTGCGCATGACTGAACGACACGTCGATCTCGCGCACCTCGACGCCGTTCTTGCGGGCATCGCCGACGATCTGCGCCGGCGCGTAGAATCCCATCGGCTGCGAATTCAAAAGCCCACAGCAAAACGCATCGGGGTGAAAATGCTTGAGCCATGACGAGACATAGACCAGTTGCGCGAAGCTCGCGGCATGGCTTTCCGGAAAGCCATAACTGCCGAATCCCTTGATCTGATCGAAGCAGCTTTTCGCAAACACCGGGTCGTAGCCGCGAGCGATCATGTTGTTGACCATCTTGGATTCGAACTTTCCGATGGTGCCGACATTGCGGAAGGTCGCCATCGCGCGGCGCAGCCCATTGGCCTCCTCGGAGGTAAATTTCGCAGCCTCGATGGCGATACGCATCGCCTGCTCCTGAAACAGCGGCACGCCGAGGGTTTTGTGCAGGACCCTGCGCAATTCATCCTTGTCGCCATGCGCTGATGACGGCGAGGGGTAGCTCACCTCCTCCTTGCCATTCCTCCGTCGAAGATAGGGATGCACCATATCGCCCTGGATCGGGCCCGGACGCACAATGGCGACTTCGATGACGAGATCGTAAAATACCCGCGGCTTCAGACGCGGCAGCATGTTCATTTGCGCGCGGCTCTCGACCTGGAATACACCGAGCGATTCGCCCCTGCAGAGCATGTCGTAGACCGGCTTCTCATCCTGAGGAATCGTCGCCAGTTCATAACGCTTGCCTTTATGATCCGCGATAAGGTCAAAACATTTGCGGATGCAGGTCAGCATGCCCAGCGCCAGCACATCGACCTTCATCATGTTCAATGCGTCGACATCGTCCTTGTCCCACTCGATGAAGGTACGGTCGTCCATCGCCGCATTGCCAATCGGAACGTAGGTATCAAGCCGGTCCTGCGTCAGCACATAACCGCCGACATGTTGCGACAGATGTCGCGGGAATTCGACCAGTTCGGTTGCAAGTTCGACGGCGAGTTCGACCATGGAGTTTTGCGGATCGAGCCCCGCCTGCTTGACCTGCATCTCGTTGAGGCCCTTGCCCCAGCTTCCCCACACCGTATCAGCCAATGCCGCCGTCACATCTTCCGTCAGCCCCAGCGCCTTGCCGACGTCGCGGATCGCACTGCGCGGCCTGTAATGAATGACAGTGGCGATAACAGCGGCGCGGTGACGGCCGTATCTTCGGTAGACATACTGCATCACCTCCTCGCGCCGCGAATGCTCGAAATCGACGTCGATGTCGGGCGGCTCCAGCCGCTCCTTGGAAATAAAACGCTCGAACAGCAGGTCGACCTTGGTCGGATCGACGGAAGTAACATCGAGGACGTAGCACACGGCGGAGTTCGCCGCCGACCCCCGGCCCTGACAGAGGATTTTTTGACTCCGGGCGAAGCGAACGATGTCGTGCACGGTGAGAAAGTAATGCGCGTATTTGAGCTTTCGGATCAGGCGCAGTTCCTTGTGCAAAACCTTTTTGGTCTTGGGTGAAATCCGGACCGGAAATCTTTTATGCGCCCCCGCCCAGGTCAGATCTTCCAGATGGCGCTGCGCGGTCTTGCCCGGCGGCACCGGTTCGTCGGGATACTGGTATTTGAGTTGATCAAGCGAAAACCCGATGCGGCCGGCAAACCGCATGGTTTCCGCGATCGCCTCCGGGAAGTCGCGAAACAGCCGCGCCATTTCACTCGCAGGCTTGAGATAGCGTTCCGCATTGGCTTCAAGACGCTTGCCGATGGCGTCGATGGTCGTCTTCTCGCGAATGCAGGTCAGGACATCCTGCAAGGGGCGGCGCGCGGGGTGATGATACAGCACTTCATTGGTCGCCAGCAGCGGCACGCCGGCCGCCGCGGCGATGCGATGCAGCCCCATCAGGCGACGCCTGTCGTCGCCGCGGTACAACAGGCTGGCTGCAAGCCACACCCCATCGGCGCGGCTGCGCCGCAATTGATCCAGAACATGAAGCGCTTTTGCCGCCTCGAAACGGTGCGGCAGCGTCAGCACCAGAAGCTGCCCCTTGGCGAATTCCAGCAGGTCTTCTACTCTTAAATGGCATTCGCCCTTCTCGGTGTCCTCCCCTCGCTTGCCGCGGGTCAGCAACTGGCATAGTCGGCCGTAAGCTTCCCGGTCGCGCGGATAGACCAGAATGTCCGGCGTGCCGTCCATCAAGACGAGACGCGAACCGATCAGAAGCTTCGGTTGGTATTTTATTTCGGGATTGTCGAGTTCCTTGTAAGCCCGCACCACGCCTGCCAGCGTGTTATGGTCGGCAATGCCGATGACGGGAAGACGAAGCTCGCTCGCCTGATGCACATAAGCGCGCGGATCCGATCCGCCGCGCAGGAACGAAAAATTCGTCGTGATTCCGATTTCGGCATAGTCAGGCATTGGCGCAATGCCTCCTTCTCCGCCGCGGCGACCGTTCATGCGAACAATCCGTGCAAGAACCAATTGGAGGGAGCCGGCTTGCCCTCCTCGTTAACGAGTTCGCTGCCGTAAAGCCCGTCCCGGTAAATCCAGAAACGCAATCCAGCCTCATCCTCGACGCGGAAATAATCTCGGGTCAGAGCCTCGCCGTTGTGCTTCCACCATTCCATGGCGATGCGTTCAGGGCCTTCTACCCGCACCACCGCATGGGTTGCACGCCGCCATGTGAAGTGGTGTGGAGGCCCGTCAGGGACCGTTGCAAACGGCACCTTGATGGGCTCAGGCTTTTCAAACAATCGCAACGGCCGCAACGGCGGCTCGCTCTCCACACGTGCCGGCCAGGCCGCATGCGCAGCCGCGGCAAGATGGTGCTGCGCCGGCGCTGCCAGCACCGCACGCTCCGGAATATGGGTGTCCTGCGGCAGGTGCACGACCACGCGCCGTCCGCCGATGCGGGCGGCGATACGGTCGATCAGGGCCGCCAGTTCATCATTGTCATGCACATTGGCATCGAGATCGCGCTGCTGCTGGACGACGATTTCGGTGCGGCTTGCAGAGAGCCTGATCAAATCAAAGCCGAATCCGGGATCGAGCGGATCGTTCAATGCATCGAGNCGCTCGCGAAACAGGCGGTCGATCATTTCAGCTCTGGTCACGGGTCGTCCGGTATCGATCGCGATCGTGCGCACGGCGCCATCGGTGCGAAAGAAATTGGCTTCCAGCCGCCGCGCACCCTTGCCTTGTTGCGCCATCGCCACGATCAGCATTTGCGCTAGCCGGGATAATGTCGCGGATATCACACCATCGGTCGCCACCGGTTCGGCAAAACGTTTCTCCACGATGTAATCCGGCAGCGGCTTGCGAGGGCTGATCGGCGCATCGCCCTGCCCTAATGCGTATTCCAGCAAGGTGGTGAAGCCAGCGCCGAACCTTGCCGTGAGTTCATGCCGCGCGCGCAAGGCCACATCGCCGATGGTTTTCAGCCCGGCGCGGCGCAGGCCGCGGGTGATGGCATCGTCGGCTCCCAGCGCGGACACCGGCAGCGGCTTGACCGCATCGGCTTCCTCGCCATGACAGATGATTTTCCCGGAGACATAGCGCGTCATCGTGCGCGCGCAGATCGATGTACTTGCAATCCCTGCACTGACGACAAAGCCCTGCCGCGTCAGCGCGCCGCACACCATCTGCATCAGCGCGGCCTCGCCACCGAACAGATGGGCGCAGCCGGTGATGTCGAGAAACAGGCCATGCGGGGAATCGAACGCCACCAGTGGCGTAAAGCGATCGCACCAGTCTGCGATGTCATTCAGCGCCTTGGCGTCGGCAGCTTCATCGGCATCGAACACCTGCAATTGCGGACAGATGGCGCGGGCATTGGCCAGCGGCAGGCCGACCTCAAGGCCGAGACGCGCGGCCAGGTCATCCAGCGCGGAAATCTGCAGCGCGTTGTTTTGTTTGGCGACGACAATGCAGGGAACATCGTTTTGTTTAGCTGGCGCGGCGCTGCTGCGCGCGAGCGGGCGTTGGATGCGGTCGGTGGGCAGGCGCGGCAGCCACAGGCTGAGGATACGCCGCCGGTTTTCCGAAAAGACACTCATCACATTTCCATTCCATGATCCACTGCCCAACAGGGCCATGACGGTTGCGGACAAGCTGCGCGTCGAAGACAGGCGCGCCCCACGCGCTCCAAGCCGCCGCAGGCCGTAAAGCCCCCGCAGGCCGTAAAGCCGCCGCAGGCATTGAAGCCGCCGCAGGCGGCGAATGCGCCGCGCGCACGATCCATCTTGTCTCCGCCGTTGAGGGCGACGGTTCGGCCGCTACCCGCAGCACCAGGCCGGTAACGCCTGACGTCTGCGCGGCCAGCGTCAGCTTGCGGCTGGCGACGAGATCGAGCTGTCGCGCTTCGCCCCAGACCTCCAGCACGACGACGCCAAGCGCATCGCAGGCCATCGCGTCGGCGGCCGTTCGCAACGCGGTGTCAACGTCGGCTGCGCGCACGGTTACCAGCAGACGCGGATCGAGACCGAGTTCGGCTAGTCCGCTCATCGACAGCACGCCTGATTCAATTTCGGTGAAATCCTGCCGTACCCACAGCAGGGGCCGGCGGGCCGCCGCCCGTCCGGCAAGCCCTGCGATGAACCCCGTCGCCGCGGCGCTNTGCCGCCCCTCGGCGAACACCTCGTGCATCGCACCCATGGCGAGGCCGCCCTGCAACGTCGCATCGGCGTCAGCATGGCCGAGCGCCACCCGGTCAGGCATGTACGCATCGCCATGCGCCTCGATGCGTTCGATGCTGCCGCGCAAACTCGCAAGCGTGTTCGTGCGTGCGGTGGTGCATGATCCGCCAAAGTGTGAGCGATTTGGCGACAAGATCATGCGCCGCTCCTTAAGAGGTTGGGCCGTCACAGGTTCTGTTAAGTGAACCCGCGGCCGGCTCATTTGTTCATGATATGTTCTAATATAAAGCTAAAATAGCCGAGAGAGTCAATCGGGATTGGCACTCCGGAAATTCAGCAATGGTGCCTCCAGCGGTACCGAGAAACCGGAGCGCTGCCGTTCATCGTTCTCAGCGATCACCGGCTGTCGCCGCACCTGCTGGATGGTGCGCGGCTGGCAGTTCAAGCTGAAGGCGACGCAGTTGGGGTTTGGGTTTTGATTGTCATTGCGAGCGCAAGCGAAGCAATCCAGAGCCACAAAGAAAGAACTGGATTGCTTCGTCGCTTCGCTTCTCGCAAAGACGAAAGGAGTTCAATGCATTTCATAACGCTCGACAGCGAAACCGATTTCGAAGGCTGGCGCAAAGCGGTACGTGCACTGGCTCTGAACGACGTGGGCCCGTCCGGTGTCATGTGGGCGGCGTTACTGCGCCGGCATCTTCATCCGGCCCGGCTGAAGGTGAAGGCCATGCAGACCGAGATGCCCAAGAAATAAATATTGGCGGAACCTGCCGGAGGCCTCAATGATTAAGCCTCTGACCGCCGGCGCTGAACCAGCGACCGACGCGACGATCGCCAATGCCGCAACCGAACCGCACAAATCGCAGAAACGGCCGGAACCATCAGTGAAACGCAAACACGCAGCATCCGCCGACGATATCGACGCCCTGCGCGAAGCGGCCGCTGACTGCCGCGCCTGTCATCTCTGGAAGGACGCGACGCAGACCGTATTCGGCGAAGGCCCGCAAGCTGCCGAGATCATGCTGGTCGGCGAACAACCCGGCGACAAGGAAGATCTTGCCGGCAAACCGTTCGTCGGACCGGCGGGGCAGATGCTCGACCGCGCCCTTGATGAAGCCGGCATCGATCGCAAGAAAGTCTACGTCACCAATGCGGTCAAACATTTCAAATTCGTGCCGCGCGGAAAAATCCGCCTGCACCAGAAGCCGAATACGCCGGAGATCAAGGCGTGCCGGCAATGGTACGAACGCGAACTCAAGTCGATCAAACCCGATCTGGTGGTGGCGATGGGCGCCACCGCGGCGCAAAGCGTGTTTGGAAAAATCACGCCCATCAACAAGAACCGCGGGCGCCCGATCGATCTCGATGACGGGATCAAGGCGCTGGTGACGGTGCATCCGTCCTATCTGTTGCGGCTGCCCGACGCGGACGCCAAGGCACGGGAATATCAGCGCTTCGTCGATGATTTGAAACTTGCCGCGGAGCTGTTGAGAAAATCGGCACGCGCGGCGTAGCTATCTTTCCTTCTCCCCTTGTGGGAGAAGGTGGCCAGAGGCGGCCTTCGGCCGCCGTCCTTGAACAGGACGCCGATGCCTTGCATCGGCTATGCGAAGTCCGTGCCGGATGAGGGGTTACGGTGTTCGTGGCGGACAACCACTCACCCGTCTTCGCGGAGTTTATCATCGGGCGGCGCTTCGCGCCGACCCGTTGGCGAAGCCACCCTCTCCCACAAGGGCTCCCACAAGGGGAGAAGGGAAGAGCGGTGCACCGCCGAAGAGGCACTGCACCGCGTCCGGGACACGAAAAAATCAAGCCGCCGCCGCGAGATTCACTGCGGCTTCCGCGAGCGTCGTCAGACTCTCGTCGGTCTTCTTTTCCTCTTGCAGGGTCTGATCCAGCAGCTGAACTGCGTCTTTCATGCCGAGCTGGGTGGCCCACTGTTTCAATGTGCCATAACGGGAAATTTCGTAGTGCTCGACGGCCTGCGCCGAAGCCAGCATGCCGGCGTCGAGCGCCTCGCTGCCCTTGTACTCTTCCATGATCTCCTTGCCCTCGTCGAGGATGCCCTGGATCGCGTCGCAGGTCTTGCCGCGCGCCGGCTTATCGAGCAATTCGAAAATCCGCTCGAGGCGTTCGACCTGATCTTCGGTCTCGCCGTGGTGTTTTTCGAACGCCGCGCGCAGCTTGTCGGATTTGGCGGCCTTCGCCATCTTCGGCAACGCCCTCAAAATCTGCTTTTCGGCGAAATAGATGTCCTTCAGAGTATCGAGGAAGAGATCGTTGATGTCCTTGTCTTTGTCCTTTGCGGCCATGGCTGTACTCCATTCGTGAGCGTTAGTGAGATACGGGATGTCCCCGCGTCTCAACGCCACCTCATGGGCAATGTTCCGAGCATCGTGACGATCCGCCGCGCCGCGCCTAACGTCATCTGACCGAGTGAGGGCCTCAGGCCGCCAGGGTGTTCTCGACCAGCTTGATCCAGTACGAGGTGCCGAAGACAATCGCATCGTCATTGAAATTATAGGCGGGGTGATGCAGCCCGGCGCTGTCGCCGTTGCCGCAGAAAATAAACGCACCCGGCCGGGCCTCCAGCATGTAGGCGAAATCCTCCGCGCCCATCAGCGGCGGCGTCTCGTGAACGTTGGCATCGCCGGCAATTTCCTTCGCCACCTGGGTCGCGAGATCGGTCTGCGAGGCATGGTTGACCGTCACGGGATAGCCGCGCTCATAAACCAGGTCGATCTTGGCGCCCGTGATCTGCGCCACGCCTGCAACGACCTCGCGCACCCGCTTCTCGACGAGTTCCCTGACTTCCGGGGTCAGGGTACGGACGGTACCCTTCAATTCGGCGGTTTGGGGGATCACGTTGCGCGCGTTACCGGCGTGGAATTCGCACATCGAAATCACCGCCGATTCCAGCGGATCGACGCTGCGCGAAACGATCGACTGCAAGGCCGTGATCAGCTGCGCGCCGACCAGAACGGAATCGATGCATTTGTGCGGACGCGCCGCATGCCCGCCCAGCCCTTCGATCCGGATATCGATGGCATCCGTCGCGGCCATGATCGGACCGGACCGGATCGC
>JGI12053J15887_10000656_pt1 | contig 14503 bp, 13 predicted proteins | sample MedBloCAOM1_O3_FD_15887 | JGI IMG/M metagenome (IMG submission 15887)
CTCTAGTTCCGCAATACCTTCATCAAAATACCAGGGCGAAGGAATAGTGGACGCGTGATCCAATGGATTATTGGGATTGTAAAGTCCCAGAAGACTGCGCACATCTCGCGGCATAACTGGCTCCAGACACGCAACAACGTATTCTTGACCTATAAATTAGCATGATAAACTTTCTCTACACACATTGCGGGAATGGCGGAACTGGCAGACGCAGCAGGCTTAGGACCTGCCGGGCGCAAGCTCTTGGGGGTTCAAATCCCTCTTCCCGCACCATCACCTATTCAGTTATTCGTCGCGGCTGCTAATCAGGTCAGAGCGAGTCCCGAAGTCTCAGGAAGAAGCAACGCCAGAAGCGCCGCTACAAAAAAGGCCGCGGACAGCAGCGAGAAAGCCGGGCCGATACCGTAATGCAGCGCCAAGGCCCCGACAGCAAACGGTGCGAGGGCGGAAAGTCCACGGCCAATGTTGTAGCTAAGCCCCATGGCCGCCGCGCGGATTTCGGTCGGGAATATTTCGCTAGCGATGGCAGCGTAGCCGGAGAAAAATCCGGTTCCAAAAAAAGCAACGAATGGGCCGAGCAGTAGCAGCCAGAAGGCGCTCTTCGCAGATCCATAGATGGGCGTCAGTACGGCAGCGATCAGCAAATAAATAAAGTAGGGTTTGCGGCGGCCGAACGCATCGGCGAAGAACCCAAAGGACGCGTAACCCAGCCATTTTCCGAAACACAAGACCAGAAAGAATGTTGTCGTCTTAACTAGGCTCAGGCCTCGTCCGCCATGAGAAACTGGCAAAGACAAGTAAGCGGGAATCCAGGTGAACAGTCCCCAGTAGCCAAACATCCCGAAGGCGTTCATCGCGGTGGCCAGGCCTCCCACGCGAAAAATTCCTTTGTTGAATAACAGGCTGAAGAATCCAGATCCACCGATCTCGGCGCGGTCTTTCCACACGGCAGGCTCGGGAACATTGCGGCGGATCCAGAAGACCAGCAGCGCTGGGAGAACTCCGACGAAAAATACCGCACGCCAGCCAAAATGCGGCAATATCACGGCGACTACCAGCGCCGCGATGGCTTCACCAATGGCGTAGGAGGATTGCATCAGCCCCAGGGCTTTGCCGCGATGTTCGGGTCGCCACGTTTCGGCTATCAGCGCAGCGGCGGCGGTCCATTCGCCGCCCATCCCAAGACCTAACAAAAACCGGAATGCTGCCAACTCTGGAATGGAATGAGAAAAACCGCACGCCCCGCTGGCCACTGAATACAACCCGATGGAGGCCATCAGAGCGCGAGTGCGCCCGATGCGGTCGGCCACCCAGCCAAATAGCAGCCCACCAATAGCAGAAGCGAGAAGAGTCAGGGAATTGAGAAAGCCGGCAGTGCGCGTATCCATTGCGAACTCGCGCATTAAGAATGCGAGCACCAGGGAGTACAACATCACGTCCATGGCATCAAGCATCCAACCCAGGCCGCCAGCGACGAGTGTCTGGCGCTCGGCGGCCGTCGTGTCACGCGGCCAACTGAAGAGGCGAGAGGGTTCGGTGGGATTTGCGGAGGAAACGCTTGGGGACGTCAGAACGTTAGGCATGAAAACCAACTCTTGGCAGAAGGTCCGTCAGCCAAAAGAACGGCTTTCGGGATAGCGACTCATCGCAAGGTTGCCGGCCGACACGATAAAACATTGCGCTGGAGGCCCTCTTTTGTTACGCTCCGGCGCATTATATCCTCCCGGAGGTCTTGCAAATGGCATTTTGTAAAGCGTGTGGATCGGAGTTAGGCGGCGCGGCATTCTGTCCCAAGTGTGGAGCTAGCCAGACCGCATCCGCGGTTCCTGTGGGCGCGGCGCCAGCGGCAAGCAGCGAAGGTCTCGCGGAAAATGTGGCTGGGCTGTTGTGCTACGCGCTTGGATGGCTGACAGGGATCATATTCTTACTGATCGACAAACGGCCTTTCGTCAGGTTTCACGCCGCGCAGTCCATCGTGGTATTCGGCGCTCTCACGATCATCAGGATCGGCCTCGGGATTATCATGGGCATTGGCGGCTTCGTAGGATTCGGTCTCTGGGCGTTGATTTCCATGGTGCTCGGACTGCTGGGAGTAGTTTTGTGGATTCTCCTGATGATTAAAGCCTATCAGCACGAATTATTCCGTGTGCCTATCGCCGCGCCTATCGCGGATGGAATCGCCGGAAAATAATTAGCCAGTGTTCGGAAATCGCCCCTGGAGTCACTCTGTCCTTGCCTGACTCCTTCGTATTGTGCGGTCTGTTTAACGTGTGCTTAAACGCGGTTGCTCTTGACTTTCCCGTTGGCTCCCACCATTGTAAAAAGCTTCATTTAACATCGCACTAAGCCTAGAAAGGCATCTGCCAGGTTTATGACCCGAGTACGCCTGTGTTTCCATGATCGTTGTTTTGATGGCACCGCCTCAGCCGCCCTTTTTTACCGGTTTTACCGCGAACGCTTCGATCCGCAAGCGCAGTTCGAATTGACGGGCATGACCCATCGAGCAGTGCAGCCTTGGACAGACGGCCTTTTTGATGGTGACGAAAATGTGATTGTGGACTTCAAATATTCGAACTCGCTGAAGGTGAGCTGGTGGTTCGATCATCATCAGAGCGCCTTTCTGACTCCTGCGGACGCGGAAAACTTTCGCCAGCACCCTGGACCGAACATGTTTTACGAGCCGGACTACAAATCCTGCACCAAGTTGATCGCCGACGTTTCCAAAGAAAAATTCGGATTTGATACCACCCCTCTCGACGACTTGATTCATTGGGGCGACATCATCGATGGCGCGCAGTACCCCACGCCCGAGGCCGCGGTGGCGCTGGCGGAACCCGCCACGCAGCTGGCGCTGGTCATCGAAGCGGCGCCAGAAAACGGGCTGCCCGCAAAAATAATTCCGGAGCTAGCCTACCGCCCCCTATCAGAAATGGTGAAGCTGCCCATGGTTGCCAAACACCTTGAGCCGCTACTGGACAGACATCGCAAATCCATTGAGATTCTTCGCGAGCGCGGCGACGCGCGCGAAGGAGTGATTTTTTTTGATGTCAGCGACCTGGACCTGGAAGGCTACAACAAATTCATCCCGTATCTGTTGTATCCCGAATGCATTTATTCAGTGAGTGTGAGCGCATCGGCGGTACGCGCGAAAGTTTCGCTGGGTACGAATCCGTGGAATCTCGCTAATGCGGATGCCAATCTGGCCTCGCTGGCCGAGAAGTTTGGCGGCGGGGGGCACGCCCGAGTATCGGCCATATCCTTTGATCCACACGATATTCCTCGAGCCCGGGAAGTTGCACGCGAGCTGGTCGCCGACTTGCGCGGCCGCTGGCGTAAGTAACTTCGCGTCTGGAAGGCAAGGTTGACCCGGTCTTATTTCCTCCATACCGTAAGAATCCACTGAGCCATGAACGTATTTGAACTAACACGCGCGCTAATCGACATCGAGTCTGTCACGAATTCAGAGAACCGTGTCGGCGACTTCCTGTTCACACATCTTTCGAATCTGGCCAAACGTTACGCCGGACACGTGGAACGAATGGAGGTGGAGCCGAATCGATTTAATGTGTTCGCGCATTGGGGCCAGCCGCTTGTGACACTCTCCACACACATGGACACTGTGCCGCCGTTCTTTCCGTCTCGCGAAAATGAGGAAACGATTTGGGGGCGTGGCGCTTGCGATGCCAAGGGAATTATTGCGGCCATGATTGCGACCGCCGAAAAGCTGCTGGCCGCGGGAAAGAAAAATGTTGGTTTGCTTTTCGTGGTGGGAGAAGAAGTCAACGGCGCCGGAGCGCTACTTGCTGCCAGAAATTCTCGCGGGTCCCGCTACCTTATTAATGGCGAACCGACCGAGAACAAAATCGCGCTGGGCACGAAGGGCGCGTTGCGCTATGAAATCATCGCACGGGGCCGGGCGGCGCATTCGGCCTATCCAGAACTGGGACAATCCGCGATCGAAACTCTGCTTGATGTGCTGCAGGCCATTCGCGCTATCAAGTTACCAGTGGACGAATTGCTGGGTCGCTCCACTCTGAATATTGGAACCATCAAAGGTGGCCGCGCGCCTAATGTCATCGCCGATCATGCGCAAGCTGAAATTATGTTTCGGCTAGTGGGGAGCGCCGCCCCCATACGTGAGGCACTGGAACAGGTGCTAGGCGGACGCGCCGAGGGGCGAGAACAATACACAACGCCCGCGCAACGATTGGAACCGTTCCCCGGATTGCCAACTACGGTAGTGTCCTTCACTACGGATATTCCGAGCTTCGGAGCGGCATGGGGAAAGCCGTTTCTAATCGGCCCCGGCAGCATTCACGCGGCCCACACCGCCGAAGAGCACATTCCAAAACAGCAGTTGCTGCAAGCCGTCGAAATATACGCCGAGATGGCAACAAAGCTGGCCTCTGACGGCTTTTAAGACCTACGTTACGTTTGGCCCATCTTTCATTGTAGCTGCGGGCATTTTTGCGTCGAAAGCAATTCATTCTTATCGTCGGCGTTCTTGCTGTCGGCACCAAGATTGAATAGGCATCGCATTTAAGAAAACTACCGTCTTCCACTCCGGATTTGCCGATGTCTCAAGGATCAAAAAATTACGTTCCCGCGAAGCCCATCCCGACTCAAATATGCAATTTCCCAGAGAAAGAACTGCAATCTCCGGGGAATTACATCAGCTACTACGTCATTTCGCACAAAGTGCGCTAGATTAGTTTCCACAGGTGCACTCATGAATCCCCGACAAGTACTAGTAGCTGCAATTTTATCTTTACCGCTCGTGTTTGGCGCGCAAGAGCAGAGTATTATCCCGCTTAAGTTGGAGCCTCATCATCACCTCGTTCTGCATAATGATTACGTGAACGTTTATTCCGTCCAAGTAGAAGCTAAAGACTCCGTTCTGTTGCACAAACATAACCTCGATGCCATCGGAATTATGTTGAGCGACGCTGAGATTATTGTCAGGGCTCCTGGTAAACCCGATTCTCACCAGAAAGTACTCGCGGCCCAGCTGCGCTTGCAGCAGGCAGGCTACGTCCATTCGACGGCCATTGAAGGCGATGCTGCTTATCGTAATGTGACGGTGGAGCTACTCTTGCCGCAACAGGAGCGTCGCAACGTTTGTGCTAGCGTAATTTCCGGACAGCCCCTAAATTGTCCGTCAGCGCTGCCCGACAGTGCAGCTCTTTCGGAACAACCGCAATTTGAGACGAATCGAACTAAGATCAATATGATCCATCTTAAACCGCAGCAAAGCGTTACCCTGGAGGCATCGGCTCAGAGCCGATTGGTAATTGTGCTCGACGACAGTGCGATTGTAACCGGCGTAAACAGTCCCCCGAAAGCGCTCCGAAGTGGCGATATCTTATGGCGCGACAGCAACAGCCCAGCGCAAATTTTCGAGAATGCCGGCAGCAAAGGAATACGTCTCGTCACCTTTGTTTTTACAAACGAAAAATCTNCGAAATAATATGCTTCAGAAATATTCCTAGTTTCNGGTTTCGAACAATTTACTTTTTGATGGAATTTGTTGTGAAAGTTCTTCGCCAACCTGTTTAGCAAGCTTAGCGGCTTCCGCCTCCTGNCCATCGGTGTAATCAAAACCNACGACAATTAGTCCCACCGTATGCCCNGAGCTGTCCAACAGCCGCTCTAATACGGTCGTAGATTTTCCTTTCATCTCCATCACCGGGATGCCCTTTTCCACGACGTGCAGGTCTGCACATGAAGATTTCTTCCCGATCTTTCCGGAGTCGGTGGAGGCGAAAATCTCACTCTTCTTGGATTTTGGCGTTTGGCTGTGCAAACCCAGGTAAATCACGTCCGGTTTGTGCTTTGCAGCGATTTCATCGACCAGCCGTTGTCCAAGAATTTTTTTACCCTCTTGGTCTTTGGCCCAGAGTTGCCCTGTCAATGCCTGCGCGAGAGCTAATACAGCGATGGCGCCGAAGGCGCGAGCCGCAAGCTCCGTGGCTACGATGCGTGAGGGTATAATTGTGCTTCGAACGCGTTGTACCAAAAACATGTGTCAGGCTCCTCAGTTTGTTTTGTATTATAGAAAATAGAGTCTGTGCTGCAGAAAATGCTGACGAGACACCACCCTAGTCTAGAATCAAGTCATCGTAAGCTAACTTAATTCACCATTACTTTACATTTATGTACGTCACTTCGTCGTCTTTGCACGGCTGTTACCGCAAAAGATCCTCGAGCTCAATGCGCGCATCGGTGCTGGCATCCCGGTATTTGACGATGACCGGGGTGTAAAGCGACAGTCCCCAATCTTTACCAGGGCCTTTTGATATGGGCCGTGATCCCGGCACAACTACGGCGTTTTCTGGAATGACCNCTGGCCCGTCAGGACCCGCGGAGTACACNACTGATTTAACGAGNTCGTACACCGGCGTGGACCGATTCAGCAGCGTGCCGGTACCCAACACCGCACCGCGCTTGACAACCGTGCCTTCGTATACGCCGCAATTTCCTCCGATGATCACTTCGTCCTCGACGATCACCGGCATCGCGCCGACCGGCTCCAGCACGCCACCGATCTGCGCCCCTGCGGAAAGATGACAGTTGCGGCCAACCTGCGCGCAGCTGCCTACCAATGCGTGAGAATCGATCATAGTCCCTTCGCCGACGTAGGCCCCCACGTTGACGAAACTAGGAGGCATGCACACGACGCCGCGACCGATGTAGCTGCCGTCGCGAATGCTGGAACCGCCAGGCACGATGCGCACTCCGTCGGCGAGAGTGAGGACACGCACTGGATAAGTCGCTTTGTCGATGAATGGCTGGCGGACAGCATCGATCGACATATCGACGATGACTCCCATTCGAAATCCAAGCAGGATTCCTTTTTTGACCCAGGTATTGGTGCGCCAGCCGTTGTGCGTGCTGCCATCGGGCTCCGCAGCACGAACCCGTCCGCGATTTAAGGCATCCTTGAATTCACGAAATATTCTGAAATGATCGTCGGTGTATTCGGCCGGGGGATTATCGAATAGTTCTTCAATTTGTGACGGCTGCATGGACTCTCTCGACTAGCCCCAGCGATGCCAGAACGTCGCGAATGCGTTCTTGATTTTCCGCTTTGGGCGCTACCAGCGGAAGTCGCCAGACCGGTTCAAGCAAGCCCATCTCTGCCATTGCGGCCTTTACGGGAATGGGATTGCTCTCCACAAAATTCGCCTCCATCAGTATTTGATAACGCCGCTGAATCTCGCGCGCTCTCGTGAAATCTCCTTTGAGGCATAAGGTGGTGAGGTATGTCATCTCCTCTGGAATTTCGTTGGAGACGACTGAGATAACGCCGCGACCGCCTAGTGCGATAAGTGGTAGAGCGATGGCGTCGTCTCCGGAAAGAACGAGGAAGTCTTCCGGCACGGAGTTCAGTATCGCGGCCATTTGCGAGATGCTACCCGAGGCTTCCTTGATGCCGATGATGTTATCGATTCCCGCGAGGCGCTTTACGGTGGNTGGCTCGATGTTCACGCCAGTACGGCCTGCTACGCTGTAAAGAATGATGGGCAAGGTGGTGGNGTTCGCGATTGCCCGGTAGTGCTGGTAGAGACCTTCCTGGGTTGGCTTGTTGTAGTATGGCGTGACAGAAAGAATGCCGTCGACGCCGACGGCAGCAAGTTCGCACGCCAGCGCAATAACGTCGGCAGTGTTGTACCCTCCGGCGCCGGCGAGCACCGGCACCTTTCCCTTGGCCACATCGACGGTGAGTTCCACGACGCGTAGATGTTCTTCGCGCGTGAGTGTGGGACTCTCGCCGGTCGTGCCGCAGGGCACCAGAAAATCGATACCCGCTTCGATTTGCCGATTGATCAAACGAATTAAGGTCGCTTCGTCNAGCGCCCCGTCNCGTCGAAATGGCGTGACCATTGCTGTGCCGCATCCGGTAAACATTTGTTGCTCCTTCNGAAATTCCCGACGCTAACTTGCTAATTCGTCGAGAATCTCTCGAAATTCGAACCAACCTTTTTTCCCCGCGACCCAGCGTGCCGCGCGAAGCGCACCGCGAGCGAAACCTTCTCGGTTCCTCGCCGTGTGGCGCAACGTAATTGTGTCCGCCAGGGAATCGAAACCGATCTCATGCGTGCCGGGATGCGCTCCAGCGCGGTTGGCACTCAGGTTTACCGAACGCTCGTAACCGCTCGCGCGCATCTCCTCCGCCAATTTCCTCAGCGTGCCGGACGGCGCATCTTTTTTTGCGCCATGATGGATTTCCCAGCCCCACGCGTCGTATTCCTGCTTTGCGAAGAGTGCCGCGGTGTGCGCCACTACCTGCATAAATAGATTCACACCGACGGAGAAATTCGGAGCCCACACGAGCCCAGTTCCATTTTGTGTTACTGCCTGGCGCGCGAGCGGGAGATGGCCTATCCAGCCGGTGGTTCCCACCGCGACATTTACGCCGGCCGCAGCGAGCTGACGGATGTTTTCGGCCACGGCGTCTGGCGTGGAGAATTCGACCGCCACGTCGACGCCGTTAAGAGTCGCGGGGGTAAGCCCGGCGCCGTGCAGATTATTTCGGCTGTCGAATTTTGCGCGCACATCGAAACCGTATTCTGGCCCAAGCTGCTCGATGAGCCGGCCCATCTTTCCGTATCCGACGATGGCGAGGCCCAAGGTCATAAACTTGCCTGCTGCGCAACGCGCTGCGCCGCGAGGAGCTGCGTTACCATGCGCGCGTAAATTTCTACGGCTTCCACCAACGATTTCTTCGCGATGTGCTCTTCCGCGGTGTGTGCCACGTGAATGCTGCCTGGCCCAATCAGAAACGGTTCTCCCCACTGACCGCCCAAAGCGGGAATGTCCGTGGCGAAAGCCACGACGGTGGCCGGAAGTCCATCAAAGCTGCTTAAGCGCAGTGCCGGGGTATGCGAGACTTCGCGGGTGTGCGCGCGGCCTGCAACCGCGGCGGGAAGCGCTCTGCGAATCGGAGACGCGTCCGCTACGGTACGAAACATGATTTCGGCGCGGGCTTCATCGGCGACAACATTCGGCGCGTGGCCGCCGCAAATCGTGCCGATATTGAGCGTGCCGGCGCCGAGCAGAGGATCGTATGACAAAGGAATACTGCGTATGTCCTGCAGGACATCAAGGAGCGCATGAATCGCGGAGTGGCCCAACTCCGGGTAGGCGGAATGCGCGAGCTTTCCCCGTGCGATGATCTCGAACCGTAGCGACCCTTTCGAAGCCAGCGCCAGTCGATTCTCCGTGGGCTCGCCGTTGATGAGATACCGCGAACCGCGAGGCGTCTTCGCCGCGGCAATCGCTCCGGCACTGCCGCGTTCTTCGCCAACGACAAACAGTAAACCGAAATTCCGGATCCCGGTTTCCAGCAAGTTCGCCGCAGCTGTGATCATCGCGGCCACAATACCTTTCGCGTCACATGCGCCGCGGCCCCAGATGTGCTCGTGATCCTCCCGGGAAGAAACGAATGGAGGAACGGTATCGATGTGCGTGGAAAGGGTCACGATGGGATCGCGCCAGCGAGCAAAGACATTGAATCGCTGAGGCGCCACTTCCAACCTCTCAACCACTCCGCCGTGCCGGTCAGCGAGATCGCTCAAATATCCAAGCAGATACGCACCGACCTCATATTCGTTCGGCGTCACAGAATCGATATCGATAAGCGTACGAGTAAGTTTGAAAAGATCCATTTTTCAGCTTTTAGGAATGGAGAAACCAAGGAAGGAAAAACCGCGAGGGATAGAGGCTCGAGTTTCTTCGCTCCTCGATAGCTCTCCATCCGTTGTTACCGGATGACAGTGGGCAGGTATTAACCTTGCCCCCCAAACTTCGCGAGATTAGCTTCCCGCAAAGATTTCGGCGGAGATTTCAATCTTGCCCCTTTTGCGCGAGCCCCCGAAGCTACTCGGGAAAACTGGCTCGGCTACTCATGGCCTCCGCGCCTCTATCAAGTCTTAACTAACTTACAGGAAGCCATCTCGGCAAGTCAACGCCGATCTGCAGTCCCAAAAAATCAGCCGAAGTGCTCGCCAACTTCGAACGGAGAGCTTGCCAATGCGGACAATTCGATATAGGCAACCGAAACAATCTTAATGTGCCCGAAGCGTAGCACACCGCATTCTTTGCCGCCGTCCATTCAATGCTTTATTCTACCCGGGCGGGAGCAAGCCGCCCCTGCTTTTGTTTTGTGGTTGTTTCATCTACCTTGTGTTCCATATGTGGCAGCGACTCTCTTCGATTTGGTCAGATAGAGATGCCATATAACGACGTAGCAGAACGACCGAAGCGGCTGGAGAATTAGACTGCTAATAAAATCTGGACTGGAAGCTACTCTGCTAGCGATCCAAATACCGACCGCCAACAGCACGAGTTGTTGAATACAAATCGCCACAAGATAAGCCTTTGCAATCTGCACAGCTTTCGGCTTCATTTGCCATAATTCAATTCCTGCGTAGAGTCCGAAGACAATCAGTATTCCGCGCATCGCCCAATCAATCGCCAGCACGCTCAAAAGGAGTGGCGATGGCGTCGCATTGTACGACTGCTTCTCTGAATAGATGATGTAGGCTTGTAATAGGGGAGTGAAAACCGTTAGAGACAGGACGAAAAAAAGAAGCCAACCTCTGACGCCTCGATAAGTCGAAGTCGCTGCTGTTTGTATCTGGCCTGCCGCGTCCTGGCTGGGCTTGTCCATTGCGCCGTATCGTATCACCGTTCGCTTCGATTGAAGGCACCGCACCAGGTCCTCGTGTTGAGGTTTTTTTAATCGTTCGTTGAATATCCTCCTGCAGGAACCTTATTGCCGCCGTTCATTCGAGACACGCTGATAATAATTCGCTCAACATCTGGATTCGTATTGATTGGTACAAGTTTTATATCAGGGTGAGAATTTTGCGAACACTCAAAAAATTTCATCGGTAAATGCTTGGCCCACGACCGGTACGCCTTCAAAATTGAGAATTACTTTTTTAAAAAAATCGACTCTCGCCAATACACGCTTTGCCTGCGAACGTGAAATCAAATTTTCGTTACCGTATTGTGCCAACCTTACCGGCACGACGGTCTTTATAAATCCGTAGTCATCCTCTTCGGAATAATGATCGAAAGTCGCTTTACAGGTTTTTAGAGCGGTGGCTTCTTTGGCACCACCGCAAACTCCTGCTTCGCCTTGAAAGATTCAAAAAGTTCGTAACGCCGTTCAGATTGCGTCTACAGTGGATTTTTAATTTTTAGCCAATCGCTGACCGCAGTGTATTTTCCATTCTTCCGTTTGGCGACAACGCCTTCCAAATTTCGTCGCACTACTTCGGTAAATAAAGCGATGCCACGATCTTCCACATACTTGCCACGAACGACATCTGGCAGAAGATTTTTCTCGATCAGTTGACGCAACTTTTCCTTACGCTCGATTAGCGGAAGCTGTCTTAAATCAACATCGTTTAAGTAGAGCAAATCGAAGACGTAGAATGCAGTTGCGAGTAACCACTACCATCCCGGATGCGGCGCGAGCCAGCTGCCGCGCTCGAGTGATGTGTCCTGCTAAGTGACCCTACGGCTTGTTCTGCTTTAAAATTTGATCCGGATTTTGTTGTACGCGCGTGAAACCCGTCGGAATTTCGAACAGGCTCGCATCCAACGCCGTATTGGAGAACGACGTCACCTCGATAATCATCTCCATTAACGAGCCCGGTGTTGATGGCGGCGGAGGATTCTGGTTGTCTTGTTGCGCTTCCGCGTCATCCTTCTTCTTTTTCTTGCTGAAGAGCCCTCCAAGACCCTTCACCATCGCGTCAGACGCGCTGGTTGGTGTGTCACTGCGCGACGAAGATGAACTCCCATCTGCATTCGCATTGTTACCTTCAGTTGTGTTCGCGGCCGCGCCATGCTGGCCCACCATCGTCATGCTCAGGTATTGCAGCAATGGCAGCCCTTTAAATGCGGATTGGTTCTTTTGCAGCTCATCCATGCTTTGCGAAACTCTTGGATCAACACGAATACTACTCGGTGGAACCCAATTGATCTCCTTCGTCATGCGCTGGTAAAACACCACCACTTCTTCATAACCGGGGACCGAAGGAGATACCCAGGAGTCAATGTTCGTGGAAATTGTTCCGCTCACTGGCCCGCTCGGTTGCGCGGGGCTTTGCAAATCGCTTTGCGTTTGAGCTTGGACCTCCATATCGATCTGGACTTTCATTTCATTGGCCGTCTGCCCCAGAATCTGCCGACTGGCGGTACCCGGCGTGACGTTAATCTTTGCGCTCAAATTCGTTTTCATATCTTTTGTTTTCGGATCTTTATCCATCTTCTGTTGCGCCTGCTCCTGCGCTTTCTGAATCGCAGCTTTCATCTCGTCAAAAGTAACCTCTGTATACGTCCGCTTTTGCGGATCGATCTCAATAATGCGCCGCCCGGAGAGATCAATAATCTCTACTCTCCCGTCGGCGTTGTCCGCCCGCATACGATCACCTTTGATATAACGGGTGGTGCTGACGGGTTTCATCGCCTGCGATGCCTGCTTGCTGAACATGCCCACCGTTTTCATCATGCCCTTCAGGCTGCCACCGGTGATTTTCGAGGTATCAGAATATTTGAAGTCGGCTCTCGCTGGTTGGCCGCCAAACATCAAAAGTGAACACAAAACTCCTACAATCATTGCCTTCATGTATTGGGTCTCCTGGGAATCGTGGGAAATCTGTCGAAATCAGAACCGGCGCACGGCGATAGTGAGCATAACGACGGTAGAGCGTCATTTGGATTATGCGTGGAATCGCCCCGAGGGAGCAAGTACACGCGTCCTGCAAATTTTTTTCCTTAACGTTGCAAATCGGTGACGCATCGGTGAATCGATGGCATACAGGCAGAACGGTAATGCACCGCGTTTATCAGGGTCGAAAATCACTGCGCCAGTGCTTGGCTGGGTTGAGGATTCGGTGATTCGATCCGATATCCCAGCTGTCGGAGTTGCCGAATCATTCTCCACGTGCGCTTATACTTGGACAGTGTGGTGACTGCCGGCCCTCGTTCTTCGTAAAGGCTCCGTTGTGCAGGATCAGCCAGATCAGGCGACACTGTCGATGCGCAATGACTCCGATGGCTTGATTATGTCCGAGTCGCGGGACAGAACGGCAATAGATAACCTCGAAGATGCTTCCTTTGACTTTCACAGCCGCGTTGGCAGCCTGATTGAGTAAGCGGCGCATGTGACGATTGCCCTTCGGAGACCGGTGGCTGTAGTTCACGCCAGCGCTCTCTTCGTCGCCGGGGCAGGCACCGACCCACGAAGAGAGGCATTTCTCGGAGGGAAACGTTGCTGCGGCAGGGCCGACTTCGGCAATGATCTGCTGTGCGGAGTCCACTCCGAAACCCGGAACCTCCGCTAGCCGCTGGACCGCATCCTGGTGCGGATGGAGCAAAGTGGCCAGCTCTTGGTCCAGTTGACCGATCTGCTGCTCGAGGATTTGCAAGTGCTCCAGGGTCATTTTCAGGAGCCGGCGGTACACGGGCTTGAGTTCCGTGCACGCGCCGAGCGCATCACACAATTGTTCCGGCGTGGCGCGCAATCTCTGATGCGCCAAAGCGGCCAGCGCTGCTGGATTGGTTTCTCCCTCAGCCAGCGCGTTCAACATGCGCCTAGCACTGACGCCAAGCAGATCGGAGACCAGGCTGGACAACTTAATGTGGGTCTCTTCCAGAAGTGACTCCAATTGGTTGTTTAACCGCACCAGGTCGCGCCGCAACTGGTACTTCTTGCGGGTTACCGCTCTCCATAGACGCTGCTCCACATCGGGCACAAAGCTCAGTGTCAATTCTCGGGCTACTAATCGTTTCACCAGCCGTTCGGCATCGACGAAATCCTTCTTTCGCCCGCGCTGCCCGCGATTGGACTGCGCCTGCGCAAGATGTAACGTTCCAGACCGCCGTTTGGCTCCTTCCCGCTTCTCGCGGATCGGCTTCCAATATCTTTCCAGTGCTCCCCACACTGGTTTCCAATATTGCGCCGTTGATTCCATAACCACTTCCTCGGCCTCTTGCTCGAGCAACCACGCACCCAGCAGGCGCAATTGTTCGGGGTTGCCGCCAAACATTCTCCGCTCAAACTGGAACTCACTTTCAACTTCGACGTTGGAGACAACTACCGCCAGCATCTTCTTGTGAACATCGATTCCCGCGATCCTGTACGACATAAGCTCCTCCTGGTCGGGAGTGGAGAGCGTGCTGCGGCTACTTTAACCAGGGTCACGGGCTATCGCTGGTTCCCCAAAGGGAATCAACGACGCCCAATTATTCGCTCAAACACGCACGCTCCGGATCAGACAGATGGACGGCCTCAAGCTCTCCACTGATAAACTCGACCTCGCCGCTCCTGACCGGGGCGATCGTACCACTGAGTGATTTTCATAAGGTTTCGCGGGCCGCAGGCCCTAAAGGACAGATGGGATGAGAAGGCCGGTCTCCACGGGATGCGTTACGCTCCCAATGATCGACGTGCTTTTAAGCACAAGAAAAGGAGACCGGCGATGAA
>JGI12053J15887_10000657_pt1 | contig 14501 bp, 11 predicted proteins | sample MedBloCAOM1_O3_FD_15887 | JGI IMG/M metagenome (IMG submission 15887)
CATACCCCGCGGGGAACGGTTGTTGAGCTCGTGGTGAGATCGGATGGATCCATTAGGGTCCTTGATCAAGGTCCTGGAATAGACGAGAACGAGCGCGAATTTCTATTTCGTCGCTTTTGGCGACATGATCGCCGTCAGCCGGGAAGCGCGGGCCTCGGGCTTGCAATCGTGCGGCGCGTTGCCGACGCGCATATGGCGAGCATTACGGTTGAGAACCGCGACACCGGCGGTGCCAGCTTCTCGCTCAGGTTTCAGCGTGCGGCCTGAGAAGTATGGCGACCGACCGGTCAAGACTACGGTATTTGCGCCCTACGGTTCGTAAATCGGGTCTGCAGTCGTGGATCATGGATTGTCGGGTAAGCCGGCGGACCGCTGCGTATCTGCGGAGCTGACATCGTTAAGCACCGCCGCTGGCCTCTCACCCAGCGCTGACTCGTCAATACAGGAAAGGCAGAAAGGGACGCGCTGGCACGGCGGACTGACCCGTGGCGACTGTTCTAGTTTCAACCCGCCCGAAGCCGAACGCCACTCGACAATATCGCGATAGCCTATCGCCCGAATGCGAGCTTGGCGCGATCGCGCACTGTCGCCGGGACATTGAGGGTGCGGATCACGAGCTGCTCCACCTCGGCGCCGGGCAGCGGTTCCAGCTCGACATTCGTGCGTTGCAGGTCGGCGACGAATTCAGGATCCCTGACCATGCTCTGGAACGCCTCGCGCAGCGCTTTGACGCGGTCGGCCGCGAGTCCGGGCGGGGCAATCACCGAGCGTCCGATCGCGCTGCCGCTGGCATAGAGCGCGAACACCTGCTTGTCCTCGGGGGTGTCGCCGATCTCGCCGAGGCTCGGCGCGTCCGGCAGTTCGGCGATCCGCTCCGGCGTGGTCTGCAGAATGATCCTGATCTTGCGGTCGCGCAGCCAGGCCTGCTTTCCGACCTTCACCGCCGCCCAGGACGAGGAGGCGCCCTCGACCTCGCCGCGCTCCATCGCGAGCATGGCCTCGCTCGAGGCGGGATAACCGCTGATGAGCTTGAACCTGGTGCCGACGAGCGCGTTCAAGAGCCGCGGCACGGTCTCTGCGATCGATCCCGGGCCGGTGCCGGCGAGCGAGGTCTCCGTGCGCTTGGCCTCGTCGAGCGACTGCACCTTGGCGGTGTGCCACTGCATGAAGATGTTGTTGCTCGTCGCGACGCGGCCGACATAGGTAAACTTGGCCGCGTCGTATTGCACGCCGGGATTGGCGAGCGCCTGCTCGAGGGCGGCGGATTCGACGACGATGCCGAGCGCGGTGCCGTCCTTGGGGGCGACCTCGTAGAGATAGTTCGCGGCCTTGAGGCTGCCGGCCCCCGGCATGTTCTGCGCAATGAGGGTCGGTTGCCCCGGAATGTGCTTGCCCAGATGGCGCGCCACCATGCGGCCGTAGAGATCGTAGCTGCCGCCCGCCGTGTAACCGATGGTGATCGTGACGGTCTTGCGGGCGAAGAATTGCTCGGCCGGCTGGGCGGCGGCATCGGTGGCAACCAGCGCGGCTGCAACGGCCAGCGTCCGACGCAATGCCTGATGCGACAGCGGCCGGGGCGACATACGCCTGCGCCACATGGCTGCGCTCCGTTCAGCCGTTGCTGACACGCTTGCCGGCACCGCCCGTGGTGCCGAGAAATTCGATCAGCGCATTCGCGGTGGCATCGGCCTGTTCGAGCGGCGCGGCATGGCCGGCGCCCGCGATCAGCGTCAAGTCCTTGGCGGCGGGCAGGCCCGCCACATAGGCGTCGCCATGGGCGCACGGCACCATGCGATCCATCGCGCCCCAGATCACCGCGGCCGGCATGACGGCGCGATATAGACGGCCGCGCAGGACGCGGTTGTAGAAATAGGGCGGCTTGAAGCCGACGAAGGATCCGAAACGCAGCATCTGGTAGCGCCGCATCTCCTCCTCGACGTCGCCGCGGGCGCTGGCAAAGAACCGCAATCCGGCCGGCGCGCTTTCGTGGGCGAACAGCAGCCGCCGCAACGTGGTGAGCTGCACGCCGCGTTCGGGCTGCGAGTGCATGAAGACATCGCCGATGGGCGCGCCCGGCACGAACAGCCCGCAAGCGCCGATCAGGGCCAGGCGCCGCACCCGTTCGGGATAACGCACGGCCACCTCGGCGGCGATCCAGCCGCCGACGCAGTGGCCGACCAGATCGAAGCTGGTCAGCCCGAGCGCGTCGAAGACTTCGAGGTAATGGAAGATGACGTCGTCGATGCCGTAGCCGTCGCCGAGCTCGTCGCTCTGCGCACAGCCGGGATGGGCTGGTGCAATCACCCGCGCCGCCGTGCCGAGCCGCAGGTGGAAGGGCTGAAAATCGCCCGCCACCCCATGCACGTCGGCAAAGCCGTGGAGATAGACCAGCGGCTCGCCTCGCCCTTCTTCGATGAGCGCCACCTTGCGCCCGCGCACCGCCACCATGGTATTGGTCACTGCGCCATCTCCGCACTGCGTTCCATTTCGGGGAAGTGACGTCCGAACAGTTTCGCCGAATGCTCCCGCAACCGCGGCGCAACCTCCTGGGCGAACAATGTCATGCTCTTGCGCACCAGCGCGTCCGGCATGTTCCCCATGTGGAACTGGATCAGCAGGTGGCCGCACTTGGCGTGCTCGACGATGTCCATGATCCGGCGATAGACCGTGTCCGGGCCGCCGACGATGATCGATTGGGCGCGCTGCAGGTCGCTCCAATCCTCCGCGTCACCGAGGAGCGGCGCGCTGGGATCGGAGAATTTCAGATAGCTGCGGAATTCGGACGGGGGGATGTAGGGAATGCCCGGCCCCGCGGTGAGCATGCGGCCTTCGCGCCGCAGGTGTCCCTTGAGGCAGTTCTTGAGGAAGTACCACACGCCTTCCTTGGCTTCGTCCTGTGCCTGCGCGTCGCTCTCGCCGACATGGGCGGACATGAGGATCCCCATCCGGAATGGATCGAAGCGGTCGCCCTGGTCTTCGAGCACCTTGGCGAATTGCGCCTGCGACTTCGCTGTCTCGCTGCCGTGGCTGCGCGAGGAGAGAAAATAGCAATATCCTCGCTTGGCGATGTTGACCAAGGTTTCGGTCGAGCGTGAGCTCGGGATCCAGACCGGCGGATGCGGTTGCTGCGTCGGCCGCGGCCACGGATTGACGTAGCGCAGGGGATAATGGCGGCCTTCCCATGCGAACGGTCCGTCCTCGGTCCAGGCGCGGTGGATGAGATCGACCGCCTCCCAGAATTGCTCGCGCGAGGGTGCCGAGGGCACATCGTAGTTGAACGTCTCCGGTCCCGATCCCGGCGCAAAGCCGGCGATCAGCCGTCCATCCGACATGTTGTCGAGCATGGCGTATTCCTCCGCCATGCGCAGCGGGTTGAGATGCAGCGGCAGGAGGTTGCCGAGAATGACGATCTTGCCCCGCCTGGTCCGTTGCGAGAGCGCCGCGGCGATCAGATTGGGCGAAGGCATCAAGCCATAGATGTTCTGATGATGCTCGTTGAGAACCATGCCATCGAAGCCGATCTCATCCGCGTAGGCGAGCTGGTCGATGTATTCCTGATAGAGGCCGCGGCTTCGCTCGGCGTCCCACAAGCGGTTCGGCACCGTGACCCAGCCGGTATCGTATCGCTCGTCGAAGTCGGCGGGCAGATACGGATAGGACATGAAATGCCAGCAATAAAGCTGGACCGGCTTGGTCATGCATCGCTCCCGGACTCGATACGCCTTGCCTGGAAGTCTTGCCGCGCCCGCCGGGCCGGCGCAAGCGATGTCGGCCTCCTGCAACCGCAGCGGGGACATCCGCCCTGTCGTACGCGCGGCGCGTTCCGGCTGCTGACATTTGGCGCGATGCAAAAAAACCGATCTTGAATTTCTTTGCCCACGAACTGACTGCGGTATTGACTACGTAACGTAATTATGCTAGAAGAAGATTCGATCTTCGCCCCATCGGACGGCGTCTTTTGAAGACGATCCTGAAGGCTGGGCGAGGAGACGCGGCTCGCCCGCAGGGCGGGCGCGTCAGGAAGACGCGTTGCCGCTGGTGTTTGCGGCTGGGCTGTTTGACATCGTGAACAGGAAGCGCCGAACCGGGAGGGTGCTGGGAAGCATTCCGTTCCGGCGACGGCGGCTGGCGTGCCCGGCGCCCACGCCCCGCCCTGTAAAGAACAGGAAAATAACAGGCATCCGGCGGCGGTGACCGGTTTGCGTCGCACCAGTAGGCGGAGCGTTTTGGCCAGACGAACGCACGCGGCCGAAACACAGCAATACCGCGCCACGCGGCAGTTCGGCAGAGCAGACCCTCTCGACAGCCGCCTTCCCACCGTCGCGCGGCGGCGGTAGTATTCACTTTATAAGTTATCAGTTCGAGTCAGCCGGCCCGGCGCACCCCGCCGGGCTCCGCGCATGACGGTCAAGGGAGAGCACCATGGCACGAAAAGATCCGCGTCCTGAGGTGAACCGGCGCAAGTTCCTGGCCGGTGTGGCGGTGGCGGGTGCTGCCACCGCGGTTACGCCGCCGGTTGCGAACGGCGCGACGCCGGCGACCCTGCCGAACGCGGAGCCGCCGCGGCGGCCATCGGCGCTCCCGCCCAATATGCATGTGGCGGCGGCCGAGACCGGAACGCCGAAGGAGTTGCCGCGGATCGGCGGCGTCCCCGGCTCCGACTTCATGGTCGACGTGATCAAGACGCTCGACATCAAATACTGTCCCTCGAACTGCGCCTCCAGTTTCCGCGCCATCCACGAGTCGCTGATCAACTACGGCGGCAACAAGATGCCGGAATACCTGACCTGCACCCACGAGGAATCCGCGGTCGGCATGGCGCACGGCTACTTCAAGATCAGCGGCAAGCCGCTGATCTCGCTGTGCCACGGCACCGTCGGCCTGCAGCATGCCACGATGGCGGTCTATAATGCGTGGTGCGACCGCGTGCCTGTGATCGTCATCGGCGGCAACGACCTCGACGCCGCCCACCGGCCGCCGGGCGTGCCGACCTTCCACTCCGCGCAGGACATCAACGCCATCGTGCGCGACTACACCAAGTGGGACGACACGCCGGTCGGCCTGCAGCACTTCGCCCAGTCGTTCGTGCGCGCCTACAAGATCTCGATGACGCCCCCCTACGGGCCGGTGGCGATCTCGCTCGATGCCGGCCTGCAGCAGGAGCCCATCAAGNNCAACGGCGAGAAGCTNTACATTCCGCGCTACGTGGCGAGCTCGCCTCCCCAGGGCGATAGCGGCGGCGTGAAAGAGGCGGCGCGGCTCCTCGCCAACGCGCAAAATCCGGTGATCGTNGCCGATCGTGCGGCGCGNACCGAGAACGGCATCCGCCTGCTGGTGCAGCTGGCCGAGCTCCTGCAGGCGCAGGTGGTCGACCAGGGCGGCCGGATGAACTTCCCGAAGACCCACTATCTCAGCCGTCCGCCCACGGCGGTCGGCAATGCCGACGTCGTTCTCGGCCTCGAGCTGTCCGATTTCTGGGCCGTCGTGAACGCCTATACCGACAACGGCGAGCACGGCATCGGCGTCAACAGCACCCGGATCAAGCCCGACACCAAGCTGATCAGCATCAACTCCTCGGAGCTGCTGACCAAGGCGAATTACCAGGATTTCCAGCGCTTCCAGGTGGTGGATGTGTCCATGCCGGCCGATGCCGAGGCCACGCTTCCGGCGTTGATCGAGGCGGTGAAGTCGGCGATCCAGAACGACCGCAAGGCCGCGATCGAGAAGCGCGGCGAAACCGCCAAGAAGGCGTTCGCCGATGCGCGCGAGCGCACCAAGCAGGCGGCGGCGCTGGCCTGGGACGCGAGCCCGATCAGCACTGCGCGGCTCGTCATGGAGACCTATGCGCAGATCAAGGACCTCGACTGGTCGCTGGTGTCGTCGTCCGGCAACGTCAGCAACTGGCCGAACCGGCTGTGGCCGATGGAGAAGCACTACCACTGGCTCGGCGCATCGGGCGGCTACGGCGTGGGCTACGGCGCGCCGGCGTCGGTNGGCGCTGCGCTCGCCAACCGCGACCTCGGCCGCTTCTCCGTCAGCATCCANTCGGACGGCGACCTGATGTACGCGCCGGGCGTGCTGTGGACCGCTGCAAAGCACAAGATCCCGCTGCTCGCGGTGATGCACAACAACCGCGGCTACCACCAGGAGGTCATGCACGTCCAGCGGCTGTCCAACTTCCGCAATCGTGTCGCCAGCCTGGGCGGCGACATGGGCCCGATCGGCACCAGCATCGAAAATCCCGACATCGAGTATCACAAGCTCGCGGATTCGATGGGCTGGTGGGCGAAGGGGCCGATCAAGGATCCGGACCAGCTCGGCGCGGTGATCAAGGAAGCGGTCGCGGTGGTGAAGTCCGGCCAGCCGGCGCTGGTCAATGTCTGGACGCAGCCGCGCTAGAGTCCTTGCGTTTGACGCGTTTCTCCGGCGAACCGGTTCCCACTTCGCCGGAAAACGTTATGAGGGAGGTTTGTCGATGCGTTTTGTGCGTGTAAGTGGGCTGGCGGCGCTCGCCGCCAGCCTCGTCCTCGGCTGCGGCGGGGCGTTGGCCGCCTCGGCTGAGAAGGGCAAGACCGCGTATATCCAGCATGGCTGCTGGGGCTGCCACGGCTTCCAGGGGCAAGGCGGGGTCACCGGCCCGAAGCTGGCGCCGGAGCCCATGGCGATCGAGACGTTCACGGCCTTCGTGCGCACCTCGAATCGCGCCATGCCGCCGTACATGGAGGCGATCCTGTCGAACGAGGACCTCGCGGATATTCACGCCTATCTGGAGACAATCCCGAAGCCGGCCGACTACAAGAGCATTCCGTTGCTCAATCAGTAGGGCGATGAGCAGATCAATCGGCCCGGCCTCGCGCCGGGTCGATGCTCTTCCTGAGGGAACCTCCTACGAGTTCGTATTCGGGCAGCAACTCCGGTCCTCATCATGAGGAGGCGCGAAGCGCCGTCTCGAAGGATGGCCACGGTCGCAGAGGTGCCTATCTCCATTCTTCGAGACGCGTCGCTACGCGACGCTCCTCAGGATGAGGATTTGAGACATCTGGTTCAGAGATCCAGCACCAGCCGGTCGCTCTTGCAGCCGGCGCAGCAGATCATGACCTTGGTGTTCGAGGCCTGCTCTTCCTCGGTGAGGATGGCGTCGCGATGCTCCGGCGTGCCGGAGATGACCCGTTGCTCGCAGGCCCCGCAGATCCCGAGCTCGCAGGAATAGTCGACGTCCACGCCGGCATCGAGCAGCACCTGCAGAATGGTCTTGCCTTCGGGAATGACGAATTCCTGTCCGGAGCGCGCGAGCTCGACCACGAAGCCGCCCTTCTTGTCCGCCTCTTGCTTCGGCGTGAAGTACTCGACGTGGATCTGCTCGCGCGGCCAATCCGCGGTCGCCGCCTCGAACGCCTTGAGCATCGGCGTCGGCCCGCAGCAATAAAGGTGCGCATCTTTCGGCGTTTCGGCGATGATCGACGTCACGTCGAGGAACTTGCCCGCGGTCTCGTCATCGAAATGGAATTGCGCCGGCGCCATCGTTTCGAGCGATTGCAGGAAGGCCATGTCGGAGCGCGAGCGGCAGGCGTAATAGAGCGTCCAGGAGCGGCCCAGCCGTTCCAGCCGCTGCACCATGCACCAGATCGGCGTGATGCCGATGCCGCCGGCGAACAGCACGACGTGCTTGGCGCTCTCCACCAGCGCGAAATTGTTGCGCGGCGCGCTGATCTTGAGCGTCTTGCCGACGCGCAGCTCATCGTGCACGTAACGCGAGCCGCCTCGGCTGGCGGGATCACGTTTGATGCCGACGGTGTAGGTCGCGGGATCGGGCTCGGCGTTGATCAGGGAATATTGCCGGGTCAACCCGTTGGGCAGATGCAGGTCGATATGGGCGCCGGGCTCATAGGCCGGCAAAGCTTTCCCGTCCGGCCGCGTGAATTCGTAGAGATGGGTGTCGCGAGCGGCGTAGCGGATGGCGGTCACCCGCACCTCGATCAGGCCGTCGGACGCCTTTGCCGGCGGGGCCTCCATGGTTGTGGCCGTCACTTCATTCACCAATCTGTCTCCTGCGGCGGCGCAAAGGTCATCGGGCACCGAAGCCGGTTTGTCAATTATCGGGCCTGAGATATGCTTCCCCAGCGCGCAATCCAACCGGCGGAAAAGCCAAGAGAATTCCTGACGGCCCCGGTGCGCCGCGCGGGCCGATCGGGGCAACGCGGTCGCCTCGGCATCAACGCCCGACGCGCTCGAAAGATCGAATGCGCGGGCGCGACCGGCGCCAAAGGGAGGATGGATTGAGCGGCTTAGCCCAAAGCACTCTGTCGGCCGGATTGCTCAGTCTCGCCCTTTCGCTCATTCCCTCGCTCGGCCGCGCGCCTGCGCAGGCCCAAAGCGCGCCAACCGGCGCATCTCCGTCGCGACCGTGGCTCGATCCGGCGCTGCTCGCGGCGGCCAGGGCAGAGGGTTCGCTCATCGTTTATTCGTCGACCAACGAGCAGGAAGGCCTGCCGCTGTTCAAATTGTTCACGGACGCGACCGGCATCAAGGTCGAATATGTGCGCGCATCCGACGCGATCCTGATGTCGCGCATGTCGATCGAGTTTCGCGCCGATCAGAAATCCTACGACATTGTGCAGACCTCAACGATCAACAAGATGCCGCTGCAGATGCTGGCAGACTACGAGCCGCCGGAAGCCGCTAACATCTCCGCGGATGCGCGTGATCCGAACAGGCGCTGGTACGGCGTCTACGCCAACTACAATGCGCCCGCCTATAACAGCGGGAAGGTCAAGGCCTCGGAGCTGCCGAAGAGCTACGAAGAGTTCGCTCAGCATAAGGAATGGGCCGGCAAGGTCGCCATCGACGGCACCGACAACGAATGGCTCAAGGCCATCGTGCAATATTACGGCGAGCAGAAGGGCATCGAGCTGGTTAAGACGATCGTGGCCGCGCTGCGGCCCGTGGTCACCGACGGCCACCTCGCGTTGGCGCGCGCGACCGGTGCCGGCGAGTATTGGGTGTCGCTCAATAACTACGTGAACCTCTCGATGAACGTGAAACTTGCGGGCAATCCCATCGACGTGTGGGCGCTCGATCCGGTCACGCTGTTCTTCGGCCAGGTCGGCGTGAACGCCAAGGCGCCGCATCCGAACGCCGCCCGCCTCGCGGCGAATTTCATGCTCAGCCAGGAATGCCAGCAGTTCCTCGCCAAGTTCGGACGACTGCCTACGCGCAAGGACGTGGCGTCGAACCCGCCGGGCGTCACCGAGATGCTGACGCAGAAGAAGGTCATCACGGTCCTGATGAGCCCTGATGAAGAGCGCAAGTGGCAGCGGCAGTTCGACCAGTTGTTCAAGGGGCGGTGAAGCGCGCTCTCCCGCGCCCGGGTGTTGCTTTGCTGGATTGCCGGGGCGAACCCGGCAACGACGACGGGGGTTGCCGAGTGAGCGTTGCCAACGGTCGTTTGCACGGGCTGGCCGCCACGGCTGCGGTCGGCCGTGCGGTTCGTCTGGTAACCCTGCCCAACATCCTCCTCGTCGGCTGCGTCGTCGTCGCGGTCTGGTTGGTCTTCGTCCCGCTCTCCGCGCTCCTCTACAATGCCTTCACCGAAGACACCGGATTCGGTCCCGGCGCATTCTCCCTCGATAATTTCGTCGAGGCCTATTCAAGCTGGCACATCCTGCGCTTGTTCTGGAATTCCTTGGTCTTCGCCCTCGGCACGGCGGTGACCACCTTCGTCATGGGCGCGCTGGTGGCATGGGCGGTCGAGCGCACCGACGCTCCCGGCGCGACGCTGTTTCACACGCTGTCGCTCCTGTCGTTCGCCGTTCCCGGACTGCTGATGGCCATGGCGTGGATTTTCGTGTTCAGCCCCAATATCGGCTGGGGCAATGCGGTGCTGAAATCGGCGTTCGGACTGGGCGAGGCCCCCGTCAACATCTACTCGATGGCGGGCATGACCTGGGCGCTGTCGAGCCACTATTTTCCGCTCGCCTATCTGGCGCTGGGGCCGGCGCTGCGCGTGCTCGACATGCGCATGGAGGAAGCCGGCCTGATGTCGGGTGGCAATTATTCGCAGGTTTTCACCCGGGTCACGTTGCCGTTGCTGCGGCCCGCGATCCTGTCCGCGCTGCTGCTGCTCTTCGTGATGGGGATGGCGTCTTACGAAGTCCCGCGCTTGATCGGCCGTCCCGCGCGCATCGACGTGTTCACCACCGACATCCAGGGCGCCATCATCTCGACGCCCCCGGCATTCGGGGTCGCAAGCGCGCTCGGCCTCACGCTGCTCGCGATCTGTATCCTGGCCGTCTACTTCTACCGCCGCGCAACCCGGCACGCGGAATCCTTCGCCACCATCACCGGCAAGGGCTACCGACCGACGCGCGTCAAGCTCGGGCCTTGGCGCTGGCCGGTCGCGCTCGGCATCGGCGCGATGTTCGCCCTGGCGCTCGGCCTGCCGCTGTTCACGCTGATCTGGCAGTCGTTCTTTCGCAACCTTTCGCAGCCGTTCTTCTCCTCCGGAGCGCAGGCTACGCTCGACAATTATGATTTCATCCTGAGCTATCCGATTTTTCTTTCGGCGGTGAAAACGAGCGTGCTGTTGGCGGCGATGGCCGCGACCATCGTCGCCGGCCTCACTTTCGTGATGGCCTGGATCGCACAGCGCTCGCTGCCGCGCTACGGATTCATTCTCGACGCGCTCGCCTTTGCGCCGATTGCGATCCCGGGCGTGATCGTGGGCGCCGGCATCCTGGTGGCCTATCTCATGCTGCCGATCCCGATCTACAACACGATCTGGATCCTCCTGGTCGCCTACGTCACCCTGTATCTTCCCTACGGCATGCGGTTCGCGTCGAGCGGGATCACCCAGATCCATCGCGAGCTCGAGGAGGTGGCGGCGGTGTCGGGCGCTGGGCTCGGGCAGATCTTCGCCCGGATCGTGCTGCCGCTGCTGGCGCCGGTGCTGCTGGCCGGCTGGATCTACGTGTTCGTGCTGGCGGTGCGCGAGCTCGGCGCTTCGATCTTCCTGGTCGGTCCCGGCACCCATGTGCTCGGCACCATCAGCCTTACCATGTGGGAAGAGGGCGGCAGCTACGGCGCGGTGGCGGCGCTGGGCGTCATCCAGATCATTCCGCTCGCCATCATCGTCGCGGGCCTGCGCGCGGTCGAGTTGCGCATCCAACGGCGTGCGCAAGCGTTGGACTCGTGAGGCGCCGCCGGCGCGACGACGCAATGACTGTCATCATTCCCGCGAGCGGATGATTCTGCGGACACCCGGCTTGCGTCGAGGTCCGCTGCTGCAAAAAATTAAACCGCCTCCCGGATCGCTCCGGGAGGCGGTCTGGTTTGACGCCTGTTTGGAATACCTATGCGGCGATATTGCCGAATTTTTTGAGGTTCTCTTTCTGCTGGTCGTTGCGCGGCGGCAGCTTGAACAGCCGCGCCGCGGTGCCGCCGAGAATGTTGTGCTTGGCCTTCTCCGAGAGGAACGGCAGGTCGTAGATCGTGCTCGGCAGGTCGAAATCCCAGTGCGGGTAGTCCGAGGAGTAGAGCAATTGGGTCTCGGCGTTGATCATGCGGAGAGTGCATTCGAGCGCTTGCCGATCTTGAATCTCCATCGGCTGCGAGGAGTAATACATGTCGCGCATATAGTCCGACGGCTTCTTCTTCAGCAGCGGCGCCTCCGACGGGCGCATCATGTATTCGTGGTCGAGCCGCTGCATCAGGAACGGCACCCAGGCGAGCCCCGATTCGATCCAGATCACCGGCAGCTTGGGGAAGCGCTCACCCATGCCGTTGATGACCCAGTTGGTCAGGTGCAGGATATTGTAGAATGTGAAGCCAAGGGCGTGCACCGACAGGAAGCGGTTGCAGGCACGGAACACCGGTTCGTTCCAGTTCGGCCCGGAATGGAACGCGAGCGAGAGCCCGCGCTCCTGCATCGCGCTGTAGAGCCGCATATAGGAATTATCGTTCACCTGCAGGTGCCGCACCGTCGTGACCATAAAGCCGGTGACGCCGGGGCGGCCGCCGAAGGTCTCGACCTGGCGGACGCAAGCAGCCGGATCGGAGAACGGCAGGCACAGCATGGAGTACATGCGCCCGCCCGATTCCGGCAGCACCTTTTCGGTGACCCAGCGGTTGTAGGCCCAGCAGAGATCGACCTCCATCTCCTTCTGGGGATGCATGCCGATATTGAGCATGCCGGTCGGGAACAGGCAGGAATAATCCACGCTCATCGCGTCCATCCAGCGCTCGCCGAGCTGCACGTCGCGAAACTTGCCAGGTTCGGTTTTCTCGGAGCGACGCAGCGGATAGCGCGTCACGCGTCCGCCCATGTCCTGGATGAAGCCGGCGTTGGTCGGCACGATGGAGCCGCGATCGGTCTGGCCGCGACCGCCCATGGTCCACTGCTTGAAAACGTCGTTCTCCATGTACGGCAGGATTTCGCTGTAATGCTCATTCTCGTAGTGGTGCGCGTCCACGTCGACGATGAGTATGTCGTCGAGCTTGCGCTGAACCGCCTGTTTGCGGGCGTGGGCGAGGAGCCTGGTGGTGTTCAACTCGTCGACAGATACGCGTCGGCCGCGTTCAGCGAGGAGGTCCATGTTCGTCTCCTGACGTTTCCAAATGACGTTTCACAAATTCCTGGCGGGCAAACCCGCCTGACATCCCTTGGCCTTCCTTGGCCCTTGCCGCGTTTCCGTCAGCGGGCGGGTTCCCGCCTCGCCTGAAAACGCCTTTTGCTCAGCGGCCGGTCCAGCTCTGCCACATGCCGAGCTCGAACACCGCGAGGTTCGCGGCCTTCAACAGGCCGCTCGCCGTGACCATGACATCGGTGGCAGTGGCGCCGCCTCGCTCCGGCAGCGGCAACAGCTGCTCGCCCGCTTCCACACGCGCGCCGTAGATCTTGCAGACGGCGGCCATCAGCGCTTGCAGCGCTTCGGTGCTCAGGAGATCGCGCTGCCCGCTCGCAAGCGCACGCTCGATCTCGGCTGCGAGCCGCTTCGCTTCCGCCGAGACACCGTCGGCGACCTTGCCGGCCGGCTTTGCGGCCGCCGGCGTCTGCACGCGTTTTGCGGCAGGCTGCGCCGGGATTGCGGGGCGTCGCGCGGTCTTGGCGGCCGCGGCTTTAGGTGAGGACATAAACCTCGTCCCCTTTCTCGACCACCTTGTACTTGCGCAGCTTGAGCTTTCGGTCCGACACGCACTCGCCGGTCTTCATATCGTACTCGTAGCCGTGCCACGGGCACACGAAATGCATCTCGCTGTCGGAGAAGTAGAGGCCTTGCGAGGTCTTGTCGGGCAGCAGGCGCTCCTCGACTTTGGCGATGGTGAGTCCTTCGCAGGCGGGGCCGCCCTGGTGCAGGCAGAAATTGCTGTAGGCGTAGAACGCGCCCTCGTGCCGGAATATGCCGATCTCGTTCTCTCCGGCGAAGATGATCCGGCGGTCGCCGTCCTTGAATTCCGCGGTCTTACCGACGTACTGCTCGGCCATGCTGCGACGCCTCCTTGAAAGCCTTTCCCGCAAGCGAACTTTCTATTCTTGAGACGTTTCTTGGGCTGCCGCCTTAGGCTGCCATTTGGACGGCATCCGGCACGGGCGCTTGATCCGCCGTCCATTGTCATTTGTATAATACAAATGTTTGAATGCAACCAGCGGCAACAACGTTGGTCGGGCATCCCCGACGGCATGCCTGATGCCGGCCGCGGGACGACCGGGATCGCGCACTCAGGCCATCTTGTTGGTCAGCGTGCCGATTTTTTCGATCCAGATCTTGACCACATCGCCGGCCTTGAGGAACTCGCCGCGCGCCGAGCCGACGCCGGCCGGCGTTCCCGTGAGGACGAGGTCGCCGGGATGGAGGGTCATTCCGCTCGACAATTGCGCGATCTGCTCGGCCAGGTTGAAGATCATGTCCTTGCTGTTGGAGTCCTGCTTGAGCACGTCGTTAACCCACAGCTTGAGGCCGAGATTCTGCGGATCGCGGATGTCGCTCGCCGGCACGATCCAAGGGCCGAGCGGGCACGAGCCGTCGAAGGTCTTGTGCTTGGTCCAATCGGCCTTGAACGGAGAGGTGTCGCTGATGTTCGGACGGCGTCCGCGGTCGCGCGCCGAGAGATCGTTGGCGGCGGTGTAGCCGGCGACGTAATCGAGCGCCTTCTCCTGCGGCACGTTCTTGGCCGCCCGCCCGATCACCGCCACAAGCTCCACCTCCCAATCCACCTGGTCGGAGACGCCGGAAATCTTCACCGTCGCGCCCGGGTCGGCGAGCGCGCGCGAGGCCTTGATGAAATGCCAGGCCTTGAGGCCTTGGGTATGCGGGTCGGGCTCCATCGGGCGGTTCATGCGGCGGGCCATTTCGGCCGCATGGTCGGCATAATTGGCGCCGGCGCAGTAGATCGCCGACGGCCAACGCACGGGCGCCAACAGCTTGGTGCGTGCGAGCGGCAACGGCTTCACGCGGCTTTTTCCTGCCGCCGCGGCCGCCTTGTTGAGGACGCCGCGCGCCGCCCGC
>JGI12053J15887_10000658_pt1 | contig 14494 bp, 16 predicted proteins | sample MedBloCAOM1_O3_FD_15887 | JGI IMG/M metagenome (IMG submission 15887)
GGCCGGAAGCGGCGGCCCGCCGGGCCCGGTACGCGACGCTGCGCGCGGCTGCGCCGGCCGGGGCCCTGGTCTTGCTCGGCCACACCCTGGATGACCAGGCTGAGACGGTGCTGCTCGGGCTGGGCCGAGGCTCAGGACCACGGTCGATCGCGGGAATGCGGGAGCTGGACCCACCCTGGGGTCGGCCGTTGCTCGGGGTGCGCCGGGCGGTCACCGCCGCGGCTTGTGTCGCGCTGGATCTCGTTCCATGGCTCGATCCGCACAATTCACAACCCCGGTTCCGGCGGGTCCGGCTGCGCACCGAGGTGCTGCCGCTGCTGGAGGATGTCCTTGCTGGCGGGGTGGCGCAGGCGCTGGCCCGGACCGCCGGGCAGCTACAAGAAGATCTTGATGTGCTCGATGGGCAGGCGCGCGGATTGCTCGCAGCAGCTGCGCGGGAGGCCGACCTCGACGTCGCCGCGCTTGCCGAGGTGCCGGCCGCGTTGCGCCGCCGGGTGCTGCGTCGCTGGCTGCTCGACGCCGGGGTCGCCGAGCTGACCGATGCCCACCTACGGGCCGCCGACGATCTGGTCGGCCGGTGGTCGGGCCAGGGCGCTTTGCGGTTGCCCGGCGATGTCGAGCTGGTGCGGGCACAGGGGAGGTTGCATGTCTGTCGACGTCGATGACGATGCTCACGATTCGGATGATGGCCTGTACCCCGGCGATATCGCGTCGGTGCTGGTCACCGAAGAGCAGATCCGGTGCCGCACGGCGGAACTCGCGCATCAGGTCGCGGCCGACTACCAGGCGGAACACGACAAGGGCGATCTGCTGCTTGTCGGGGTCCTCAAGGGCGCGGTGATGTTCATGACCGACCTCGCCCGCGCGCTGCCGATTCCGGTCCAGCTGGAGTTCATGGCGGTGGCCTCGTACGGCTCGGCGACCTCATCGTCAGGGGTGGTGCGGATCCTCAAGGACCTCGACCGGGACATCACCGGCCGCAACGTCCTCATCGTGGAGGACATCCTCGACTCGGGGTTGACACTGTCGTGGTTGCTGCGGAACCTGGCGACGCGCCGGCCGGCCACGTTGGAGGTGTGCACGCTGCTGCGCAAGCCCGACGCGGTCCAGGTTGATGTGTCGGTGCGCTACATCGGCTTCGATATCCCGCAAGAGTTCGTCGTCGGATACGGATTGGACTACGGCGAGCGTTACCGTGACCTGCCCTACATCGGGACCCTCGCGCCGGAGGTCTACGCCGACTAGCGGTTCCGCGATCACCCATCTGTGGTGTAAGCCGGGACGGCCATACCAACACTGAAGGGTTTATACCGCCAGGCGCATGTCAACTCTGGTTCATCCGCCAACCGGCAGTCAGGGCCGCCAGGTAGGGTGGTGACAACGGGAGTGCTCTGCTGTCCTCGATGGTGGAGAGGCACTAGCGAAGGACAGCACAGTCAGCTCAGGAGGGTCGAGGCCACCGAGGGGCCGTAGCCGCATGGACCGCAAGAAAATACTCCGCAACCCGCTGTTGTGGGTGATAGCCGGGTTGGTGCTGTACTACGCCTTTGGCTTCCTCCTCGACGACACTCGAGGATACAGCCAGGTCACCACCTCACAGGCGTTGCAGCAGCTCACGACGCACAACGTCAAGCAGGCGACGATCGAGGACAAAGAACAGCGGCTGCGGCTGACGTTGGACCATCCGGTCGCGGGTATCCACGGCACCAAGGTGCTCACCCAATACCCCGAGCAGAGCACTGACCAGATCACCCAGGCGCTGCGCGATTCGTCGATCCCGGACGGTTGGGACACCAAGGTCACCCAGCAGTCCCTGCTGTTCCAGGTGCTGATTTACCTCATCCCGCTCGGGTTGTTGCTCCTGCTGCTGATGTGGATGATGAACAACGTCCAAGGCGGCGGCAACCGGGTGCTCAACTTCGGTAAGTCCAAGGCTAAACAGCTGAGCAAGGACATGCCCAAGACGACGTTCGGCGACGTCGCAGGCGCCGACGAGGCCGTAGAGGAACTTGAAGAGATCAAGGATTTCCTCGCCAACCCGAGCCGCTACCAGGCGCTCGGTGCCAAGATCCCCAAAGGTGTGCTGCTCTACGGCCCACCCGGTACCGGTAAGACGTTGTTGGCCCGGGCGGTGGCCGGCGAGGCCGGCGTGCCGTTCTACTCGATCTCCGGCTCTGACTTCGTCGAAATGTTCGTCGGGGTTGGTGCATCCCGAGTGAGAGATCTGTTCGAGCAAGCGAAGCAGAACTCTCCCTGCATCATCTTCGTCGACGAGATCGACGCGGTGGGTCGGCAGCGTGGTGCGGGCCTGGGCGGCGGGCACGATGAGCGCGAGCAGACCCTCAACCAGCTTCTCGTCGAGATGGATGGCTTCGACGCCCGGGGCGGCATCATCCTCATCGCCGCGACCAACCGCCCGGACATCCTGGACCCCGCCTTACTGCGCCCCGGCCGCTTCGATCGGCAGATCCCGGTCTCCGCGCCGGATATCCAAGGTCGTCGGGCCATCCTTGAGGTGCACTCCAAGGGCAAGCCGTTCGATACCGACGTCGATTTCCAGGGGTTGGCCAAGCGCACGGTCGGCTTCTCCGGGGCCGATCTGGCCAACGTCATCAACGAGTCCGCCCTGCTCACCGCCAGGGAAGGCGGCAAGCTGATCAACGGCGCCGCGCTGGAAGAAGCGGTCGACCGGGTGATCGGCGGTCCGCGACGTAAGAACCGGATCATCTCCGAACGTGAGAAGAAGATCACCGCTTACCACGAGGGTGGACACGCACTGGCTGCCTGGGCGATGCCCGACTTGGACCCGGTGTACAAGCTCACGATCCTGCCCCGCGGGCGCACCGGCGGGCACGCGCTGGTGGTGCCCGAGGACGACAAGCAGATGATGACCCGGTCGGAGATGATCGCCCGGCTGGTATTCGCCCTGGGTGGACGCTCGGCGGAAGAGCTGGTCTTCCACGAGCCGACCACCGGAGCCTCCTCGGATATCGAGCAGGCCACCAAGATCGCCCGTGCGATGGTCACCGAATACGGGATGAGCGCGCGCCTGGGTGCGGTGAAGTACGGGCAAGAGCAGGGTGATCCGTTCCTCGGTCGCTCGGCGGGACGGCAGCCGGACTACTCGCTGGAAGTCGCGCACGAGATCGACGAAGAGGTGCGGGCGCTCATCGAAGCAGCGCACACCGAGGCCTGGGACATCCTCAACACCTATCGAGACGTCCTCGATGAGCTCGTTGTCGAGCTCATGGAGCGGGAGACACTGCACCGTAAGGACCTTCAGCGGGTCTTCAGCCGGGTGGAGAAGCGACCACGGATCACCGCGTTCAACGACTTCGGCGGTCGCACCCCGTCGGACAAGCCGCCGATCAAGACCGCTGGCGAGCTTGCCAAGGAGCGTGGCGAGCCATGGCCCCCGCCGGACCGGACTCCCACTCCGGTAGGCGTGGCGCCAGGCGGTGACGACCTGCCGGGTGGCCCGCCGCACGGCCCGCCCGGTCACCCCGGTCCTAACGGGGCGGGCCCGCACCCCGGCTACCCAGCGGGCTCGGTCAACGGTGGCGGCACCGGATATCCAGCCCCTGGTCAGCCGACGACTCCAGGTCCGACGCAGGTCGGATTCCCGTCGTATACCAAGTCCTATCCGCTGCCGCCGCGCGGATCGGAAGGCCCGCAAGGGGGGCCCGGCACCGGCAACAGTCCGCCGACCTCAGGTCCGCCGAGCTATGGCGCGCCGCCGGGATGGCGACCAGCCACCGAACCCCCCGCGCCGTCCTGGCGGCCCGCGCCGCCTGGTGCTCGCCCGCCGCAGGAGCCTCCCCCCGATGACCAGTCGACGCCCTGGTTCGGCGAGGACGGGAACCGCTGACCCTTTTCGACCTGGGTGCGCACCGAGTGTTCGACCACGCCCGGGCGGAGGCGGCGGTGCGTGAACTACTGATCGCCTGCGGGGAGGACCCGGACCGGGAGGGTCTGCGCGAGACCCCGGCTCGGGTGGCGCGGGCTTACCAGGAGATGTTCGCCGGCCTGTTCGTCGATCCCGATACGGTGTTGGAGCGGACCTTCGACGAAGGGCACGACGAGCTCGTGCTGGTCAAGGACATCCCGATGTACAGCCAATGCGAGCACCACCTGGTGCCCTTTCACGGCATGGCGCACGTCGGTTACATCCCGAACGCAGCCGGCCGGGTCACCGGACTGTCCAAGCTCGCCCGGTTGGTCGACCTCTACGCGAGGCGCCCTCAGGTGCAGGAGCGGCTCACTTCCCAGGTTGCCGACGCGCTGGTGAGCCGCCTGCAACCGCGCGGGGCCATCGTGGTGATCGAGGCTCAACATCTGTGCATGGCGATGCGTGGCGTCCGCAAGCCCGGTGTGACCACCACGACATCAGCCGTCCGGGGGTTGTTCAAGACCAGCGCCTCGTCCCGCAGCGAGGTGCTCGCTTTGATGCGGAGGTGACCGTGCACCCGGCGCTGTCTGATCCAGGCCGCTGCGTGGTGATCGGCATCCTCAACGTCACCCCCGACTCCTTCAGCGACGGTGGCCGCTACTGCGACCGTGACGACGCGGTGGCGCATGGCTTGGCGCTGCGCACTGCGGGCGCTGATCTGGTCGATATCGGGGGAGAGTCCACCCGCCCGGGCGCTCAGCGCGTCGATGCACCCACCGAGATCGCCCGGGTGGTACCGGTAATCCGTGAGCTCGCCGCCGGCGGCGTGCCGTGCAGCGTGGACACCACCCGAGCGGCGGTGGCGGAGGCTGCCCTGGAGGCCGGCGCCATCATGGTCAACGACGTCTCAGGGGGTCTGGCCGATCCGGCGATGGCGCCGATGATGGCTCGCTGCCGGGTGCCGTGGGTCCTGATGCACTGGCGCGGGCACAGCGAGCGGATGGACGATCTGGCGAGGTATTCCGATGTGGTCGGCGAGGTGCGCGCTGAGTTGCTGGCCCGGGTGGACGCCGCGGTGGGCGCTGGCGTCGACCCCGGTGCGCTGGTGCTGGATCCCGGGCTCGGCTTTGCCAAGACGGCGGCGCACAACTGGGCGTTGCTGGGCCACCTGGAGGCGCTGATCGAACTGGGGTTCCCGGTCCTCGTGGGGGCTTCGCGTAAGCGATTTCTTGGCACTCTACTGGCCGGCGCGACCGGCACCCCACGTCGCTGCGATGGCCGGGACACCGCCACCGCCGCAGTGTCCGCGCTGGCCGCGGCGACTGGTGCGTGGGGCGTCCGGGTGCATGACGCGGCGGCGTCGCGTGACGCCGTCGCTGTCGCCGCGGCCTGGCGGCTGGGCGCCACCGTTGCGCCACGTGTGGGGTCGCTGTGAGCTCCCAGGACGGCATAGGCGGTGACCGGATCACTCTCACCGGGTTGCGGGTACATGGTCACCATGGGGTCCACGAACACGAGCGAACGCACGGCCAGGAGTTCGTCGTCGACGCGACGGTCTGGCTGGATCTCGGGCCTGCTGGCCTGACCGATCAGCTGTCCGCGACGCTGGACTACGGCGCGCTGGCCCAGCGAGCCGCCCGGATCGTCGGTGGACAGCCCTACAACTTGATCGAGACGGTGGCCGCCCGAATCGCCACCGAGGTGCTCAGTGACCAGCGCGTCCAAGCTGTAGAAGTCACGGTCCACAAACCCCAAGCCCCCATTCCCCAGTCTTTCACCGACGTCTCCGTAACCACCCACCGCCGCCGATGACCGCGTTCAGGATGCAGAACGCGCCTATCCACGGCCGTTTTGCCGCGTTCTCTATCCAGAACGCGGTCGGGGCGGCGTGCGGTGAGTAGGGCGGTGTTGTCGATCGGGTCGAATGTGGGGGATCGGTTGGGATATCTGCGTGGCTGCGTTGAACATTTGGGTGACCGGGTAGTCGAGGTGTCTCCGGTGTATTCGAGTGAGCCGTGGGGGGGTGTGGCGCAGGATGAGTTCCTCAATGCCATCTTGCTGGTCGAGGACCCCACAGCAGACGCGCCGGAGTGGTTACGCCGAGGGCAGGCCTGTGAGACGGCCGCACAGCGCACCCGCGAGATCCGGTGGGGGCCGCGCACCCTCGACGTCGATGTGATCGACGTCGAGCTGACCCGCCGGCAGGATCCCCAGCTGACGCTGCCGCACCCCCGGGCACACCAGCGTGCCTTCGTGTTGGTGCCCTGGCTCGATGTCGCCCCCGATGCGGTGCTCGCCGGCCATGGCAGGGTGGCTGACCTGGTTGGCGCGTTGCCAGCCGCCGAGCGGCGTAGCGTGCGGCGCCGGGAGGACCTGGTGCTGCGCTGATTGTGATGGGCGCCGACTGTGATGGAGGCTGACTGTGGATGGGGGTGCCCGTGACGTTCACCCGGGCGCGTGATCTGGTCGCCGCCGGTGCGATCGCGGCGGTGCTGGTGAACCTGCTGCTGCAGCTGTCCTATGGCGATGTGCCCACGTTGCCGCAGCCGGCCGGAACAACGCTGCTCGTCTTCGCGATCGCCGAGGTGGTGTTGGGCACGACGCTGCGGGCGCGGATCCTCCGGCGTCCCGGCGCCCGGCCGGTTCAGCCGCTCACCGCGGCGAAGGCCCTCGTGCTGGCCAAGGCGTCCTCACTGGCCGGAGCCATCACGGTGGGAGCCTGGCTCGGGGTGCTCGGCTACGTGCTGCCACAGCGGTCGCTACTGCAATCCGCCGCCTCGGACACCATCGCCGCTGCGGTCGGGGCGGTCTGCGCGGGTGCGCTGGTGGCGGCTGCGCTGTGGCTGGAGTACTGCTGCCGGACCCCAGACGGCCCAGATGATCCCGAGCCGGGGGACGTCTGATCCGGCTGCGCCTCCCTGTCACCGCACGATAGCTGCCTGTCACCGCTTGCAAGGTCTACCGCAGCGTGGTGAGCCGGTACGGTATCCGCCATGTCAGGGACCGCTGAAGTGCGGAGGTATGAGCCTCCGTCGCTGCAGGGCAGCGCTCGGGTCCTGATGCTCAGCACGGTGGTCATGGCCGCGGCGGCCGCGGCCGTGCTCGCCCTGGGCACCCAGGATGCCCACCTGCTGAGGCTGGGCGTCGTTGCGGCGCTGTGGGCGGCGCTGTTCGCCGCCTTCACCACCGCGCGAGCGCGGCGCGAGATCAGCTCACGAGCCGAGCACGCCGATCAGCTACGGGCGGCCTACCAGCTCGAACTGCAACGCGAGGTGGTTGCCCGGCGAGAACACGCGCTGACCGTCGAGCGTGCGCTTCGCGAGCAGGCGCAGCTATCGCAGCAGCATGAGATCGGGCAGCTACGGGCGGAGCTTGCGGCCATCGGGGGAAATCTGGCGCGGCTGGCGGCAACGGCCACCACATCGACGCTAGCGATCACGTCGGCGACCCCGCCTAGCGCTATGCCTTCCGCTACGTCCGGGGGCAGCCTGCCTGGTCCCGAGTTCCGGCTCGGTCCCGGTCGCCCAACAACCCCGAGCTCCTACGGCCTCAGCCGGCACGGTGCTCCACCCCGGGAACGCTCCGGATCGAACGACAACGACTCACCCCGTCGCGGCTCGACCAACAACGGTGCGCAAGCACAACGGACGGTGCAGGACCTGCTGGCCGCCCATGGGCCAGCTTCGACCCCCCGGCGCAGGCGGACGCACAAGGACGGCACCGCAGCATCAGCCTGACCTAGGGTGCGATGCCATGACTGGGTTCGGAGCGGCTGGCCAGAACTCACCGGCTGTGACGATCGTCCACCGGAATGCTCACCGCCGGCAAGTCGCGCTGCCTGCGCTAGGTCTGGTGGCCCTGGCAGCCGGCTTTCTGATCGCGCTCGGCTTCATCAGCAACACTGTTGGCGGCGGCGCCGTGTTGGTCGGCGCCATGGCGGCGGTCCTGCCAGCGTTGCCGGTCCTAGCGGTGTTCTTATGGGTGGACCGCTGGGAGCCCGAGCCGCCGCGGCTATTGCTCGCCGCCTTTCTGTGGGGCGCGGGACTCTCGGTGCTCGGCGCGGGGATGGTCAACGACACTGCAACAGAGTTCGGGGACCAGATGCTTGGCACCGGGGGTGGTGATTTCGTCGGGGCGGTGATTTCCGCCCCGGTCATCGAGGAAGCCCTCAAGGGCACGTTCCTGGTGGGGCTGCTGTGGTTGCGCCGCCGCGAGTTCGATGGCGTGGTGGACGGGATCGTCTACGCCGGGCTGGTCGCCACCGGCTTTGCCTTCACCGAGAATGTGCTCTACTTCGGGCGCGCGTTCGCCGTCGGCGGCCTGGTCGGCGACGGCGACGGAGTGGCCATCGTGTTCTTGATGCGCGGCGTGCTCGCCCCGTTCGCGCATCCGGTCTTCACCGCGATGACCGGGATCGCCGTGGGACTGGTTGTTCGCCGACGCGACCAGGCCTGGCGAGCGCTGTTGCCGTTCATCGGGTACCTGGCAGCTGTCGGGCTGCATTCGCTATGGAACGCATCTGCCGGTTTCGGCTTTCTGCCCACCTTCTACGGGGTGATCATGGTGCCGCTCTTCGGCGGATTGATCGCACTGGTGCTCTGGCAACGCCGCCGGGAACAACGGGTGATCGCCGCGGCATTGCCGGGATTCGCCAGCGCGGGATGGATCGCCCCCAGCGAGGTCCCGCTGCTGGCCAGTCAGGCCGGTCGGCGGGGATGGTGTGCCGCGGTGGGCCGCCAGGCAGGCGAGGCCGCCGCAGACGCGGTGCGTGACTACCAGCACGCGGTCACCGAACTCGCTTTTTCACAAGACCGGCTGGGTAAGGGCGAGGTCGGCGCCGACACCGGGCAGTGGCATCACGAGGCGTTGGACGCGCTGCTGGCCGCTCGGGATCGGGCACAGCGGGCCCCAAAATGCCTGCGGGCCTACCCGTTGAGTGAAGCTGCTCACGCCGACCGGCGCGAATAGCTTCAGCGGGGCTAATCTGCGGCAGTCCGGTACCCGCGGCCAGCGCGGGACTGGAACATCTGGAGGACGGCAATGGCGACGATGCCACGGTCGGGTTCAGCCGCGTCCCCTGGCGTGGCCGGCCGCCCGGCCAGACTGGCCGTGGGCGTGGTCTCCGCCGGCCGGGTGGGGTCCGTGCTGGGCGCCGCGGTCTCCGGTGCCGGGCACGTCGTAGTCGGGGTGAGCGCGGTATCTCGCGCATCCTTGCGGCGCGCGGCGCACCTGTTGCCCGATGCGCCGGTGCTGGCGCCCGACGACGTGGTGCGGCGGTCGGACCTGGTACTGCTCGCCGTCCCCGACGATGTGCTGCCGGGCCTGGTGTCTGGGCTCGCCGCCACCGGGGCGTTCCGGGCCGGTCAGATCGTGGTGCACACCAGTGGGGCTCGCGGGGTGGACGTGCTGGCGCCGGCGACCGCTGTTGGCGTGCTCCCGCTCGCGCTGCATCCCGCGATGACCTTCACCGGGTGTGCGGAGGACGTCGCGCGGCTGGCGGCGGCCTGTGTCGGCGTCACGGTGGCCGACGAAATCGGCTGGAGTGTCGGAGAGGCGCTGGTGCTGGAAATGGGGGCTGAGCCGGTGCGTGTGCCGCCGGAAGCCCGGCCGCTGTATCACGCGGCGCTGGCTCACGGGGCCAATCACCTGGCCACCCTGGTGCGCGACGCCGTGGACGCGCTGGAGCACGCCGGTGTGGTGCCCGCCGAACGGCTGCTGGGCCCGCTGCTGGAGGCGGCGCTGGATAACACGCTGCGCCACGGCGACCGCGCGTTGACCGGACCGGTCACCCGCGGCGACCTCGACACGGTACGGCTGCACCTGCGGGTGCTCGCGGAGTCCGCGCCGGAGCTGCTCGAGTCCTACCGGGCGCAGGCTATGCGGACAGCTGACCGAGCCGAGGCGGCCGGGCTACTGGCTCCGGCGGTCGCTACCGAGATCCGGGAAACCCTTCAGGTACGACGATGACCAGCCGGCTCCGAGGTGACCTGACCGTCCATCAAGATCCGGCCGCGCTGTCTGCGGCGACTCGCCGGCTGCGCTTGGCGGGACAGCCGGTCGTGCTGGTCCCGACGCTGGGAGCGCTGCATGCCGGCCACCGGGCGCTGATTCGAGCCGCCCAGGCCACTCCGGGCGCTCGCACGGTGGTGTCGATCTACCTCAATCCGTTGCAGTTCGGCTCCCGTCGCGACCTGGACCGCTACCCGCGCAATTTCGATGCCGATCTCGCCCTGTGCGGCGAGGAGGGCGTGGAGCTGGTCTTCGCGCCCAGCGTGGCAGCGATGTCTCCGCCCGGCTGCGACACCACCGTTGCGCCAGGTGCGCTGGGCACGCAGCTGGAGGGCGCCAGCCGAGCTGGACACTTCGCCGCCGTGCTGACAGTGGTAGCCAAGTTGTTCGGGATCGTCGCGCCGGACCGGGCGTTGTTCGGAGAGAAGGACTACCAGCAGCTGGTGCTGGTGCAGCGGATGGTGGCCGACCTGAAGATGGGGGTGCGCGTCATCGGAATCCCCACCGTGCGCGAAGCCGACGGGCTCGCGCTGTCGTCGCGCAACGTCCACCTGGACGCCGAGGCTCGCAGTGCCGCGGTCGCGTTGTCTGCGGCCCTGCACGCCGGCGCCCAAGCCGCTGCGCTGGGCCATGNCGCGGTGCTCGCAGCGGCCGGCGAGGTGTTGGCCAGGCAACCCGCCGTCGAGCTGGACTACCTGGCACTGCGCAATCCCCAGCTGGGCCCGGCGCCGCGGCAAGGACCGGCTCGGCTTCTGCTGGCGGCCATCGTCGGGACCACCCGGTTGATCGACAACGTCGGCCTGCACCTGGGTGCCGACTCGAACGGACGAGGAGCCCCGTGATGTTCCGGACGATGCTGAAGTCCAAGATTCACCGGGCCACCGTCACCCATGCGGATCTACATTATGTGGGGTCGGTTACGGTCGACGAGGACCTGATGGACGCCGCCGACCTGCTCGCCGGCGAGCGGGTGGCCATCGTCGACGTCACCAACGGCGCCCGGCTGGAGACCTATGTCATTCCCGGCGCGCGGGGCACCGGCGTGGTCGGAATCAACGGCGCCGCCGCGCACCTGGTCGCACCTGGGGACCTGGTGATCCTCATCGCCTACGCCACGATGGACGAGGACGAGTCCCGGCAATACCTGCCCCGAGTGGTGTTCGTCGACGCCGATAATCGGATCGTGCACCAGGGCCACGATCCGGCGCATGCCCCGGCCGGAGACCTGATTGCCGGCTCGGCCGGCGTCTGACGGGCACGAGCGAGTGCTGCTCACCGTAGACATCGGCAACACCAACATCGTCCTGGGCCTATTCGATGGCAATCGCGCGGCCGACGTCAAGCAGGGTGATAACGCCGCGCTGCTACACGACTGGCGGATGCGTACTGACGCCAGGATGACCGCCGACGAGATGGCGCTGACCGTCCGCGGGCTACTCGGTAGCTACTCAAGCAAGATCACCGGCATCGCCGCGCTGTCCACCGTGCCCGCGCTGCTACGCGAGCTGAAAGTGATGGTGGACCGGTATTGGCCGCAGCTGCCGCGGGTGATCGTCGAGCCCGGCGTACGCACTGGCGTGCCGTTGCTCTACGACAACCCACGCGAGCTGGGTGCTGATCGGATCGTCAACACGCTGGCCGCCTACACCCTCTACGGCGGCCCGGCGATCGTGGTGGACTTCGGCACCTCCACCAACTTCGACGTGATCAGCGAGCGTGGCGAATTTCTCGGCGGTGCGCTGGCGCCGGGCATCGAGATCTCCATCGATGCGCTCGCCTCCCGCGCGGCCCAACTGTTGAAGGTCCAGCTGGTCCGACCCCGGTCGGTGATCGGTAAAAGCACCGTGGAGGCCTTGCAGTCCGGATTGCTGTTCGGCTTCGCCGGACAGGTGGACGGGCTGGTCCAGCGGATCACTGCGGAACTGGCCCCAGGCGCCGAGGCCGATGTGGTGGTGGTCGCCACCGGTGGGCTGGCCCCGCTATTGATCGCCGAGTCCGAAACCATCACCCACCACGCCCCGCACCTCACTCTCAGAGGATTGCGGATGGTCTTCGAACGCAACATCAGCTGATCCGCCCTCGCTCTGCACCGCTTTCCACCGCTCTGTGGTTCCCGAACTCCACAGGAGAGCTGTCCCGGCGCTCCGCAACAACGCTGCTGTGGAGTTCGGGAAGGGCAGAGCGGTGACGTGTCGGTCTATCACGACTTTCGGCGGTACCGGCAGTAAACGTGGGTGCAGGGGATCACTAGGTTGTTCGCGTGAGCACCGACGACGACCTGCCTGACCAGATGCGTGTACGCAGGCATAAGCGGGAGCGGATGCTGGCTTCCGGGCCGCACCCATATCCCGTCGCAGTCCCGCGTACCCGAACCCTGAAGGAAATCCGCGACGCGTACATCGGGCTGCCGCCGGACGCGGTCACGGGCGAACACGTAGCCGTGACCGGTCGGGTTATTTTTCTGCGCAGCGCCGGCAAACTGTGCTTTGCAACGTTGCGCGAGGGCGACGGGACTGAGTTGCAGGCCATGCTGAGCCTGGCAAATGTGGGCGCCGACGGACTGGCCGCCTGGAAGGCAGATGTAGACCTCGGGGATCATGTGTCCGTGACCGGCGAGGTGATCACATCGCGTCGCGGGGAGCTGTCTGTGCAAGCCACCCAATGGCAGATGGCGGCCAAGGCTTTACGGCCTCTTCCGACTGCGCACAAGGAACTGTCCGAGGAAACCCGGGTCCGCCAGCGATATCTCGATCTCATCGTTCGCGATGCGGCCCGGCGGACTGCCCGGGTGCGTGCGGACGCGGTTCGATCGGTCCGTGCGATGCTGCATTCTCTCGACTTCGTCGAAGTTGAGACACCCATGCTGCAGATCGTGCATGGTGGTGCCGCGGCACGGCCTTTTGTGACGCACTCCAACGCGCTCGACACCGACCTATACCTGCGGATCGCCCCAGAACTGTACCTGAAGCGTTGCGTGGTGGGCGGGATGGAGCGTGTCTTCGAGCTTAACCGAGTGTTCCGCAACGAGGGTGCGGACTCTACGCACTCACCGGAGTTCACCATGCTTGAGGTGTACCAGGCCTACACCGACTACGAGGGCATGGCGGAGCTGACCCGTACGCTGTATCAGACGGTGGCCCGCGACGTGTTCGGATCCACCACACTTCGACTGGCCGACGGCAGTGACTACGACATCGGCGGGCAATGGGCTCAGATCAGCCTGTTCGGCGCTGTCTCGAAGGCGCTTGGCGAGGAGATCACTCCGCTCACCGGGCGTGCGGAGTTGCTCAGCCACGCCGAGCGAGTCGGCCTTGCGGCCAATCCCGCCTGGCTACCCGGAAAACTCGTTGAGGAGTTGTTCGAGCAACTCGTGGTACCAGAGCTGCACGCGCCGACCTTCGTCAAGGATTTTCCGTTGGACACCGCCCCGCTGACCCGGCAGCACCGCAGCGTTGCGGGTCTGGCCGAGAAATGGGATCTCTACATCCGTTCCGTCGAGTCGGCCACTGCCTACTCAGAGCTGGTCGATCCGGTCGTGCAACGGGAGCGTTTCGAGGCCCAAGCCGCGCTCACGGCGGCGGGTGATGACGAGGCGATGCCGCTGGACGAGGAGTTCCTGACAGCCATGGAGTACGGAATGCCGCCAAGTGGTGGCATGGGAATGGGGATCGACCGGCTGCTCATGGCGCTCACTGGTTCGGGTATCCGCGAGACCATCCTGTTTCCGCTGGTACGACCACAATAGTGGAGGCCGATGACCGCTGATTTCGCAATCTTCACGGAAATGGGCTAACCTACTCCTTGTCGTTGTGGAGTCGTCGTGCGATGGCTCCGTCCACCACGTCCCTGAGGGAGGACGACGCGCATGGCGCAGAAGGTCACCGTAACCTTGGTCGATGACCTCGACGGAGGTACCGCCGAAGAGACCGTTGAGTTTGGTATCGACGGCGTGTCTTACGAGATTGATCTGTCGGCCGGTAACGCGGGGAAGTTGCGTGACTCACTGGCGGACTATGTCGGCAGCGCCCGCAAGTCGGGTGCGGCAGGCGGGCGTCGCAAGGTCGCGGGTACGGCTCGTCGGGCCAGTACCGGTGGTCGTGCGTCGGTGGACCGCGAGCAGAACGCTGCGATCCGCGAGTGGGCCCGCAAGAACGGTTACAATGTCTCAGATCGCGGCCGTATTCCGGCTGAGGTGTTAGAGGCTTACCACAAGGGGAACTGAGCCCGTAGAACAAACAACACACCGGTGCCGCTGGGTAGTGGCGCCGGTGTGTTGTAAGGCCAGTGGTCACCCTGCAGGGCTTAATCCTTATGGTCCGCTCGACCGGGAATGAGTGCGTCAGCCATGGGGGCTTGGGGACGCTTGAGTACCCGGACTCCGTAGACGAAGGTTAGCGCGCCGCCGAGGTAGCCACCGGCGAGGAGTAACGCCCAGGAGATGATCCCGACGGTTAAAGCTAACGTGATGATCTTGCCGGTGGCGTATCCACCCAACTGCAACTTGAACGTCCAAGCGAATAGGCCGGTAGCGCTGGCCATGAGAGTCAGGTGCCACCAGCCGAGCGTGCGCGCAGGCGCATCCGCCGGAATACCGAA
>JGI12053J15887_10000659_pt1 | contig 14491 bp, 10 predicted proteins | sample MedBloCAOM1_O3_FD_15887 | JGI IMG/M metagenome (IMG submission 15887)
CTTAAGGCTTATCGCTGGCCCGGCAATCTGCGAGAGCTGCGAAACACGATAGAACGCGGGGTCATTCTTTCGAATGGCGACACGATTACCGAAGAGTTCCTGCCGGACAATCCTCCGCCGGAGGTCGATACACAGGTCGCGGTTGGGAGTGACGTCAGTCTGGAGGTTCTGGAGGAAGCTCACATCCGTAGTGTCTTACAACAGGCGACGAGTTTGGATGCCGCCGCCAAGATCTTGGGCATCGATCCGGCGACCCTCTACCGCAAACGGAAGCGGTTAAATTTGCAGTAAAAGGAAAAGTACGCGACCTGTCCGACATGCCTCTGCAAGCGTCTTATCGAAGTCGCAAAGCCAGATTTTGAACAGGAGGTCACAGAGAGATAGAACCGGGTAAAAAAAGGCGTAACCGTTCGGCCCAGGCTGGGCTGATGCCTGCAGTTGAAGCCACACCGTTGGGGCCGTCCAGGTTCAAAAGCCTTGATTGAGGTGTTGGCGTTCCTTCCAAACAAAAACCTGAAATGCCCTTTGTCCAGCCCCCAGCAAACTCCTGTTGCGAAAGACCTAGCACAGTCCCGTTTTCAACTGTTTTCCCTCTGTTATCTCCGTGACCTCCTGTTCAAAATCTGGCTTGCGATCTTCTGTAAGACGGACAAGCGGGCTTGACCGAAATGCGCGATATTGATCGAAGTACTTCCGATCATCCAAGGTTATGCTTCGATGGCGTTTGACTCTTGGCCTGCTCGCTACGCTCATTATCCTGCTTTTGGTCGGGATCTATGGAGTTTGGCTGTTCAATGATCTCGGGCGAGCGGTCGATAATGTCCTTCGCAACAACTACGACAGCATCAAAGTTTGTCACTACATGCGGGTTGCTACCGCACGAGTGAACACCTTTTACCCGCGAGTCGATCGACCCGCACCGCCGTACGATCAAACTGGACCGGTCGATGAGGTCGAAAGAGAGTTTGCCCGTCGATTGCCGATTCTGGANCGGAATGCGCGAGATCCAGAACAAAAGCAGCTAGTGGGACAACTGAGACAAACTTCGACCGATTATGTGCAGCTCTATCGCCGGATGTTTGCGGAATACAAGGCCAACGATCCCGCGATCAAGGATACGCGTGCCAAGGTTGCGAAACTCACTCTGCAGATCACGGAACTGACGGAAAAGATACTCCAGCAAAACGAGAAGCAGATGTTTATTGCCAACGAAAAGGCGCGGCGAAAAGCCAGGGATTCCATCCGCCTGTTGCTCACCGCGATGGTCAGCTCGGTCGTCGTGTTTGTTTTTACCTACGCCAGATTGGGTCAATCATTGATCACACCGCTGCAGAAGCTTACCCACTCAATCCGAGAACTGCGATCACGGGACTTTGATCATGCCCTACCCGAAAAAGGAAATGACGAGTTAGGAGAATTGACTCGGGAGTTTAATCAAATGGCTCTCGAGCTGCGTAATTTCTATCGGGAAACGGACCGCAAATTGATCGAATTGAATCAGGTAATTCGAGCAATGCTGACTACCTTGCCGTACCCGCTGTTCATTCTCGATCAGCAGGATCTAATCACTAGAATGAATCCGGCAGCAGAGAAATTGATGGTTCATTTCAAGAGTGGCGGTGAACTGCCGGAAACCCTTAAAGGTCATGTCAAAGAGGCGTCGATTACTGGCCCAGACTATCGACTGGATGATTTAAAGCAGGCGCTCCGGTTTCGCATTGATGATCAGGAAATTTACTTTTTGCCACGAATTTTTTCCTTGGTCCTGGCAGAGGGCTCAAGCTTGGGACGCGCCCTGATGTTGATCGATGTGACGCGGTTCCGATGGCTTGATGAAATGAAGTCGGATACGCTGGCAACCCTCAGTCACGAGATTAAAACGCCACTAACCGGCATTCGATTAGTACTGCATCTGCTACTTGATAAAAGGACGGGCTCTCTCTCGGAGTCACAGGAAGAACTGGTGATTACTGCGCGAGATGATTGCGAGCGCTTGTTGCGCACCTTAAAAAGCATTCTAGATCTGGCTAAAATGGAAAGCGGGAAAGCTCAGTTGAACTTGCGGCCAGTTCCTCCAGCGAAAATCGTAGGGGAAATTTGCGGGAATTTTCGCGATTTATTCGTAGCGGCTGAATTGGACCTGAAAGCCGAGGTGGCGCCGGAGATTCCTGATGTGGCGGCAGACCCGGACCGGGTCGGTTTAATCCTTTCGAATTTTGTTTCTAACGCATTGAAATATAGCTTTCCAGGAAGCGAGGTGATCATTCGAGCGTGTCGTTGGAATCGGGAGCTTGTTCGCTTCAGCGTGATCAACCGTGGCCCTGGCCTCACGGAAAGCGAGCAGTCCAAGGTTTTCGACAAGTTCTACCGGTCAGAGAAACTGCAGAGTGACGGTGCGGGACTTGGACTCTCGATTGCTCGGCAAATCGTTCAAGCGCACGAGGGTCGTATCGGAGTGTTCAGTAAAGTGAATGAAAGCACTGAATTCTATTGCGATTTGCCGATTATCGCGGTGCCAAATCGCATCGCACCGATCTGAAAATCCGCGGAGCGGCAGCATCCTGCATTTCGCCCCAAGAGGATGTTCATTCAGCGAGGTGTATTGCATTAGTGCTTCACGTAGAGTCGCTTACGCGATATCGTTCCAATCCAACCGACCAGAAATACCTTCCTCTAAACTCAGTTGATCTGGATTCTATATAAAATCTAGTTGCTCATAAAGCGCCATCCCGGTATTTAACAAGAGGGCCGGAGCGCTCAAAACGCTCCAGTGGAATTCGATGTTCCGTGGTCCCAATGTGGAATATCCATGAGTCGGCCACTGAGATTNCTGCTTATCTCGGACTTAGAGACCGATGCGGTCTTTTGCCGAGATTTGCTCGATGAGCTTGGAATTCGGGTTAGTATCGCCCGGTCAGAACCGGTTGCCGGTGCGATCCGAGAGATTTCCGGGACTCAATGGGATATTATTGTCGTATCGGCTACCACTGAAGCTCTATTGGAGAATGATTTGTTGCCGTCTCTAAAGACAAGCAACCCCGATGGACCGGTTGTTGTGCTATGCGAAGATTTCGATGAGGAACGGTTTGTTCGAATTCTGCGTGCCGGTGCTACGAATGTGGTGTCCCGAAAAAATCGGGAGCGAATCAAACGGATTCTGGAGGGAGCTCTCTCTGATTCCATAGATCCCGGCTCGCGAATGAATGAGGAGCGTCTGATTCATCAAAGAGAGGACCTTCCCTGGCTCCTCTTTGACGCTTCCTCCGATCCATTGGCCCTACTTCGAGTCGATGGAGATGGTGACTATAGCTTTGCTCTCGCAAACCGTGCCTTAATGCGAATCGCCGAAGGCTGGCGACTCAGTCCGTCGCTTGACCGGGTGATCGGTCGAAATACCAGAGAGGTCGCGTTGAACGATTGGAAACTTCCGTGGGACTTGTACTGGAAGCTCCATTCCCAGATCTCAAACGCTTGTGCGTTCCGCAAATCAATAACCCATGAGCAGGAATGGGACTTCCCGACCGGCATTCGTTCCTCAATGCTCACGTTTTATCCGATCATTAACGGCGAAGATCCTTGTAAATTCGTTCTGGTCCGTCTGAAGCAAATTGTGGCAGAGACTTCGGAGCCGAGCGAAATCGATGGTTTCGACCGGGCACAGGCGCAGAAAATGGAGTCATTGGGTGCCCTGGCGGGAGGGATCGCGCACGATTTCAATAACATTCTCACATGCATGCTCGGCTACACGGAAGTGGCGATTAGGAAGGTCGAAATTGGGCATCCGGCGTACGAAGATCTCCATCAAATCCTCACGGCTGGTTTCCAGGCGCGCGAATTGGTCAATCAAATTCTGACATTCAGCCGCAAACAACCCGCTCAAAAAAGCAAAGTCGATTTGAACGCATTGGTAGAGGATGGGCTGCGCCTCCTACGTAGCGGTGCTCCAGTTAACGTCTCGATCGAAACGCTCGTTCCCAAAGCGGGACTGGAACTCTTCGTTGATCCGAATCAACTGCTGCAGGTCATCCTTAATCTTTGCACGAATGCGTTTCACGCGATGCCGGAGAATGGCGGCAAGGTCACAATTAGCGCCAAGCCGATTCCGGCCAACAGCCAACATCGCTTGGTTCGGGAGATGCAACCCGGAGAGGCGTACGTCGAGCTCATTGTCGCGGACACTGGCTTAGGGATGAGTGCGGAAACGATGCGACGAATATTCGAGCCACTCTTCACGACCAAAAGTTCTACCCAAGGTACCGGTCTCGGGTTGTCGATCGTTCACGGAATCGTCCGCAGCCATGGTGGATTCATCCACGTTGAGAGCAAGCTTGGCAAAGGGTCACAATTTCATGTGTTTTTGCCGAAAGGCTTACCCGCTGCTACCACCGATGTTTCGCCGGAGGTCGATTCCCTGGCTCATTCGGAACAAGATCAATCGGGAACCGGCAGAGTTAAACACGTTCTGATTGTCGATGACGATCGAGATGTTGGACGATTGGCTGCGAGAATTCTGGAAACATTTCGGTATGAAGTAACTGCGCTGACCGATCCGACTGAGGCGGTCAAACTCGTGCGCAAGCGCCCGACGAAGTTCGATCTGGTATTGACTGATCTGCTGATGCCGGAACTCTCGGGTCCAGAGCTCGCGCGCGCGCTGAAGAAAATCAGACCTGACCTTCCTTTGCTCTTGATCTCAGGACTAGTTTCGTCCGTGACGGAAGAGAGTGCCCGCCGCCAGGGCTTTGTTGGGTTAATTCGTAAGCCTTTTGAAATCGATCAGATAGTAAAAAGTGTCGCCGGCGTTCTCGATAATACGTCGGCGGTTAGCACGCGCGCTGCCTAGTGCAGGAATAACGCCGATAGAATGTAACCACGTTTCCGCGCACTTCTGCAGAACGACTCGAGAAAAGACTTTTCAATGTAAGTAAAGGCGGCAAGCAGACCTTCCTGCTCAAACTTTCTGCCGATGGCGGCTTCGACCTGACTCGGCTCTCCGAAGGAAGAAAGAAATTGATTAGATACGAACAGTTCAAAGAGTTGCTGGCGGTCTGCATCGCTCATTTTTTTTGGCGTATGACGCAGGAGCCAGTGCCTGGCATACAATGCCAAGACCGCATCCCCAACCCATGCTTGATCCCGCAACGCACGCTCGCTGTTCATGTTTTCGTCACGCACCGACTCCAAGACTGCAGAGAACATTGACGCCGGCTAAATGCGATTTTCGAAAATTGCTTCACCAGGCATTGATTAACAAGCTCAGAGCCTTGGAGTCTTTGCCTGAGACTCTATGAGACATGAGGGCTAGGAAGAGTCATCAGAACAACATATTCTGATCCTTTGGGCCCCGGAATACTGCGCATCAATGAGATCGAATCGATTTGCCAATCCCAGTTTAGCATGCCGGTTTGTTGGGCGAGTTCGAATAGATGTTCCCCGAACTGAGCCGGTAATTGCCGGAAGGCCAATCGAGCGATCGTCACGTGCGGATATGATCGATCCCTTTCTTTCCCTACGAAATCACCTGGGAAAGCTTTGGCCAATCGGCCTTGCCAACCTCGTAGCGAAGGATTGGAAGCGAATCCAATCCAGAGCACTCTGGGCCGACGGAATGTGGGAAAACACCCAAATCCTTTTGCCGTGAGACGCGGAAACTCCGGACGGTCTCCCACCAGTTCGATCAACCGGGCTTGAATAGAATTCATCTTTGCGGCCGGCCTATTTCCAAAAAAAAGGACGGTTAGATGAAATTGAAATGACCTGGTCCAGCGAATTGGCAATTCGGGACCGTAGAAGCAATCCAGAAGTTGTCGAAGAGTCTTTTGCGCCTGACTTAGGTGGCTAATCACACTGGGTGGAGGATTGAACGAGAGAAATAGCCGAAGCGGAGAGGAATCCGACGATTGGCCGAGAGAGACTTCTGTCGGACGGAAATCGTTGGAATTCACGTTTACGTTCCAATCTCCTTGATCAATTTTCGCGCGTCAGAGACCGAGGCGGGCGACTTGCTTTTCTGGGATCCGACGCTAGAGGTGTCGCTTCGATGAAGGTAATCGCATGCTGGTGCTTCATTTTTGCGGCGTTGGGGTTTTTGCAGCAATCGGCGCTTGCGGACACCTCTACCGCTTCTTGTAAGGTGGCTCAAAGGTATTCCGCCGCGCATGGCGGACTCTCACTTTTGGTCATGCGGGATGATCAAATCCTTTACGAGGCGTATTCAAACGGTTACGGGGCCGATCGAGTCGCTTCGATTTTTAGCGGCACGAAAGGATTCTGGTGCATGGCCGCGGTGGCCGCCGAACAAGATGGAATTTTGGATCTGGATGAACCGGTCAAGAATACAATCACGGAATGGCAGGACAAGCCGGACAAAGGAAACCTCCGCATCCGGGATTTATTGCAGTTCACGGCGGGGATCGAGCCGGCTTTCTCCTTGCACGGAAAAACCATCCCCGATCGTAACGGGTACAGCATCAGGCGGCAGGCGGTTCGAAGGCCGGGAGAATCGTTTATGTATGGGCCATGTCAGCTCCAGATTTTCTCGGAGGTGCTCAGGCGAAGACTGTTGCCGCGCCATCTAACTCCGCAAGCATACCTCACCCGGCGGATTCTGCGTCCATTGGGAATCGGCGAAGTAGATTTTCGCGAGGACTCGAGAGGAAACCCGCTTCTTGCCTCTGGTTTCAAGCTCACTTCGCGCCAGTGGCTGGCGCTCGGAATTCTTATCTTGCACAAAGGGAATTACGGCCATCGGCAGATCGTCTCAAGTGACCTGATTGGCGAATGTTTCCGCGGCACGCGGGCTAATCCTATGTTCGGCATGGGATTTTGGCTCAACCGGACTGCAAATGATCCTTTTGTACGCGAAGTTGACGTAGAAAAGATGTTGGACATTCCGTGGGAACGCCAAGACTGGCACCATGATTGCCTCTGCCGGGAAGCGCCGCGCGATTTGATTGCGGCGATCGGCTCACACTACGAGCGACTGTTCATCGTTCCATCAATGAATTTGATCATCGTTCGGCAGGGGCGAGAGGCCAATTTCTCAGATTCCAGATTTTTGCGACTAATCCTGGGGGAGGACCAACCGCACCGGGCGCTGGCTCATTCTGCTCTCACCGGAAGTCCTTCCTGACGGGCCGGTCGTTGATTGCTATTTTCGCACCGCGAGAACCAGCGTCGAATTGTGACGGTTCCATTGATACCCAAAGCTGAAGGTCAATGTCTTTGGCGAACTGGCTTGATAGTATTGACGGAGGTCTGATTGGTAAAAGTTCTTAAAAAGTTCAATCGGACCGGTGTAGGTTCCAAAAAAGCGTAGAGTCCATTTGTCGGGCGTAAAGTAACGGATCGGAATACCCGAATCATCTTCAAGAACTAGCCCACTGGCACTCAGGATTGAGGAACGGATGGCGGCGAAGCGACCTTCATGCATTAGGTAGGAGGCCGCTTTCAGAAAACTATTGGCTGGTGCAAACTGCTCGGCAAAGCGTAATACGCCGGCGTTTTTCTTCATCCCATCGTCGGAAAGATCCGCCGTGAAGAAGTAAAGAATTTTCTCCGCTCCGGTCGCGGGATCCGAAAAATTAATCTTTACGCCACGGGTAGCGCCTTGGTTTCCACTTGTGACCGTTCCGTTGCTAGTCAAAGAAACGTACTCGACTGCTGAAATGTCTTTTCCGGTCCGAGCGAGGAAAACGAAAATAATCGGTAAGACTCCCTTGAGTTGGCCACGCTCAAAGTCTTCCCGCATATCCTTAGTCTTGAAAAAACTAAATTGGAGAATCGTATTAAGGGAGATCTGGATGTTCTGCAGCGTCGAAGTCAAACTGCCCGCTGGTACCGTCAATAGATCGGGCATCGGATCGACCGATTCTAACCCCCCTAAAAGGTAGGTGGTACAATCAGGAAAGAATGCGTCAGCATACAGGAAATCGGGACCGCTAAAGTAGTAGAGACAGGTCTTAGATCCACCCGCTGGGATCGTATCCGAGCGCCAGACGCGGATATTGCTAAGCTGTCGCTGTTCCAGCTGAGCGAAGGCAGTGTTCATCGCTGCCGCGTGTGCTTGCCAACGGGGATCTCGCGTCAAGGAGCTTAGCCTAGAGGTGTCCGCGACGGGTAACCCAGCCAGATAACGGGCTGCATCGGTGGCATCAGACGACCTGGCGACCGTCGTCGATTGGGTCGGTACCTGAGGAACCGGCGTCGGCTCGGCGTTCTGCGCCACAAGTCGACCCACCGCGATCGTAAGAAGCCCGGCGCTACAGAACGATGACCTTAGGTGAATGAACATAGTCTTTAAAAAGCTAACGGGCAAAGAGACCTGTACTTCCGTCTGCTCAGTTTCAATTCTGCGATTCGATCGGCCGGTCGCGCTGCGAATTTTCCGCCGACTGAGGACCGTTTCCGCGGCATAGAAAGTAGACGAGAATTCCAGCCAGCAGTGTCAGAATCCCGCAGCCCGACTCCCAAGGGTTGCGGTACGCAGAATAGATCAAGAGGTATGCGCTCATCACAAGGAAAATCGCTGGCGTGACCGGATATCCCCACACTCGATAGGGACGCTCCAGATTAGGTTCCCGAATTCTCAGGACGAATAACCCAAGCACGACCAGGAACGAACAGAGCAGAAGACCAAATTGGACGTAGAGAAGAATAGTTTCGAAGGTGGCCGTCAAGATCAAACCGGTAATGATTAAGAGCTGAAGAATCAGCGCAACGTGCGGAACACCGAACCGATTGACCCGACCAAAGAATCGCAGATTTTTGAAGTCATCGGCCATCGCTTTGGTAATCCGGGAACCAATCCATATCATTGCGTTCACCGATGCGATCAGGCCGAAACTAATGACAGCGCTGGCAATTTTTCCGCCAATCGGTCCAAAAATCGACTGACCAGCAATCAGAGCGACGTTCAACTGTCCGGCTAATTTGGCCGCTGGCGTGCTGATGAGGAATACGAAATTTAGCAAAACATAGAGAATGGTCACAAATGTCGTTCCAAATAACAGGGCCCACGGAACATTTCGAGGTGCATCCTGGACTTCTGCGGTGATATATGAAGCCGCATTCCATCCTGAATAGGAGTACATTACAAAGAACATGCTAAGGGCGAAAGGCCAAGAGAGCATCTCGCTAAAATCGCTCGCCCCGACGTTCAACGGAAAAGGCTGCTTGTTTGGCAGCAATAGGCCGGCAAATATGAAAACGAAAATCATTACCAGCTTAAGGATGGTCGTTAGGTTCTGGAAAACCTCGCCTGAACGAATTCCGGTCAATAGAACACCCGTAGTGAGCCAAACCACCAATAAGGACAGCGCCAGGGGAGATAGCACTGGCACGAAGCCCTGGAAGTAGGTACCAAAGGCCATCGCGGCTAGCGCGACTGGCGCGGCGAAGCCGACCGTGGCCGACAGCCATCCGGCCATGAAGCCCAATACGGGATGATAAATCCGCGAAAGGAAATTATACTCTCCACCCGACTTCGGAAGAGCCGCCGCCAATTCAGCATAGCTGAGAGCACCGCAGAGAGAGATCAGGCCGCCGATGAGCCAGAGCGACATCAGAGCAAAGTTAGAATGGATTCCGATAACCTGAAAACCAAGACTGGTAAACACACCGACGCCAATCATGTTGGCGACCACTATGTTGGTGGCGGTAAGTCGGGAGATTTTCTTTTCAGTCATGCAATTGCGGCATCGCGTTGCCACTTGTTAGTCGAAGCGTTCCCGGCAGGCAAAGCAAAAACGAAATGACAACCGTACGACGCCAAGCGTTCGTGCCTCGAGCGAAACCACCATGCACCAACGCTTTTATCGTCTTACGCTTGTCATTCCAGGAAAAGATCAGCAAGCAGTTTCTGTCGCGGATCAACGGCATAACCGGTGAAATCGGTCACCCCTGCTTCGTGCAAAACATCTTCATCAATGCAAAATCTTCCAGTAAATGCTCCTGCGTCTCGGTTGAGTATCACGTGAGCGGCCTCGGCCACAATCTCCGGTTTGCGGCACCTGAGTGGGTCAATTCCGGGAACCAAGGCCAGCGCTGCGGTTCGGATTACGGTCTTCGGCCAAAGACAGTTAAATGCTACGCCTTCCGCTTTCCATTCAGCGGCCAGCCCGAAAGTAAGCATGGCCATCGCGAACTTGGAGACCGTGTAAGCAGTGTGCTGCGCAAACCAGCGTGGATGAATCGAGATAGGCGGAGCGATTGTTAGTACGTGCGGATTTTCCCGACCGATTAAGTGGGGCAGGCATAACTTCGCGCAGAGGAAAGTGCCCCGGGCATTGACATCATGCATCAGATCGAATCGCTTAAGTTCAGTTGCATCGGCCCGGGTCAGTTGAATAGCGCTAGCGTTGTTAACCAGCACATCGATACCGCCAAACTCGCGTACACATCGGGTAACGGCGTCTGCAACCTGCTCCTCCGACCGAATGTCAACCGGCAGAGGCAGGGCCTTCCCGCCAGCGTTTTCAATCTCTTTCGCCGCAGTGTAGATGGTGCCTGGTAAACGCGGGTGGGGCTTCGCGGTTTTCGCGATTACGGCAATGTTGCCGCCATCTTTGGCGGCGCGCAATGCGATCGCCAAACCGATGCCGCGACTGGCGCCAGTCACAAACAAAGTGCAACCCTTTAAATCGCGCTGTTCCACGCAGGCTATTCTACTGGGTTTGCTAGATTGCGCGATTGATCTCGTTGGAATCTAGCATCCTGACCGGCTCTCCGGTCCCATCTAAAGGGAAGCTGCATCGGATAGCTGGTGTTGCAAACGAAGGACATCGTGAAGGGTCACAATTCCGATCGGAGTATTTTCACCGATCGACGTAACCACGAGCAAACTCATCGAATTTTCCACCATTTTTGTGACGGCCGCTCGAATGGTTGAGTGCGCTGGGACGGCTTGCGCCGGCTCTATCGGAATCTTGGGCGATTGACTGCTTAAGATTTTGTTTCGATCGATCATTCCCACCAACTGACCCTCCATCACCAAGGGAAATTGCTGGTAAGGATGTTCCGCACACAATTGTTCCAATTCGTCACGGTTGGTACTGCTGGCAAAAATTGGAGAAAAATTCGCGAGGGTCGAGACTGGCCGACTCTGGAGAGAGGCAAGCGATCGAGGTGGGATGTGGCGCTCAAGCTCAATTCCGTCTCGCTCAATGATTTCACTATAAAAATTTATGTGGCAAAAGGCGCGGCTTACCGCTTGGCTCGCGATGGTGCCGATCATTAGGAGAGGAACGAACGAGAACTGATGGGTCATTTCGAATACGATGAGAATAGAAGTAATCGGCGCGCGTACCACCGCTCCTAGACACGCACTCATTCCCGCCACCGTGAGAGCGATCCGATCATTTGGCTCCAGATGGAGCCCGATTTGACAAAGGTCGGTGAAGGCAAGACCGATCGCTGCACCAAAGAAGAGGGTTGGTGAGAAGATACCTCCGGCGCCGCCCCAAGCGTAGACGGCAGTCGTTGCAGCTAATTTTGCGATCAGCAAGATGCCGGCTTGCGGGCCATGGACGCCGCCGTGCAACATTCCTTCCAGATCCCCGTAACCGAGGCCGAAAACGCCAATTTTGGCGATACCGAAGAAAACGGCGATTCCGAGAATCCAATTTATCATTGCTCCAACTGCCGGTTTTAGAACGAACGGAATGACCTTGATCCGCTTGATCTGGTCTCGCCAGATCAGAGTAGCTTTTTGGAAAGCGACGCCGGCCAAAGCGGAGAGACCCGCGGCAGGAATTACTAGCAAGTAAAGAATGCCCGAAAAGTGCCCGAGCGATGGAATCACAAACGCCGGGTCGTCTCCCAAAAAAATATGGCAGACAAAAGTAGCTGTCGCCGACGCGATCAAGACCTCGGCCAGGAACCCTCGGTTATTCAGATCTTCGATGATCTCTTCCAGGACAAAAGTGATTGCCGATAACGGTGTATTAAAGGCCGCTGCCAATCCGGCAGCGGCACCCGACAGGAGCGCTGGACGTCGTCCCTGTTTGGCGACACCCAGCCATCCTGCGATATTCGACGCAAGCGCACCCGCGATATGAACCGTAGGGCCTTCTCGACCGAGGCTGCAGCCACCTCCGATCGAGATCGCTCCCGCAAAAAATTTCGCGATCACCACCCTGGCTGGCACAAATCCAAAATCTCTCCAGAAAGCGACTTTCACTTGCGGAATGCCGCTCCCAGCGGCATCACGGCTCACGAAGGTAAGAATCAGACCGGCAATAATTGACGCCGCCAGGATCGTCGCCAAGCTAAAGAGCGCGAAATTTCCCGGTGGCATTTGTTGGGCTGGNCTTTCCCAAAATATTGTGAATAGGGTGCTCANCGCTCTCTGGAAAGCAACTGCGGCCAAACCGCCGAGCAATCCATAGATAAAAGGAAGAAGATAGGTTCGAAGATCGATTGGTAGTTTTCGGACATAACCGGCAAGCAAGTTTCGCAAATCAATCCCTCCAGCTGTTTTTCCAGTTTGGAATGATCCTTACCGGCGCGCAATCGAGTTACAAGGGTCTTGACCAGCAAGCATCCTCCTCGGGGTTCGAGAAAAATGATTGCTTGAGTTGTGGCCAGGGTTGAAACTCGGCCGGTATCGTTTGCATTGAATGTGATCACACCCTTTCTATGTCTGCTTACCTTGACACGGATATTTCTCAATGTAACACGTGTAACGCACAAGTGGGCGGGCGCTTACTCCCCAGGCAGAACTCGTGATGGATAATCAAACCTTTTTGGAGCCAGCCAACTACCTTCTCATTGGCGTAATCAGCGTTTGCTTGGCCGGCTGTAACCAACCGAGTGCCGAACAGACGGCTCCGCCCCCTCCCCCGGTAACTGTAGCCAAACCGGTAACGAAAGAAATCGTTGAATGGGACGAATACACCGGGCGGACCGATGCCGTTCAGAGTGTCAATATCACTGCTCGGGTCAGCGGATACCTTTACAACATTACTTTTAAGGCAGGAGAAGTGGTCAACCAGAATGATCTTCTGTTCGTTATTGATCCCAGGCCTTACCAGGCTGCTTATGACCAGGCCAACGGACAATTGCGACAAGCGGAGGCGCAGCAAAAGCTCAATAACCTGAATCTGGCCCGGGCCGATGAGCTCCGGGCGAAGAACGTGATCGCCAAGCAGGACTACGATAATGCGGTGTCGCAAAAAAACGTGTCCGACGCGCAAGTTATTGCAGCTCAGGCCGCCGTGGAATCGGCTCAGTTGAACTTAGACTTTACCGAAATTAAAGCGCCGGTTACCGGCCGCATCGGCCGAGAACAAGTGACGGTCGGCAACCTGGTGCAAGCGGACTCGACCTTGCTCTCCACGCTGGTGAGCGTCAACCCGATCTACGCCTATTTTAACGTCGATGAACGTTCGGTGCTGAAATATCAGCAGCTAGTTAGAGAAGGTAAGCTACCAGATCCTACAAGTGCGGCGGTCCCCGTCTATCTCCAGGTGGAAAACGAAAAAGATTTTCCCCATCAGGGAACGATCGATTTTATCAACAACCAATTCGATCCATCAACCGGAACTCTGCAGGTCCGAGGCATATTTCCCAATGCGAATGGGTTTTTGATTCCGGGATCTTTCGTTAGGGTCCGCGTGGCCGGGAGTCCGAGATCTCAAGGTATTCTCGTCACCGACCGAGCGATCGGGAGCGATCAGGGCCAAAAGTTTGCGCTGATTGTGGGCGAGAACAATACGGTTGAGCTCCGGCCACTGGAACTTGGTCCAGTAGTGGACGGGCTTCGGGTCATCAGAAAAGGACTCACTGGAGACGAGAATGTCATTATCAACGGGCTCGTCAATGCGCGGCCAGGCTCGAAGGTCAATCCCCAGCCGGGTGATATGAACCAGTTCACGGCCACCCAACTTGAGTTGCAGAAAAATGTAACGGTAGAACCGGCCGAGACGGCGAAAGAAAAACCAGCTGGAAACCAACCGCGACCGGGACAATCGCCCAATCCGGGCAACCAACCGAGCGGAACGAAGCAGGGCGGCCAGTAACGCGGGAGAGCAGTTATGAAATTCTCCCACTTCTTCATCGAGCGGCCGATTTTCGCGATGGTCATTTCCATCGTAATCGTCATTGCCGGTATGCTGGCATATCTCGGATTACCGACAGCACAATACCCCGAGATTGCGCCTCCCACGATTCAAGTCACAGCGAGCTATCCGGGGGCGGATCCCAAAGTGGTCGCCGAGACGGTGGCCACACCGATCGAAGAGCAGGTCAACGGGGTCGAGAACATGCTTTATATGTCCTCGCAATCGACGGCGGACGGCGCGATGACGCTGACAGTCACCTTCGCGCTTGGGACGAACTTAGATATCGCCCAGGTCTTGGTACAGAATCGTGTTGCCATCGCGAACCCGCAGCTTCCGCAAACGGTCCGAGCCTTGGGTGTAACGGTGCAGAAACAGTCTCCCGACCTGATGATGGTTGTACATCTGCTCTCTCCCAAGGGTACCTATAATCA
>JGI12053J15887_10000660_pt1 | contig 14488 bp, 14 predicted proteins | sample MedBloCAOM1_O3_FD_15887 | JGI IMG/M metagenome (IMG submission 15887)
CGAACTTTTCGCCGGCGCCGATCCGCGCTTCGGCGGGCTCGCGCTCGCGGGACTGTTTAATGACAACGAGCACACCCGCCGGGTCATGGCCTTGCCCGAGGTCCGCAAGGCACTCGCCGATGTCGCCGCCTCGCGAAATCTGCTGCTGCTGGCCGTCAACGTCTATGGTCCGCAGGCCTTCGTGTTCAAGACGCCGGTGACAACCCTGCCGGGGTTCTCCGGGAAGCGCATCCGCGTGCTCGCCACCGAGAGCGAGCAGGCCATGATCAGGGCGATGGGAGGCGCCCCGGTGCCGATGTCGCTGCCGGAAGTGCTGCCGGCCTTGCAGCAGGGCACGCTCGACGGCGTCAATGCGGTCCTCGGCGTGTTCGTGGCGTTCAAATATCAAGACGTGGCGCCGAACCTCCTCGACACACATCTGTGGCCGATCGTTTCGCTGAGCATCGTCAGCAAGGTCTGGTACAACCAGCTGCCGCCCAATCTGCAAAAGGCTGTGGTCGAGACCGGCGCGAAGGTCGAGCCCGAAATGGATAAGTGGCAGACCGCGCGCTTGGCTTCTGACGGCGAAGCTTGGACGTCGAAGGGCGGCAAGGTCGCGCAGCTGTCACCGGCGGAGCAGCAAGAGGCGGTGCGGCGCGCCACCGCGGCGATCCAGCCGATCCTCGACAAGGACGCCGCGCTCAAAACGTTCTATGCCACGATCAAGACCGCCGCGGACAAGGTGAAGTGAGGCGGCAGGCCCTGTTCGCCGCGTGCCTACCGCGCGGCACCACCATAAGATCCGTTCTGACCGTCCAAAGGAGAGCCTGATGCCGGAAGAAGCAACCCAGGTGCTGGCGCAATTCGCATCAGCACTGACCTACGACCAGCTTCCGGAAGAGGTCCGAGAGCACTGCAAGAACCTGTTGCTCGACGCCCTCGCCTGCGCGCTCGCCGGCCACCAAGGCGAGGAGACGCAGCAGGTCGCGGCGCTCGCGTCGAGCCTCGCGCAATCCAGCGAAAGCAGCGTGATCGGCGGCGACCGCCTCTCGCTCGCCGGCGCGACTTTGCTCAACGGCTATCTCATCACCGCCGTCACCATGTGCGACGCGCATCGTTCCACCATGACCCACGTCACCCCGGAGGTGATCCCGCCTGCCCTGGCGATTGGCGAACGGGACGGGAGTTCGGGGCGCGATCTGCTGGTCGCGATTGCGGCCGGAGCCGAGATCACGACCCGCATCGGCATCGGGCTCGATTATCCGGCGTTCCGCGCCCGCGGCTTCCACGGACCCGGCGTGCTCGGCCCGTTCGGCGCGGCGGCGGCGGTCGGACGGCTGCGCGGCTTCCACGCGGAAACCATGGCGAAGGCGTTCGGTCTCGCCGGCAGCCAAGCCGCCGGCACGTTCGCTGCGTGGGGAACGCCCACGGTGAAATTTCATCAATGCCGCGGCGCGCTCTCCGGACTGTTGGCGGCGCTGCTCGCGGAGCAGAACTTCCTGGCGACGCGCGAGTTCCTCACCGCCAAGGACGGCGGCCTCTACAACAGCTACGCCAACGGCGGCAAGCCGGAGCTCGCGACCGGCGATCTCGGCCGGCGCTGGGAACTCGAGCAGATCGCACTGCGGCTGTGGCCTTCCGCCTCGCTGATGCAGGGCATGGCGACGGCGCTGTTCGATCTCCTCAAGCGGCACACGATCGATCTCGCCACAGTCAAGACATTGCGCGTGGCGCTGGGGCAGACCGCCTTCGACATGCACGGCAAGCTGCCGAAATACAAAGGCAAGTTCGATGCGCTCATCTCCGGCCATTACGCCGCGGCGGTGAGCCTGCACGACCGCGCGCTCACCCTGGCCCAGTTCGAGCCGGCGCGTTACGACGATCCCAAACTTCGGCGCTTCGCCGAGGAGCAGGTCGAGATCCGGCTCGATCCGGCGCTGACCGGCGTGCAGGCGGTCGTCGAGATCGAGACGAGCAGCGGAGCGACGCTGCAGGCACGTTGCGAACATCCGCGCGGCTCGTTCGAGAACCCGCTTTCGCGCGCGGAGGTCGAGGATAAATTCCGCATCTACGCCAAGGACCGGCTGCCGCCCGCCCGCAGCGAAGAGGTGATCGCGGCGGTCAACCGTCTCGAGGATCTGGCATCAGTGCGCGAGCTCATGGACATGCTGCGCCACGGATCGTCGCGGACCAAAGGCGAACGCGCGGCGTAGAAGCGCCCCCTGACTGGGTTGATCAGTGCCAGTCGCTGCGCATGATCCGCGCGATCGTCACGATCGCGCGGCATATTTCCCGGTCAGTTGCGGCGTGGTCACCTCTTTCCCCCCCTTGTTCGCCATATCGAGCCGCGTCTCGCGTCCCCATGTGCGCTTCAGCTCGTCGCGCACATGAAAACGCAGCCGTCCGAGCCCATCGCTTTCGAGCTCGACCACGTCCCCATCCTGAAAGGAGCTCAAGCCGCGGTGATTGGTGCCGGTCGCCAGCACGTCGCCGGGCTCGAGCGTATGAATCGAGCTGACCCACTCGATGCAGCGCGGGATCTTGTGGGCCATGTCGCTGGTATTGAAGTTCTGCTTGAGCATGCCGTTGACCCAGAGCCGCACTTGCAGCTGATGCGGATCGCGAATTTCATCTGCGGTGACGATATAAGGACCCAGCGGCGCAAACGTATCGCGCGACTTCATCTGGTAGAAGACGTTGCCGGGCGGCGGCAGCCCGCGCGCCGATCCATCGACGAAATTGACGTAGCCGAACACATGGCTCATGGCGTCGGCCGCTTTGACGTTCTTGGCCCGCTTGCCGATGACCACCGCGACCTCGGCCTCGCCCTCGAAGATGCTGGCGGGCACATCCGGGAGCACCATGGTATCCTCGGGACCGATCACCGCATTGGGCGATTTGTGGAAGGCGTTGATCGGTGCGGGCTCGGTTCGCGTGCCGTCTTCCATATAGTTGACGGCCATGCAGTCGATGTTGACCGGCTTCGGCAGTGGCGGGCGAATCTTAACATCGGCAAGCGGTACGCCTTTGCCCCGTGCGACGGCTTCCTCCAATCGCGGCCGGTACTCGGCAAAGCGCGCGATCACGCCGTTGATCAGATCGTGCGGCCCGGTATGCGCGATGTTCTGCACCACGGACGACACGTCGACGACAGCGTCGCCTTTGATCACGCCGAGCTTGTAGTCGTTGAAGTACATCAGCTTCATGTCGGTCTCCGGAGAAACGTGTTGATAGGTTTGGTATTGCGGGGCCAGTGGCGACGCGGCGGCAGATGGTGATGTCTGCGTTTATTCGGCCTTGATAGCGTTGACCTCGGCGATCTTCGAGTAAAGCTCGATCTCGGTCTCTATCCGTCTTTGCAGCTCCTCGGGCGAGGACGGCGCGGCCAGCACTCCGGTCTCCGCCAGCCACTGCCTGATGTCTGGTAATTCCAGCGCGCGCCTTATCTCGCCGTTGAGCCGATCGATGATGGGGCGAGGCGTCTGTGGCGGCGCCGCCAGCCCCAGCCACGACATCAGCTTTATGCCCGACACGGTTTCCGCCATGGTCGGCACATCCGGCATCAGCGGGTAGCGCTCCGTCGACGACACCGCGAGCGCCCGCAGCTGGCCGTTGCGGATGCGCGGGATCGCCGAGGTCGCGGTATCGATCATGGCATCGAGCCGGCCGCCGATCACGTCCGTGAAGGCAGGAACCGACCCGCGATACGGCACCGCCGTCATCTCGACGCCGGCGCGGTTCTCGATCCATTTTCCGAGCAGGTGATAGACGCTGCCGCCGCCGATGATGGCATAATTTACCTTGCCGGGCTCGGCGCGGGCGCGATCGAGCAGGTCCTTGAAGCTTGCGATCGGCGAACTCGGCGCCACCAGCAGGAACATGGGATAGGCGACCACACCGGTCACGAAGGCAAAATCGCGCACCGGATCGTAGGGCAGCGATTTCATCACCGCCGCCTGCGTGGTGAAGCCGCCGGTCAGCATCGCCAAGGTGTATCCGTCCGGCGCCGACTTCGACACCATCTGGTTGCCAAGGATGCCGACCCCTTGGGTGATGCTCTCGACGATCACCGGCTGGCCGAAACGTTCGGTCAGCTTGTTGCCGAGCGTGCGCGCCACCGTGTCGGGGCTGCCGCCGGGCGCCGTCGGAATGATGATCCGCAGCGGGCGCACCGGCCAATTCCCGGCTTGCCCCATGGCCGGCGACGCGGCCGCGAGGGCGGCCGCGCCGAACAGCAAGGTCCTTCGCGTCGGCACCATCTCCGCTTCTCCTCCCGTTGCGGCCGCATTCTCTTGTGTTGCGCGCGACGCCTTGAGGCACCGCCGCCGGCCGCATTTCCGAGAATTGTCGCGCATCGCTACGCCAGCGTCCAGCCGGAACGCCGCTCGGCCAGCGGCGATCATTGCCCGCACAGCGAATTCGGACGTATCCTTGGTCAAGGGTCGGCAGCACGAACCGACCAGTCGGGAGACGTCACGCCATGAATTCCCAATCCCGCATGTACGATGTCGGCGGCGTCCTGATGGCGCGCCCGTTTAAGGCGCGCAGGCTCGGCCATTTCGCGCTCTGGCAGACCGATCTCGAAATGGCTCGTCACCTCTACGTGGACGTCCTCGGCTTCCGCCACACCGACACCGTCGAGCGCGACGGCCAGCCGGTTGCGGTGTTCACCTCGCATGGGACCGATCACCATTCGCTCGCCGCCATTCACGCCTCGACGGCCGAGGGCGTTCGCAAGGCGCACTACGAGAACGGCGTGCTGGTGAACCAGATCTCGTTCCAGGTCGGCACCCTCGAAGAGGTCGCCAACGCCCACGACTATTTCGCGCAGCGGCAGGTGACCATCAGCCGGCTCGGCCGCGATTTTCCCGGCAGCAACTGGGCGCTCTATGTGCTCGATCCCGACGGCCACCGCATCGAGTTCTATTACGGCATGGAGCAAATCGGCTGGGACCGCCGCAGCAAGCCGGCCGCAGCCTATCTGCGCGAGGTCCGCAACGGCTTTACCCTTCCGCAGCCCGCCGAGATGACCGAGCTGATGAATTGCGAGCGCAGCGGCATCGACCTCGGCGCTGGCTTCCGTCCCACCGAGGACCTGCCTTACGACTACTGGGTCGGCGGCGTGTTGCTACAGCGGCCGTTCAAGGCCACCCGGATCGGGCCGGTCAAGCTGTTCGTCTCCGACATCGACGCGTCCGAGCGCTTCTATACCGAGCTTCTCGGTCTCACCAAGACCGAAGAAGTCGACTGTCGCGGTCATCGCTGCGTGTTTCTCCGCTGCGGCGCCGAGCATCACAGCATCGGCCTGTTGCCCGTGGCGCTGCGCCGCGAGTTGGGCTTCGACGCGCCCAGCACCCTGATGAGCATCGGCATGCAGGTCGCGACCTACAGTCAGTTGCGGAATGCGATCGGCTTCCTCAAGCAGAAGGGGCTGCGCTTCATCGACAGCATCCCGTTCGAGCTTCACCCCGGCATCGACTACGCAGCGCACGCCATCGGACCCGACGGGCACTGCATCGAGCTCTATCACGCGATGGAGCAGATCGGATGGGACGGCCGGCCGCGGCCGGCGGCGCAGCGCCGCCGCGTCGATCCGGACTGGCCGCAGGCCCTCGACGCTACGCCCGACAGCTACGCCGACCAGATGCTGCAGGGGCCGCTCGGGTAGCGCCTGTCGATGCTTCCTAATCCGCGATGACTGCGATGGCGTTGATCTCGATGAGATAGTCGGGCGACGTCATCTTGCAGACCTCGACCATGGTCGAGGCCGGCGCCGGCGGCTTGAAATATTCGCGCCGCACTTTGTGGATCTGGTCGAAGTGCTCCATGTTGCGCACATAGACGTCGACCCGGCAGATGTCGTCCATGGTGCCGCCGGCCTCCTCCACCGCGGCCTTGAGATTCTCGCAGACCTGCCGCGTCTGCACCTCGATGTCGCCGACGCCGGCAATCGTGCCGTCGGCCCGACGCGACGTCATGCCGGAGATGAACACGATGCGGCCGCGCGCCTCGATCATGGTGGCGTGGGAGAAATGCCCGCTCGGCTGGCGGATCTTCGCGGACGTGATCTGCTTCTTCGGCATGCTGTGACTCCTGGAGAATGAAAAGGAATAAGCCCCGCCCTTCTCACGATGCGGGCGTTTTGATCTCGATGAGGACGTTGCGGTACTGCCAGTCGCTGCAGTTGAGCAGCTCGTGAGGAATGCCGGCCTCACGCCAGATCACCTCTCCCGGCTTCTCCCGTGTTTCGCGCACGCGCCCGTCGTCGAAGGTCATCTCGTTCTTGCCTTCGGTCAGCGGGACGATGAGGTACGGCAGCAGGTGCTGGTGCCAGGGCTGCCGCTGGCCTGGGTCGAGCGCCAGGCTCCACACCCGCACGAACTCGTTCTCGAACACGATCTTGTCGCCGATCGGTCCCAGTGTGCGCTTGGTTGCGGTTTCCGCGGCCATGATCAATCTCTCCTATTCGTGCTGCAAGCCTTCGCGCGTCCGACCACCTTTCGGTACAGGTCTGCCGCACTCGCTCCTTGCATCGGTGTCATCGCGGCGATGTGGTCGTCGGGCCGGACCAGGACCAGGGTGTCGCTCGGGCAACCCAGGAGCTGATGGAAGCGGCCGCCGACGTCGAACAGCGAGCGAGCGCGCAGCCCGCCGTCGAGCGGCGCGTCCCGGTGGGAAACCACGAAGTGTTTCAGGCCCGGAGCATCCGCGGGGATGTCGGGACGCCGCCGCACGTCGGTGAGATAAAGTGCGACGAAGCTGTCATCGACCAGGTCGTGCAGGCGCAGCGGCCGGCCCGCGGGACCGTGCAGCACGGCGTCGGGAATGCGATCGCCGACGCGGAACGGCCCGCGATCGGTCTTGACCATGGACCAGTCGCCGGCGTCGTCGACGCCGAGCCGCACGCCCAGCATGGTCCTGGTCGCGGCGTTGGCCCATGCCGTCCCCGACATCGCCTTCACTTCGCCCGCCTGTCCGGCCATGTATTTGCGCGCGGCTTCCGCCATCTCGCCGGAGCCTTCGGCAGCCACCGGCCGCTGCTCGCGCGCATAACCATCGAGCAAGGCATCGCCGGCCCAGCCGCGCGCCACCCAGGCCACGCGCCAGGGCAGGCTGATCGCATCGAGAATGCCGGTATTGAGGCCGAGCGCCCACATCGGCGTGATCAGATGCGCGGCGTCGCCCATCAGAAATACGCGATCCCGCCGCCATTGCGCCGCGATGCGGTGGTGAATGCGATAAACGATGGTGTTGAGGATTTCCATCTGGTCGACGGGACCGATGAAACGAATGACCTTGTCGCGAAACTCGTCCGCGCCCGGCTCGGGAACGCCGGCGGCAAGCGGATAAAGAAACCGCCAGCAGTGCGGCTGGCGCACGAGGATCATCCATTCCTGCGGGTCGGCAAAGTAGGCGAGATACGGGTAGTCGCGCGGATTGGCCACGTCGAGATCGACCTTGACGTCGACGAGCAGGCACCGCACGTCCGACGACTCGCCTTCGACAGCGACGCCGAGTTGCGAGCGCACCGTGCTGCGCCCGCCGTCACAGGCCAGGAGGTAAGAACCCTCGACCTCGCGGGTGCCGTCGGGCGTATCGAAGCTCGCGACGACGCCGTCGTCCAACTGCCGAAACGACGTCAGGCGATGCCGCAGATGGAGCGTCCCCGGCCTGCGCTGATCGATCGCATCGCGCAGGATCGGTTCGAGGTGGTGCTGGGGCATGTTGATGACGAAGGGATAGCGCGTATCTTCGCTTAACAGCGCCGTTTGCACCGACGGCCGCGCGGTATTGGTCGCGCGCTCGACATCGCCGATCTCGTCGACCCGCAACGCCTTGGCCAGGACCTGATCGGCAACACCATAGCGCCGAAACGCCTCGAGCGTTCGCGTCAGGATGGTTCCGGCCTTGGTGTCGCGCGAGAGTTCCGCGTCGTCCTCGAACAGCAGGAACGGGAGGCCGTAGAAGTCGAGCCCGAGCGCCGTCGTCAGACCGACCGGGCCGGCGCCGACGACAATGATGGGCTTGGTGGCCTCGCTCATCGCTCAGGTATCCTGCGCCGCATAGGCGAAGTCCCGGCTGATGATCGAAGCGGTCATCGTCGCCTGCTCGGACAGCAGAAACAGCAACGGGCCGACGACATCCTCAGGCCGGCCGACACCGACCGATTCGCGCCAGCGCGCATCGTCGGCCCCGGCGTTGGCTTCGCGATACTGGGCCGTGTCGATCACGCCGGGGGCGATCAGGTTGAAGCGCACGCGATGCTGCGCGATCTCCTTGGCCGCGCTTTTCGCAAATGCGATCAGCGCCGCCTTGCTGGCGGCATAGGCCGACGCGCCCGGCCAGCCCTGGTGCGCCAGGCCCGAGGTGAACGCGATAATGCTTCCGGACCTGCGCGCGATCATGCCGGCGACGACCGCCTGGTAACACCAGACGACGCCGGAAAGATTGATCCGCAACACGCGATCCCACTCCGCCGGATCCATCTGGTGAACGACCGATCTCGGTTGAACCGCTGCGGCGCAAACGAGGCCGTCGATCCTGCCGAAATCGCGCTCGACCGCGCTGAGCGTCGCGAACACCCGCGCGCGGTCGGAGACGTCGAGGCGCCGCGTCGCAATCCCGGGAACATCGGCCAGAGCCGCCATGGCCGCCTCGTCGACGTCGCAAACGACGACGCGCGCCCCGGCCAGTGCGGCCGCGCGTGCCAGCGCGCGACCGATTCCATTTGCGCCCCCCGTGACAACGATTACATCTCCCTCGGCCTCGAAGCGTGCCCGCATGGTCATTCTCTTGTCGCTCGCTGCGCTCGCAACTTCATGAGACCTTTGCTGCGAGCAGGGACGATTCGAAGCCGCCAAGGCCGGCACGGGCTGCGGTCTCGACCAGATTTTTCACGGTCTGGGCATCGAGGCGACAGACGCCCTCGCTCCCTTGTCGCGTCGCCCACACGAGCTCTCCGGGCGCGTAGACCCGATCCACGCCGGGGCCGCGTTTCGACCCGCTCACCCGCGCCGCCTGGTCCCGTACCCGTTGCGCAAAGCGGTCGCCGACCGGGAAATGACCGGCATCGATCGCCAGAAAGAAATGCGCACAGCGATAGGGCTCCGCGGGATCTCCATAGAGCGGGCGGACTTCGGCGCCGACCGCGCCATCCGAGAGGCCGCCGCACAGGAGATCGATGACGAAGGCGAGACCGAAGCCCTTAGGCCCCGCCGCAGGCAACAGCATGCCCTTGATCGCCGCGAGCGGGTCGGTCGTGGGCCTTCCTTCCGCATCGATCGCCCAATCCTCCGGAATGCGCTGTCCGGCGGCGGCCGCAAGACGAATTTTCCCCATGGCCGTGGCGCTCAGGGCCATGTCCGCCTCCACCGGAAACTCGCCGGTGGAAGGCAGCGCAACGGCAATGGGATTGTTGCCGACCATGGCTTCGGCGCCGCCCGGCGCCGGCATCAACGGGCGGGTGCTCGACAGCACGATGCCGACGCAATTGTGCTCGGCGATCATGCGGGCGAAACGTCCGGCCGTGCCGAAGTGAAAGCCGTTGCGCACGACCACCACCGCGACGCCGATGTCCTTCGCTCGTGCCACCGCCAGCCTGACCGCCTGGCGCGCAGTCAACTGACCCAGCGCATTGTGCGCATCGATGACGATCGCACCGCCGCGGTCGCTCACCACCTCGCCGGCGCTGCGCGCCGACACCGAGCCCTTGACGATGCGCTCGACATACATGGGCAGCAGCATCACCCCGTGGGACGCGATGCCCTCGAGGTCGGCGGCAACCAGATCTCCCGCCACCACCTGCGCGTCCTCGACCCCGATCCCGACGGCCGTGAAGATATCGGCGACGGCCGACGTGAGCCGTTGCGCATCGATCGCGACGGCCGCGGCGCCAGCCGATTGCGCCGGCATCAGCGGGCATCCTCGTCATTGGCATACCAGGACGGCCGTTGGGGGTAGTGAGGACCGTCGTAGATTTCGATCACGATGGTCTCTTCGTGCGCCAGCGTCGGCCCGTGCACATTGCCCTTCGGGTTCCAATAGAACGAGCCGGCGGTCAACGTGACGCCGGTCTTGGTGTATTCGTACTTTCCCTTGAGACAGAACATGAATTGGTTCGACGCATGCAGGTGAGGCTGCGGAATGCTCGCGCCTTTGTCGAACTTGATCAGCGCGATCGACGAGCCGCCCTGCTCGTCCCGCCACAGCATTTTTTCCGACACGCCCGGCAGCGACTTCGCTCGCCAGGGCATGTCGTTGCTTTGCAGCAGGACCTCGTCAAGGCTCGGCATGCCGGCCGGCATCGGCATCGCGGTTTTCTGATCGGTCATTTTGGTCTCCGTTGTTGTCCTTGACGTCTCTGTCTCTCGCGCGCGGCGCGGTCATCGGATCGGTGGCCGATGACGCCGCGTCGCGTCCTGGATCTGCATCAATCGGCCCTTGAGGCTGTCGATGTGCTCGCGCATGGCTGCCGCCGCGCGCTCGCCGTCGTGCTTGGCAATGGCATCGGCAATCGCGGCGTGCTGACGGGTCGTCGCCTGCACGTCCATGGTCTGCCACAGGTGCAGATACCAATAGCGGATCGATCGCTCGTGCAGCTGCTGGGCAAAATCGCTCAGCACCGAATTTCCCGCGCGCTCCGCCAGCTTGCGATGGAACGCACGGTCGCAGGCGATGAAATCATCGATGCCCGGACCGTTCCTGGTGTGCCTGGTGGCGTTGGCGAGCGCCAGCAGCTCCTTGCCGTCATCGACGGACACACGTCCGGCCGCGGCCTTGGCGAGCTCGGCTTCCACCGCCGCCCGGGATTCGAGGATCTTGATGATTTCCGAGATGCTGTCGGGCAACACGACCACGCCCTTCCGCGGCATGATCTCGACCAAACCCTCCAGCTCCAGCCGCTGCAGCGCCTGATGCACGGGCGTCCTGCCGACCTGCAACAGACCGGATATGGCCGCCTCGTTGAGATACTGGCCGGGCAGGAAATAGAGCGTGATGATCTTCTCCTTGATGTCCTCATAGGCCTTGGCAACCAGGGAGCCGTGCTTGATCGGCGCCTTCCCGACCGCATCATCTTCGCGCATGGCGTTAGCGCGAGATGCAGCAAGCCGAGGCGTCGCTGAAAGCTGCCGTCGTCGTGCGTTTCTAGCCATTGGAACCCATGCATCCGGTTGCAGTTTCGCCCTTCAGTGCCGCGCCGGCGCCGGCGGCAACCAGGGCGCCATCATCCGCTCGCCCGCGCCGACCAGCGCGTAGGCGAATATCCCCAGCACCGACAAGGCAAACAGCGCCGCGAATGCCAGCGGCGTGTCGAGCTGGGAGGTGGCGCTGAGCAGGAGGAAGCCGAGCCCCTCGCTCGAGCCGATGAATTCCCCGATGACAGCTCCGATGACCGCCAGCGTGATCGCGACCTTGGCGCCGGTGACGATGAAGGGAAGCGCCGCGGGCAGCTGAACTTTGAGAAAGATCTGCAGCGGAGATGCGTTCAGGCTGTGCGCCAACTCCAGCAGTTCTTTCGGTGTGGCCCGCAGCCCCGCGGCGGTATCGACGATGATGGGAAAAAACGCCACCAGCCAGACGATCGCGAGCTTGGATTCAAGGCCAGTCCCCAGCCAGACCAGGATCATCGGCGCCAGCGCCACCTTGGGAACGGACTGAAGCGCAATCAGGAGCGGATAGAACATCAGGTTCAGGGGTCGCGAGTTTGCGATCGCGACCGCAAGCGGAAGGCCGACCACCAGCGCCAGCACAAATCCGTACAAGGTCTCCTTCAGCGTGATCCACCCTTCGCTGACCAGGAGATCGCTGCGGATGATCAACGAGCGCAGCACCTTGTCCGGCGACGGAAGCACGACGGTCGGGATGTTGAAGAACCAGCACGCGAGGACCCAGACGGCAATGATGAGCACGACGCCCGCCAGTGGATAGAGGAGTTGCGAGACCAAACCCAATCTCATGGCGTCGCGACCTCTTCCGCCGCTGGCGCGATCACGCCGAGCGCCTCGCTTGCAATCCGTTCGGCGGTGGTGAACGCCGCGGTGAAGCGGACCTTCTGGCTGCGCGGATAGGCAAGCGGGATCGGTATCTCCTTCGCCACCCGCGCCGGCCGCTTGCTGAACACGATGACCTTGTCGGAGAGATAGACGGCTTCCGAAATCGAATGCGTCACGAACAGGACCGACGCCCTGGTTTCGTGGCGGATGCGAAGAAGGAGATCGTTCATTTCCATCCTAGTGAGCTCGTCGAGCGCGCCGAAAGGCTCGTCCATCAGCAGCAGCCGGGGCCGGTGAATGAGGGCACGACAAAGCGCGACCCGCTGCTGCATACCGCCGGACAACTGATGCGGCCGCGCCGACAGGAACGCGGTCAGTCCCACCAGATCCAGAAGCTCGAGCGCGTGCCGTCGCGCCGCCGCGTCGTTCCTTCGCAGGATCTCCATTGGGAACAGGACGTTGTCCAGGACATTCCGCCACGGCATCAGGCTCGGCGCCTGAAACACGAAGCCGTAGTCGCCCATCGGCCTGGTGATCTCACGGCCATCGATCGCGACCGAGCCCGCCGACTTTGCGATCAGCCCGCCGACGATGCGCAACAGCGTGGTCTTGCCGCATCCGCTCGGGCCGAGCAGCGCAATCAGGTCGCCCTGCTCGAAATTGAAGCTGGCATCGTCGAGCGCCACCACAGGTTCGAGCGCCGTCGAGCCGAGCTCATCGACTTGAAAGACTTTGCGCACGTTCTTGATTACGCCGAACGCCATCAAACCGTCCGCTGCGCCACGGCCTGAAACTTGCTTCGAGAAAGCCCTCAGGCGCGCCATCCCGACATGCGCTCCTGCCGCACTTGAGTATCACGTGAAATATCTTATGATATTTCGGAGGTCAAATGCCGCTTCGGCGGGCTCACCCCGTCGCCGCAGCCGGCGCAGACGAGCCTGTCCGCACATCAGGGAGACCCCACATGTTTCGATCGCTGATCGCACTCGTGACCGCACTTGCCGCCGGCGCGACATGCCTGCCGGCCACGACCGCGCAGGCGCAGGAGCGCGATCTCAAGTTCGTCCTCGATTTCATCAGCCTGGGGCGGCATGCGCCCTGGTACGTGGCGCTCGGCAAGGGCTACTTCAAAGACGAAGGCCTCAACGTCACCATCATGCCGTCGAAAGGCACCGCGGACGCGATCCGGACCGTCGCCACCGGCGGCGCCGAGCTGGGCTTTATCGACATCCCGAGCCTGGTCGCATCCGGCAGCGCCGGATCAGCGGTGAAGATCGTCGCCGCCAACTACCAGAAGCCGCCCTACTGCATCTTCACGCTGAATCCCGGCGCCAACGTCACCGAGCCGAAGCAGATGGCGGGCCTCGAGCTCGGCTCCAGCACGGCGTCGTTCGTGCCGAAGATCTGGGCCGCCTTCATGGAAATGAACAAGGTCGATAGCAAGACGCTCAAGGTCGTGAATATCGATGCCGCCTCCCGCGTGCCCATGCTCGCGGCCGGAAAGGTGCAATCGATCGATCAGTTCCTGATGAGCGAGCCCGCCATCCGCCGCGCGGTGACGACCGCGAAACCGGTATGCCTGTTCGCCGGCGACTATGGTCTCGAGATCTACGCCAACTCGCTCGGCGTCTCCGAGGATTTCCTGGCGAAGAACCCCGACGTCGTGAAGAAGTTCGTGCGCGCCGCGCTCAAGGGCTGGAAGGACGCCCTGGCCAACCCCGAGGAAGCGGCAAAGATCGAGATCCAATACGTGAAGGCGCTCGATCCCCAGATTGTGGTCGAGGAGATCGCGATCCTCAAGCGCATCGCGATCACGCCCGATGTCGAGAAGAACGGCTTCGGCTACGTCTCCCCCGAGCGCATGAAGAACACCGTCGACTTCATCAACAAGAACATCGAGGTGTCCGGCGACAAGCTGACGGCGGAGCAGATCTACCGGCCGGGGTATCTGCCGGAGACGCCGATCAAGCCGTAGCCATTGTTGCTTTTGTGCAACGTGGGTTCGTTTGGCCAAAGCGGACGTCATCTGTTGCACTCGTCTTGGCCCCGCTCGCTCTCTCACTTCATGCCGGCTCGCTCTCTCACCTCATGGTGAGGAGCCGCGCAGCGCAGGCAAGTTTACGCAGCCTGCGCAAGCTTGGCTGCGATGCGCGGCGTCTCGAACAATGAGGCCCAGTCAGTGGCCGGCCATCCTTCGAGACGCCGCCTTCGGCGGCTCCTCTGGATGAGGCGGTCGGAGATTCGCGCGCTCGCGTCGGCGATGGCCGCGCGTCCCAATTCGTCTCACGATGTCAAACAGCGCAGATTTCTTCGTTCCCGCGGCGCATGTTGCGCCCGGGTGGTGTCCTTGTGTTCGCGTCCATCCCCGATCGAGGGGCGGGCGGAGCGCCGACAGGCGCACTTGTGTTGTCGTCGCGCTTGCGAGGCGCGACCATCCGCGCTGGTGAGGCGCGGCGCGTCCCATGACGCGGGACGCTCGCCTCTCGGCGCTCCACCGTGGCGGTTTTCGGCCGGGG
>JGI12053J15887_10000661_pt1 | contig 14478 bp, 11 predicted proteins | sample MedBloCAOM1_O3_FD_15887 | JGI IMG/M metagenome (IMG submission 15887)
CGTCGCCATGGCCACCGCGATCGTCTCGGTGATGACCGGCATTCCGGTGCGCCGCGACCTCGCCATGACCGGCGAGATCACGCTGCGCGGCCGCGTGTGGCCGATCGNCGGTCTCAAGGAGAAGCTGCTCGCGGCCTTGCGCGGGGGCATCAAAACNGTGCTCATTCCCGAAGAGAACGCCAAGGACCTCGTGGAGATCAGCGAGAGCATCAAGAGTGGCCTCGAGATCGTTCCGGTCTCGCGCATGGACGAGGTGCTCGCCCGCGCGATGACGCGCAAGCCGGAGCCGATCGAGTGGGACGAGACCACGACCACCGCAGCGGCCGTGCCCGAGGAGGCCCCGGTCGAGGAGGAAGCTTCGACGCTCACCGCGCATTGAACGATCTACTCCCCGCTCAAGCACGATCTCCGCCATCAGCTTTTTGATAAGGGCATTGCCGAACGAATTGAAGTTCTTCGCAAACATGATGAAAGCGCCGAGGCCACCGATGCTGCTTGCCCGCGCCGACGAGGGTGATCGAATGAAAGTGCCACCGTCGAGGGCCGAGGTACGACGAAGGAAAGTTGCTGTCGCCCGAGGCTTTCAATTGCTGTCGTGATCGCCAACTCCATCCGCGCTCAAGCCGTTAATAACTGCTCGACTCCTATTGTTCTTTACCTCCGGCACCCCCACCTAGAAAAGGCAAGTATCGACTTGTCCGTGAGCTGCCCAAAAAACGGCGACGTGCCGAAGTCTTCGCTTCTTCCGATAGGTAGCCCTGGTGCCATCGGCAGGCACGATTTCAAAAATCGACGTTGGTTCGTACACGGGTGCGGCACCCGCATCCTACATATCTGTACGCCAGTAGCCCGGGCGACTTGGCCATCGGTCCGCCCGCCGCCGGGCCCATCAACCCTCGATCGAAGGGGACACCGCGTGCAGGTTCTCGTCCGTGACAACAATGTCGACCAAGCCCTCAAGGTGCTGAAGAAGAAGATGCAGCGCGAGGGCATCTTCCGCGAGATGAAGCTTCGCGGCCATTACGAGAAACCCTCCGAGAAGAGAGTCCGAGAGAAGGCGGAAGCCGTCCGCCGCGCCCGCAAGCTCGCGCGCAAGAAATTGCAGCGTGAGGGCCTGCTGCCGATGAAGCCGCGGGTGATCCCAGGGGCCCCGGGAAGAGGCGGCCCCCCGCGCGCGCCCCGCTTCTGATCTTCGGAGCCGCCACGCGGTGGTCCCTTTGAGCAAGGATCGCTGCAAGACATGGACGGCAATGCAGACCTGGGCGCAAAATCCAGGTCACGAAAGCCTAACGACTACGTTTGGCAGCTACGGCAAAGTCGCGACGCGCGACCAAGGCGAACTCGTCCGCAATGCTGGCAAGCAGACGCAGGACACGCCAGACGGCAAGCTCGATGAAATCAAATCCATGATCGCGCAGCTGCAACCGCGTCGCGCCTCGACGGGAAGTTAGGCCGTTTCCGCGTCAGGTTCGTAAGCCGCCCTCGTTCCAAAGCCGCCCCATGTCATTTGCGAACAAGGATTCCATCGTCGCAAGGCGATGGTTGGCGGGGGCGGACGATGATGGGACGGGTCAACCGGGACCAAGGGCAACTGCTCTATTCGTTCTGTCTCGCTGGGGTGTGTGCCTTGACGATCATGGGGTCCGCAGGTGAGCAATTTTATACAGACGCCATTCGGCCATAGGAGCTAGCGTGATGACCATTGTCGTTTTTCCCTACGGGGGGAAATCATCATGTCTATGCAGCATCGTTTGCAGGACCAGGTAGTCCGTGCTGACCCTTGGACGTTGTTTTGTGCGGAGTGCTCGCAGAAAATGAGCGTCATGATGGCGACACCAGCCCAGGAAGGAAGGGAAACACGCACCTACAAGTGCGTCTGCGGTCACAGCGAAAGGATTAATGTTGCCATTCATCGGCGGGGAGCCGCGTCCGTAGCGGCTTCGCAGGTTTCCACGCGTGACCAAAGATCGTCCATGAAAATGATTGCAGCGTCACGTTCGCGACCAAGAGCCACGATCAGGCTCGCGACAATCCGGACGACAAAGGACCGAGCTGATCCGCTTCAGCCATCCGTGCGTGATGCCATGCTCGCCGCCGTTCCGAGCTTGCGCGCGTTTGCGATCTCACTCAGCGGCGACGTCGACCGGGCGGACGATCTTGTGCAGGAAACCTTGCTGCGTGCCATGGCGAATATCGATTCGTTCGAACCTGGAACGAACATGTCCGCGTGGCTCTTCACCATCCTCCGCAACCTGTTCCGCTCGGAATACCGCAAGCGTCGCCGCGAAGTCGAAGACGCCGACGGCCGTCACGTCGATAGCCTGAAATCGCCTCCCCAGCAGCACAGCCGACTGGAATTCGAGGAAGTCCGCGGGGCGCTCGCGAAGCTGCTGCCGGACCAGCGCGAGGCGCTCATTCTCGTTGGCGCGTCAGGCTTCTCGTACGAGGAGGCCGCCGATGTCTGCGATTGCGCGGCCGGGACGATCAAGAGCCGGGTCCATCGTGCACGCAAGCGGCTCGCAGAGCTGCTCTCCATCGACAGCGCCGACATGTTCGGTCAGGACCAAACGACGCGTGCTATTCTGACCGCCGGCGGGCGCGGCTGATTGCCGCCGCACGCTTTGGCGGATGTTCACTTTTTTCCAAGACGGGGATTTGGGACACTACCGGTGTTGTGGGACGGTAAAACGCCCCGCGGAGTGCTATTTCTTTTGCGCAGTGGAATCCCGGGTGACTCACGATCGGTTCATAAATATCGCGTAGAGTTGGCAGGTGCCGCCGCGACGACTGAACCGATCAGCTCCAGAAATCGTGAGCATCTCCTCCGGGGACCTTACTCTCCATTGCGAATACGAAGAATGCGTTGTTGGCCGCTCGGCCGCAAGCAAGGGCAGGCGGCGGACACGCCACCAGTTCTTATTTTCGTCCTTCGTGTGCAGTACGGAGCATATTTCACCCGCCATTACCAAGGAGTAAGCCATGCAGAATGGCCCAAGAACATTCATCACTACGCACCAACCCAAATCGGCGGCGTCATTTGCTGCCCCCTCAAGGCGGCGGACCTCGAGCGCAGCTCGCCCCGAGCCGAAGAGCTCTCAAAACGCGCAAAGAAGCTATGAGAGGTATCTCGCGCTGGCCCGAGCTGAAGCCCAGTCCGGCGATATGATCGGGGCGGAGAACTACTACCAGCACGCTGAACATTATTTTAGATCGATGTCTCCGGACCTAGGAACGACATAGGAGACTTTGCCGCGGTGACAGCCGGCGGGGTTGTCCGCATGTGGCACTTCTGCGACATCCGGCGACGTCCGCTGTTGGGTTCGAAGCGGTCATACCAACCGGCCGCGTCCCTTTGCCCCGTTCCATAACCGGTCATTGCGCGAATCGCAGAACCCTTGTTGTGATTTTCGAACGAGTGCGACGATCGCAGTCGGCTTTTGAGGGCAGCGGAAACATTGCTCGCTGTGAGCTTTTCTCAATTTGACCCAATCCGGACCTCTCGGTCACGGCCAAACGCATGCTGCTTCTCCGCACATTCGATGTGCCTGGCTCATGGGAAACGATCTCTCGATCCTTGGTTCCGGTCAGTGCCGCCACTCGGGTTGCGGCACGCGGGTCCAGGGCCGCTCAAGCTTGAAGTCGTCGACGATGGCGTTGGCTGCGATGTAGCCCGGCGCTCCGTTGATGCCGCCGCCGTTACCGGTGGACGACCCGCAAAGATAGAGCCTTTCGATCGGGGTTCGCGTGCCCGACAGAAGTGGATGGGGACGGTTGATGCCGAGCTGCGACGGGATGTAGGCGCCCATGCGGACCGCGCCCCTCACCATGTTCACGTTGAGCCTTTCGACATCGAGCGGCGTGAACAGGAACTTCGCCCGCACGTTGTCGTCGCCAAGATTGGAGGCGTATTCCCGCCACACGCCGAGGATGCGCTCTGTGTACTCGGCCTTGCCGCGATCCCATTCCTTCGGATCGCCGCCGATGGCGTAGGGCGCGAACGGCCACCAGAACGCCGAATGACCGTCGGCCGGCGCATAGGTCGGATCGACCGCGCTGTTGCACGCGCCGTTGCCCATGAGCACGTCCGGAAACTTATTCTTGGCGCAATCGGCGAAGCAACTCGCGACTTGGTCGATGTCGTCCATGCCGAAGAAGATGTTGTAGGCCCGCGCAATTTCGGGATCGAAGCTCTGCGAGCGGTAGACCGGCGCGTTCTTGAGCGCGAGATGCAGGGTGACCAGGCTGTGATTGCCCCAGTGCCACGAATTGAGCTTCTTGCGAACGTCGTCGGGAAACAGCTCCTCGCCCGCCATCCTCATGGTGGTCGGCGCATCGATCGCGCTGGCGACGAACTTCCGTCCTTCGATGGTGTCGCCGTTCGCGAGCCGCACCCCCTTCGCGCAGCCGTTCTTGACCACGATCTCATTCACGTCAGCCCTGGTAATCACCGCGCCGCCATGCGCCTCGATCAGCCGCTGCAGCGCGAGCGGGAAGCTCACGGCTCCACCCACCGGCAGGGTGAATTCCATGACGTTGGCGAAGATCAGCGGGAACACGATACCCGCGCCCGGGACGCTCTCGGTGGTGATGACATGCATGTAAGACGTGAAAAGCGTGCGTATGCGGTCGTCGTCGAAGTGCTTGCGCACCACGCTGAACAGGTCGTGCTGGGCATGCGACAAGAACTCCTTGGCCTGCGGACCCGAAAGGCGGTCCTTCAGCACGTCGATCGGCAGCGGCGCATTGAACGCCAGCGACGTGAACAGCGGGCGCATGCCGAGGCTGTAGGTGTGGTGCAGCTCACGGAATGTCTCGGCGTCGCGCTTGGAGAAGTGCGCGAGCGAAGCGCAGGTCTTGTCCAGATCTTTGTGGATTACCACGCAGGTGCCATCGCGGAACGCCGCGCCCTGCTGCACCGGTGGCTCGATATAGGAGAAGCCGAAACGATGCAGCTCCAGGTCGCGGAGCAACGGGGAATGTCGAAACCCCATGAAGAAGTTGGAATGCAGATTGAAGCGGTAGCCCGGCAGCGCCGGTTCCTCGGTCGAGGTGCCGCCGCCGATCCTGGTGTTTCGCTCCAGCACTGCGATCTTCATGCCGGCGCGCGCCATATAGGCTGCGAGCGTCAACCCGTTGTGGCCCGCACCGATCACGACGCCGTCGTATGTCTGCATGGCAGCCTCCCGCCGTCTTGAGCCGCTCTGTTATTGCACCAGCTTCCGGTCCACCATGGCGTGTATTCCCTTGTTGCCGTCGACCAGTTGCGTCACTCGCAGGTCGCATGCGAGGCTGCAGAACACGTAGGCCTCCTCGGAGCTCCAGCCCTTCATCTCGACCAGCCAGCGGATCATGTCGCGCAAGGCCTGCTTGGCGGCGTCGTCGAGATCCGGATCGAGGCCCATCGTGACGTAGTGCGTGGGCGTGACGGCGCGCGGCATGTCGAGCTTCTTCTTGTGCACCACGAGCTCGAAGGTTCCGGTCAGGCAGGTTTCAAGCGCTGTCAGGCAGACTTCGCCGTCGCCCTGCACCGCGTGCCCGTCGCCGGCGGAGAAGTTCGCTCCCGGCACGAACACGGGCAGAAAAAGCGAGGTGCCGACCACGAACTCCTTGCAGTCCAGGTTACCGCCGAACTCGCGCGGCTCGACCGACGTGCAGGGCCCGTAGTTTGGCGGCGGCGCCACCGCCAGGATGCCGAAGAACGGGCTCAGCGGAATGGTCGCGCCCCACGGCAGCTTGCAGGTCATCGCCTTGCGGTCGATCGGGATGATGCGGCAGCGGAACTCGGGATAGTCCTCGGGCAGCGTCCCGCGCAGCGGACGGATCAGGTTCCAGCCCCAGTCCACGGTGAGCTGCATCGCCTTGATGCGAATCTCGAGCGTATCGCCCGGCTCCGCGCCGCGCACCGCGACCGGCCCGGTCAGGATATGCGGACCGGGCGAAGGCTTCAGCTTCTCGCAGATTTCGCGGTGGTGCGGCAGCATGATCGAGGTGTCGCCGACATCGGCAAGGCCGCCCGACACCGTGTCGATGGTGACCGTGTCGCCGGAATCGACCGTCAGGCGCGGCGGGATCTTCGCGTCCAGGTAGCCCCAGTGGACGGTGGCCGGCGTCGGTCCTAGCGTGTGCGTTGCCATGGCAGTCGTCCTCCTCACATTCAGATCATCTTTGCACTCGAAACCCCGAGGTGCTGATCCAAGACCCGCGTCTCGTTCCGAAGCGTGGCCGGATCGCCTCGAAATACGAACCGCCCCGCCGACAATACGTAGACTTCGTCGGCCACCGAGAGCGCGAGTTCCAGGTTCTGCTCGACCAGCAGGATGGCGTGACCGCGGGCCCGAAGCCGCCGCATGATCTCCTGCACCTGCAGCACCAGTCGGGGCGACAGGCCCTCCGACGGCTCGTCCATCAGGATCAGCTCGGGATTGGCCATCAGCGCGCGGCCGATCGCTAGCATCTGCTGCTCGCCGCCGCTGAGCGAGCCGCCCGGATGGTTGATGCGCTCGGCAAGCTGGGGGAATTCCTTCAGCACTTCGTCGAAGTCCCAGCGCTCTCTGGTCTCGTCGCCGTCCGGCGCCCGGGACGAGCGCGCCAGCACGCTCGTCGGCAGCATCAGGTTCTCGCGCACACTGAGTGAGCGGAAGATCCGGCGGCCCTGCGGCACGATCGAAATGCCGGATTGGGCAATCGCATAGGGCGGCTTGCCGCGCAGTGAGCCGTCTCGAAAGACGATCTCGCCTGACCGTGGCGGCGTCAGCCCGGCCACCGAGCGGATCAGCGTCGTCTTGCCCATGCCATTGCGCCCGAGAATGGCGGCGATTTGCCCCTTGCGCAGCGCAAGGCTGACACCCTGCAGAACGTAGCTATCCCCGTAATAGGTGTGGATGTCGGAAACCGTGAGCAACGGCCTGGACATCGTCGCGCTGGACATCGTGGAGCTAGACATGACCGAAATACACGTCGCGGACTTCGGGATTGGACTGCACCTCTGCGGGCGTTCCTTCCACCATCACCCGCCCGCGGTTCATCACCGTGACGCGGTCGGCCAAGCCGAGAGCCACGTCCATGTCGTGCTCGATGAGCACTAACGTGATCTCGCGCGGCAATGCGCGCACCATCTTGAAAATGCGCTGCCGCTCGCTGGGCGAAAGCCCGGCGCAGGGCTCGTCAAGGAACAGCACCTTGGGGCGGGTGTTGAGCGCGAGCGCCAGTTCGAGCTGGCGGCGCTCGCCGTAGGACAAGAGCTTCACCGGTTCATCGGCGCGATCCCTCAGGCCAACCGCCTCCAGTCCCGCGAGCGCCTGCTCGCGAATGGCAGGCAAGGCGTCGAGCGGCCGGTTCCAGATCCACTTGCGACGGTCGGTCCCGACGATGGCGAGCGCGAGGTTCTCGGCGAGCGACAGATCGGTGAACACGTTCGTGATCTGAAACGTGCGACCCATGCCGAGCTTGGTGCGCTGATACTCCGGCAGATAGGTGACTTCCTGGCCGAACAGCTTCACCGAGCCGGACGAGGGCTGTAGCGTGCCGGTGACGCAATGGAACAGCGTCGTCTTGCCGGCACCGTTCGGCCCGATCAACGCACGCCGCTCGCCGGCCCCGACCTGCAATGAAACCCCGTCGACCGCGCGCAGGCCGCCGAACACCTTGGCGAGGCTGTCGATGGCGACGGCTGCGATCATGGCCGGTCTTTCGGCTTACCTACGCCGGGGCGCCAGCGCTCGACCAAGCCCACGATGCCGCTCGGAGCCCAGAGCACGGTCGCGATGAACACGGCTCCCATCACCGCGGTGTGCAGTTCGAAAAAGCTGCTGACCCAATTGCGCAGGCCGAGGAAGATCCCCGCGCCGATGAATGGGCCGACGATGGTGCCGGACCCGCCGACGATCGCCATGAGCGAGACCTCGACGGAAATCTGGAACGAAGCTGCGACCGGATTGATGAAGCGGTTGTAGTAGACGTAGAGCACGCCCGCGAGGCTCGCGATCGCCCCCGAAATCACGAACGCCGCGTAGAGATGCATGGTGGTGCGATAGCCGAGGCTCTGCATCCGGCTCTCGCTGCCCTTGATGCCGCGCAACGACAGCCCGAACGGCGATCGGATGAGAATACGATAGCCGAACGCGCACAGGATCACGACGGCGAGGACGAAATAATAGTACGCGGTCTGCGAGGCGATGCTGACGCCGGCGACAGAGGGAGGTGGTACGTTGGTGATGCCATTGTCGCCGCCGGTGAACGAGGCCCAACGGTACACCGCGCCCCAAATGATGTAGCCGAGCGCGATCGTGATGAGGATAAAATAGACCCCGCGGGTGCGCACTGCGGAGCCGTAAAGGACTGCGAGCAGCGTTCCGGCAATGAGCCCGGCCGGCGCCGCCACGATCGTCGGATAGCCGTAGCGGACCTGGAGGATGGCCGTGGTGTAGGCGGCCACCGCAAAGAACGACGCTTGGCACAGCGAGTACAGACCGGCGTGCCCGAGCAAGAGGTCGACTGAAAGCGCGAGCAGGCCGTAGATGTAGATCTGTGTGATCAGGGTCATCCAGAACGGCCCGGCAATCAGCGGCGCGGCCAGTGCGGCGGCGAGCGCGATCAGCGCCAGTATGACACTGTAGCCGCGCACGCTCAGCCTTCCCTGCCGAAGATGCCGCGCGGCCGGAACAGCAGCAGGACCGCCATCGGCCCGAACAGCACGAAATAGGAGAACTCCGGCAGCAGCCAGCGGCCGTAAGCGTCGAGCAGGCCGACGATCAAGGCGCCGATCATCGCGCCCTCGAGGCTGCCCAGCCCGCCGAAGATCACCACCACGAGCGCGTAGATCAAAATTTCCCATTCCGCGCCCGGATAGAGCGTGAGGAACGCCCCGCCCACGACCCCCGCTACGCCGGCGAGGAACGACGCCAGCGCGGACACCAAAACGAACAGCCGGTCGATGTTGATGCCGATCGCGCTCACGATCTCGCGGTCGTCAACGCCTGCGCGCACCACGGCGCCAATTTGGGTCTTGCGGTAGAGCAGCCAGAGCGATAGCCCGACGAACACGCCGAACCCGATGAGAACGAAACGGTAGGTCGGATACATGATGCCGCCAGGCAGCTCGATCGCGCCGCGCAGTTCGATCGGCGTCGGCACCTTGAGACTGTCGCCGCCCCAGATTTTCAGGGCCACGTCGCCCAGCACAAAGGCAACGCCGACAGTCAGCAGCACCTGCGCCAAATGGTTCTCGCCTGTGCGGCGGATCAGGAAGCGATCGATCAGATAGCCGAGCGGGATGACCGCGAGCCCGCCGCCGAGTACGCCGAGTGCGAAGCTGCCGGTGTAGCGGGTGATTGTGAGGCCGATGTAGCCGCCGAAAAGATAATAGGCGCCGTGTGCCATGTTCACAACCCGCATCAGCCCGAAGCTGAGCGTGAAGCCGCTCGCCAGCAGGAACAGGAGCGCGGCGAAGGAGACGCCGTTGATCGCCTGAAGGATGCCGCTATGCATGAGGTGGATACTGCGATGGCGACCGCGAAAATGACTACGCCATGCGGACGGCGGCGCCGCGAGACGCCGCCGGTGGTCGATGCGTGTGACTTAGCGCTGGTAAGGACCCCGCTTGAGGAACTCCTCCGGCGTCCAGGTCCAGAACTGCGAGACGTTCTCGTAGGTCTTGATCGGAACGTTGGTCAGCACCGGTCCAACCGACGGATGATTGATCTTCTGGATGCGCGTCACGTAGACGTTCTGGATCGGGTTGTCGTAGTCGTCCAGCTTGAGCGTGCCGCGCGGCGCCTCGACGGTTGAAGTCCGCATCGCCTGGAGGAACGCGGCCCTGTCCTCGACGTTTCCCTTGATCTTCTCGATCGCGGTGCGGGTCCATAGGCTCGCGGTGTAGGCCGATTCCGAGAACCACGAGGGCAGCCGCTTGTGTTTCTTGGCGAACGCGTCGACGAACGCCCTGTTGGCCGGTGTGTCGAGACCGGCGGCATAATGAAGCGAATTGCCGATCATGCCGATGGCGCGGTCGTCCATCTGCGGCAGCGCGTCCTGGTGCATCCAGTAACCGCCGTAGATCTTAAACTTCTTGTCCATGCCGAAGCTGAACCAGGACTCAAACAGACGGATGCGGTCGGCGCCGACGACGACTGCGACCACGGCGTCGGAGCCGGGGGCGATCGAAGCAACGGTCGCGCCGTAGTCCTTGGTGCCGATCGGATTCCAGATGATCTTGGCGACCTTGCCGCCGAGCTCCTTGAAAGTCTGCACCATGCCCAGCGTCACTTCGTGGCCCCACGTGTAGTCCTGACCGATGAAGGTGACGTTGCGCGCGCCGAGCTCTTTGTAGAGATAGTCGCCGAAAGGATGGCCGATTTGGCTCGCCGACACCGCGGTGCGAACCACGGTCGGGGTGCGGTCCCACTTGGTGACGCTGTCGGCGCCTGCGGTATCCATCACCAGCGGCACGCCGGTTTCCTTGCTGACCTGCGCCACGGCCGGGCCTTCATGCCCGCAGAGCGGGCCGATCATGATATGCACCTTCTCCTGGTGCACCAAGCGACGCGCCTGCGTGATCGCCTGGTCGGGATTGCAGGTCGTATCCGCAATCACGTATTCGACCTTGCGTCCGCCGGCCATGTTGCCGACCTGGTCCCAGTACAGTTTGAAGCCGTCGACCATGTCAATTCCCGGCGCCGCGAGTGGGCCGGTGAGTGGCACCAGCAGGCCTATCTTGATTGGTCCTGTCTGCTGCGCAAACGATGTCGTGCCGAACGCGGTCGCGATCAACGCGGCGCCGGCTGCGCAGATGAGATTCCGACGCGAAGTTGCGTTGCTCATAAATCCTCCCTGAGGCCTCCGTTATTTCGCTGCCTGCATGCGCTGTGGCCGTAACGCTGCAGGATTGTCTCGATCCTAGCACGGGTTCGGGGGGTGCCAAATAGAATCGGCCGATGCCGAATGGCCGCGAGCCCCGATTTGCATGGGCGTCGAGCACGTATTGCATATACTGACAATGAAATGCGTCCGATATTCGCGGGAGGACCGGTGATACCCATGAGCGCGCAGCGAAACGAAACGCAACAGGCTGACGGTGCAAGCCTTCGGTTCGGTAGCGGACATCGCACCATCCGTAGCGAGGACGCGCCCCTCCTCACCGGCCGCGGACAATTCACCGACGATCTGAACGTCGCTAGTCAAGCCCACGCTGCGTTCGTGCGGACGACCGTCGCCCATGCCGTCATTCGCAAGATGGACACCGCGTCTTCGATGAAGATGCCGGGCGTCATCGCCGCAATCACGGGCCAAGATCTCGCGGCGGACAACATCGGCGACATCCCGCCGGTTGCTTCCTTCAATGGCCGCGACGGCAAGCCGATGTTCCAGGCCACAATGCCAGTGTTGGCCGCGGAGCGCGTGCGGTACGTCGGTGAATCGGTCGCCGTCGTGATCGCCGAAACGGCGGATCAGGCGCGCGACGCGGCCGAAGCGGTTGAGGTCGAGTTCGATCCGCTCGCCGCAGCGCCGGACGTGGAGCGCGCAATGGCGCAGGATGCGCCAGCAATCTGGCGGAACGCGCCGGGCAATATAGCGCTCGACTGGGAGGACGGCGATGCGGCGGCGGTCGATGCAGCATTCGCCCGCGCCGCGCACGTCGAACGGGTGCGGCTGATCGACACGCGATTGGCGCCGAGCGCGATGGAACCACGCGCCGCCATCGCGAGCTTCGACGCGCAAAGCGGGCGCTACACGCTGATCGCGCCGACCCAAGGCGTGGCCGTGGTTCGCAAGGTCCTTGCCGAAGGGGTCTTCAAAGTTTCGGCAAGCCAGATCCGCATCGTCACACATGACGTGGGGGGCGGCTTCGGCATGAAGGTGCAGGCCTATTCCGAATACGCCGCCTTGCTGTATGCGGCGCGCCGCGTCGGGCGGCCGGTGCGGTGGTGCGCGAGCCGTCTGGAGAGCTTTCTCACCGACACCCACGGGCGCGACGGGGTGCTGGAGGCCGAACTCGCGCTCGACGCCGCCGGAAACTTCCTCGGCCTCCGCGCGCGCACCTATGTCGGCATCGGCGCTTACACGTCGACGTTCGCCGCGATCTTTTCGACCGCCAACACCAAGAACTGCCTCTCAAGCGTGTACGTTATTCCGGCCATCCACATCGGCGTGAAGATGGTGCTGACCAATGCGGCGCCGCTCGGCCCCTACCGCGGGGCCGGCCGGCCGGAGGCGATCTATCTGATCGAGCGGCTCATCGACCAGGCGGCGCGGGCCTTGAACATCGATCGCGCGGTGCTGCGCCGTCGCAATCTCATCCCGGCGTCGGCGATGCCCTACAAGACGCCCAACGGGCCGATCTACGACAGCGGCGAATTCCGGGCGATCCTGGAAAAGGCGCAGATGCTCGCGGACTGGAAGGGCTTTTCGAAACGCCGCAGGGTATCGGAGCGGAACGGAAAGCTGCGCGGTATCGGCATCGGCTGCTTTCTCGAAGTCGCCGGCGGCATTCTCGACGAGACTGTCGATCTGCGGTTCGAACCGGGCGGCAAGGTGGCGTTGCACACCGGCACGCAGGCGATGGGGCAGGGCCATCTGTCGACCTTCGTGCCGCTTGTGGCGCAACGGCTCGGTGTCGATCCCCAATTCGTGCGGCTCGTCGAGGGCGACAGCGACGAGGTGCCGGCCGGCACACCGAGCGTGGCATCGCGCTCGATCATGATGGCGGGCAGCGCCACTGCGATCGCCTGCGACCACGCCATCGAAAAGGGCCGGCGCGGCGCCGCGCACGTCCTCGAGGCCGATGCCAATGACATCGAATTCGCTGAAGGAACGTTCCGAGTTGCCGGCACCGACCGCACGATTTCGATTCTCGATCTGGCGGCCCGCATGCGCGAGCCGGGAATGCCGGAGGACCTGTCGGGTGGGCTCGACAACGTCGCGAAATTCGTGTCCCCGCAGATGAGTTTTCCAAACGGGTGCCACATCTGTGAAGTCGAGATCGATCCGGAAACCGGGGTCGTCGCCGTCTTGGCCTACACCGCAGTCGATGACGTTGGAAATTTGCTGCATGAGACGATCGTGGAGGGGCAGATCCATGGCGGGGTGGCGCAAGGCATCGGGCAGGTTCTGGGCGAGCAGGTGATCTACGATGACGATGGTCAGTTGCTGACCGCGTCGTTCATGGACTACGTAATGCCGCGTGCAGGCGACATGTCGCACATGTCCGTGCACCCTCACATCGTGCCCTGCACGACGAACCCGCTCGGTGTGAAGGGAGCGGGTGAATCCGGCGTCGCCGGCTCGTTGCCGTCGGCGGTCAATTCCGTGCTTGATGCACTGGCTTGCCGGGGAATCAAACATCTTGATCTGCCCATGACGCCGCAACGCGTCTGGTCGGCACTGCACCAAAAGACGTCCCATGAGCGGTGACCAGGTTGCCACTGCCGCTGATCGATGCTGGCTTTCGCGCCGGATGATCTGCGTCTTATCCTCGGTCAAATCAAATCATCGCCCGGTCATGCTGTGGCGGCGATTCGCCGTGCGGCGGGCTTCTCATTGAGAAACGCATCAGGAAGGGAGCGCATATCGATCATCCGTAGCGGGTCTTCCTGAAGAAGCCGAATTCGCATCGCGGCCGAAAGCTATGTTCGCGCGGGCCAGGCGTGATAATCCTTCAGGTCCTCGTAGCTTGCGCTCGATTTCTCTGTGCCACGAACAGCGCCCACGCCCAAACGAAACCCCGCCAAGGAGGGGGGGCTGCCGAGGGCGGGGCTCGCGGACCCCCGGTGTCAAGGGAGGGTAATAAAGAACGAGGGTCCGTAGGGGCAATCCCGCCAACTGTCCTAAGTTCCTTTTGCGAGTGTTGGACTAGGACAGCACTCCAGACTTTTCGGTAGTGGGTCAGTTTGATTGTGGCGGGGATTGACGGGCCCTAGGAATTAGAGGGTGCCAGCGTCATACTGCCACCATGGCGCGGGAACTTGCATGCTATCGCGAGCCGAAGAGTACCGGCAAAGAGCGGCTGACGCGAAACGCCGATCGGCACAGATCAGAGATCGGTTCATGAAGAACGCCTATGAGCAGATGGCGCGGGACGGGCTGCTTCGCGTTCAACATGCTCGGCCGCCTGCTGCCTGTTCAGCAGCAGCACGCTCCGCCTCCGCGGCCGCCTCGGCGGCCAATGCAGCTTCCAGTTGAACTGCCGGCGACCGTTAACGGCGAAGCTGGTGGTTGGGCACCACACAACGCGCTCCTAGCCGGACAACGGCCGAGTTCGTCGACTACTCACTGCCTACCCGCGTCTATCTATATTGCTGTGTTGGGCGCGGTCTTGCGTCAATGAATCGCCGGCCGGACATGTCTACCCACGGCAAGCCGCCGTTCGTAGCGCGATGAGCTCATGCGTCGTCGTTGCCGTCGATGTCGAGGCCGCCGTCGTCGAGATCGTCGTCGGCTTGATCGGCTTGCACGTCGTCGCCCTGGCTGTCGTCGAGCAGGCCC
>JGI12053J15887_10000663_pt1 | contig 14474 bp, 12 predicted proteins | sample MedBloCAOM1_O3_FD_15887 | JGI IMG/M metagenome (IMG submission 15887)
GGAACGCCCTGAACGTCCGGAGCACTGGCTACTTCATGGTGCCCTTGCGCTTCCCCTGACCGCGATGCCAACAGCAGTGCATCCGGCCCCGTGCCGCCCACGATGCGAACTTCGCGAACCCCACCTTCAATCGCGCGTTTAGCGGCTTCCAGCTTCAACACCATACCGCCTGAAACGACCCGGCACTGCACCAATCGCTCGATCTCTTCACAATTTACCGCGGAGAGCACCTTCCCGCCATCCAGCACGCCGGCAACGTCCGTTAAATAAATCAATTGGTCAGCGCCGATAAATTCCGCGCACGCCGCAGCCATATGATCGGCGTTGATGTTGTACAGCTCATTGTCAGCGCCCAAGCCTAAACAAGGCGCCACGGGCACCAGGCCGTCCTTCCACAGCGATTCGATGAAGTTCGTGTTCATGCCGGTCAGGTAGCCGACGTAGCCCAGGCCGCCTTCCACTTCGTTGTGCATCATCGGCTCGGCGGTAAAACATTGCGCATCCGCGGCAGAAATTCCCACCGCGGGCTGGCCCTCCGCTGAAATAGCGCTGGAAACTTTCTTATTCAGCAATCCTGCAAAAACCATCACAGCCACGTCGCGCGACTCGCGATCGGTAACTCGCAGGCCGCCGACAAATTTGCTCTCAATGCCCATGCGCTTCAACGTCGCGGTAAAAACGCGGCCGCCCCCGTGGACCACAAGTATCTGATGGCCGTCCTTCGCGAGCGCCGCCACCTGGCTCGCCAGCGTGCGCACCGTTTGATCGTCTTCCAGTAATGCTCCGGCAAACTTGATCACGATTCTCATTGCAGTGCGGTGTGCTCCTCTATCCCCAGCATGTGATTGAAATTTTGAACCGCTTGGCCGGCAGCGCCTTTGCCCAGATTATCCAGGCAGGACACGATCACCAGGCGGCGCCCGCTTTTATCGAGCACAAACCCGATATCGCAGAAATTTGTATGCGCTACATGTTGCAATTCCGGCAGAGACCCGGCGCGCCATATGCGCACCATCGACCGGCCCGCGTAAAACTTTCGATAGAGTGCCTCAACCCCGTCGCGGCTATGGCTTGAGTCCAGCGTCACGTAAATGGTGGACAGAATTCCGCGGCTGATCGGCAGCAAATGCGTGGAGAAGACGACCTGCGACTCATTCAGACCGGTATGCTCCAGAATTTCCGGAGTGTGCCGGTGTGAAAAAAGATTGTAGGCTTTGAAATTTTCGTCCACCTCTACGAATTGCAAATCGCGCCGCAATTCTTTGCCCGCTCCGCTGGCTCCCGATTTGCAATCGCAAACCACGCTGCTCCCTGCCGCGATCCAACCGGCATCCGTCAGCGGGCGCAGCGCAAGAATAACGCTGGTCGCATAGCAGCCGGGATTCGCCACGATGCGCGCATTCTTTATTTGCGCTTCGTAAATTTCCGGCACACCATAAACCGCTTCGGCCAGCAATTCCGCGGGTGCAGCCGCCAATTTGTACCAATTCGTGAACGTTTCACCCGAATGGAAACGAAACGCGCCGCTCAAATCCACCAACCGTAATCCCGCTTCCACCAGCGCCGGAGAAAGCGACGCTGAAACGTCATGAGGAGTGGCCAAGAATGCCACGCCCGCTTTACTGGAGGTTATAGCCTCCACCGAAAATGTTTGCAGCGGAGCGTCGCCACGCCCGCGCAGTTGCGGGAAGAGTTCATCCAAACATTTTGCGCCTTGGGTATCGCGCATATAAAAGGTCGAAGTTTTTACGGCAGGATGGCGCACCAATATGCGCGCGAGCTCAAAGCCCGTGTAGCCCGTGACCCCCACCACCGCGATGTGATCGAGATTTCTCATTTCATTAAAGCTTCGATGCGCCGTTGAAGCGATTCGCGACTCTTTTTATTTGGCGTGATGATCAGCACCGTGTCGTCACCCGCGATGGTCCCGGCAATTTCCGGAAATTTGGATCCGTCCACCGCCGCAGCCAGTGGCTGCGCTCCGCTCGGTGGCGTTTTCAGCACCAACAGATTTTCGGCCGGCCGGATATCCAACAGGAATTCACCCAATGCTCGAGCCAGCGGCGGGAGCGGCGATTGATCTTCGGGAAGCGCGGAAGCCGATTTGTAACCACGCTGCGTTTTGATCAGCCGAAGCTCTTGTATGTCGCGCGACAGCGTGGCCTGCGTCACGCGCAGCCGTTGTGCCGCGAGTCTCCGGCGCAAATCTTCCTGATTGGCGATGGAACCATCGCTTACCAGCCGAAGAATTTGACCGTGACGAAATGTTTTGCCTGCGCTCACCGGCTCCTCAAAAACAAATATACAGCCACATGTATTTTTATACAGTTGCACACCGTGAGAGTCAACGCTTTTATGGATTTCTTTTAGCGACTACTGTTCGAACGGATTGGCCGCAGAACTGGTCCGTGGGGCAGTGGTTGTAGGATTCGTCGCACTGTCCCGACGCGCACTGGATTTTACACGGCGGGGATGTTACCTATCATGCACGGCACTTTTAGCGCTCTATGACGACGAACGCTTGCGAAGTCACAGGCTGCAAAATGGAAGTCCCACCAGCTCTACGCGAGCAACAGGTATGCGTATTGCATTTTACTTTGTCGGTGGAAAATAGTTGCGCAGGCATGCGCCGGGAGACGGCCCTGGGCAATGCGCCGCACGAACGCCAGCGCGAAATCATGAAATTCATCTCTGAACATGGCGAGCGGCTTGCCCGCGTGGCTACCAGCGGCTTGCCACTTACCGATGATTTGAAAGCCCGGATTCTAAGCACGTTCCTCACACTCATGAATCTGCGCGAAAATCTCGATCGCTCCAACATGAGAAGTTCGTTCGGTCGCACAAGCCAATTGCTGCGCTGATTTCTCGCGTTGGAAGCTTCGTAAAACCTTACATTCTGTTGACTTTGCTGCACTTGACGCCTGCTATACCGCGAGAGACCATATCCTGTGTACCATCAGCGCCGGAGGCCGCCATTCTCGAGGCTGCTCCGCCGGCAGGGGTAATCCAATGACTCTCCGAACCTTTTCCCGTCTCGCTTCTGTTTTGACCGTGGCTGTGTTCTGTATGGGGCTTCATCCCACTTACACGGCCGCCAGTCACGCACGCATCATCCGGCTCAGTCTGGTGCAGGGAGACGTACGTATTCTTCACGATTCCAAGGGCGATCCGCTGGCCAACGAAAAGGCCCCGTGGGAGCGCGCCGAATTGAATCTTCCCATTCGCCAGCATGATGTGCTGGCCACCGATAATGGCCGCGCCGAAGTCGAGTTCGAAAATGGCGCGATGGCCTTTATTAATGAAAATTCAGTGCTCGAATTTTTCGACCTGTCTCTCGACGATGGTTCGCTCACGACTCGGCTCGTTCTTCGTCAAGGCACCGGTTCCTTTTATGTGAACCCGGCGCGCGCCGATTATTTCAGCGTCACTGGCGCTGATTTCACGGCCGAAGCGGCCGGCCGCGCAAATTTCCGCATGGACAATTTCGATGATGGCAGCACGGTAGCGGTCACCAAGGGCCAAGTGAACGTAGTGCACGAGGACGACAGTAAACTTTTAGTGAAGGGCCAATCGCTCACCATATCCGCTGGCGGCGCTGCCGCTAGTGTCAGCAACGCTCCGCAGAGCGACGACTTTGATCGCTGGGTGTCAGGTCGTGAAGACAGCGTAGTCACCGCGACCAATGCGGCGACGAAATATTCGAATTCTTCATCCTACGTTTCTGGATTCGGGGATCTGTACACCTACGGCGGTTTTTATCCCATCTCCGGGATCGGTTATGGATGGCAGCCTTATGGGGTCGGACTTGACTGGTCACCGTTCGCCTACGGCAATTGGTTTTACGGGCCACAATTTGGATGGTCTTTTATTGGAAGCCAACCATGGGGATGGCTGCCTTACCACTATGGTGGCTGGTTTTTCCAACCTGGAATCGGTTGGCTGTGGACTCCGACCGGATTTGGCGGCGGCAACGTGGCCGTTAAATATCATCCCGTTACGGCGACCTTTGTGCGTTCCGGCAGTACCGTAGCAATGGTTCCCACTCATCCGCTGGATAAGGGCAGCAAGACGCCATTAAATCTGGCACACGTCATGCCGCTGACGTCCGCGAGCAGTGCTCCGCCGATTTCAGCCGGCGGCAAGTGGAAAGTTGTAAAAGAAGCTCCCGCTCAGGCTTTAGTTTCGCACGCCAGCTCTACGACGGTTCCCGCTCGCACGACGCGCACCCTCAGTGCTTCTGGGCAGCCGAATGGTTCCATTGCTTACGACCTCAAAGAGCATCGCTTTGTGAATAGCAACGTGAATGCGTCGTTATCGACGACTCCGCCAGGGACCGCGGCAAAAAGTTCGTCAACCAGCACCCCGCCCGCTCGCTCCATTGCTGTAGACAGGCAAGTTCGCGCGCTGCCGTCGGCCTCATCTCGCGTAGTAGCTCCGTCGGCCTCATCTCGTGTCGCGGCTCCGCCTCCCGCTCCTCGATCCTACGCAGGTACCCGCGGAGGGTCTTTTGGAGGTGGCTCCAGTGCACGCGGCCCAAGCTCGCAAATGGGAACGGCCACTCGTTCATCAGCGCCAGCGCCGTCGGCTTCTCGCGGCGCATCCAGTTCCGGCGGCCGCTCTCACTAGTTTGGCAAAATATATTCGCGGAAAGACGGCCGGAATTTGCGGCCGTCTTTTTTTGGGATCCGCGTCGCGGTAAATCAGCAGAAAACCATCCCCGCATACCCCACGACAGCGGATGGATCTCCTCCCTGGTCAGCCGACGTAGCATAGCGAGTCAATTCCGCCTTGCTGCCCTTCAATACCTGCAAAGCCGTAAGCATCGCGACCGCCGGGCCCAAGCCGCACATGGAAATTTCTTCCTTTCGGCAGACATCGTATAAACCACGCGCATCCATCTTCAACAATTGCTCAATGGCTTTGTGGTCCTTCACGCGCGTTGTAGCATCGTCCTCATAGTGATTCAGATCGGAGCTGGTCACTAATAGCGCTTCCTGCTTTTCCGCTGCGAGCACGTCGCCAATTGCTTGTCCTACACTCAGCAAGGTTTCAAACTGGGCGGTTCCCAGCGCAATCGGCACGAAACGAAAATTCGGATTGAGTATTTGCAGAAAGGGAATTTCGACTTCCAAAGAATGTTCCTTACGGTGGGCCACGGCGTCTTCCGTCAGCAGCGAGCAAGCTACTCGAAGCTTCTCAGCCAACTCATGGTCGATTTCCGCGTCACCGAGCGGAGTCCGCCACGCGCCATTGGAAATAATAGCCGCTGGCGAACCTGGAGGACGATGTCTGACGCCAAGTACCACAATCTTTTTTGGTATTTTGATGCTCGAAAAAACAGCGCCTGCCACGTGGCCGGAATACATTAAGCCGGCGTGCGGAACGAGACAGGCCTTTACATTTCGAGGTGCCGATCCATTTTTTTGTGAGATGTATTCGTTAATCTGTGCAGACAATTCAGCAGGATCGGAGGGATAAAAACTGCCGGCAACGGCGGGAAGACGAACCATTTGCTTCGACGAATTAAAGAGCTTTGGAAGGTTTCCCTTTAAGCTTGATCACCTGCAGATTGGCCGGATCGTACAACAACGTCACTTTGTCACCGTATTGGTATCCGCCCTTATCGACGATCGCCTGCATCTTGGCCGCTGCTTCAGGCGAGAGCGCAAATGTCTGTATGGCCATATCATTGCCCTTGGCGCGCACAGTGATTTGCGCGATATTCGCGTTCATTACGTAGCCTTCAAATTTGCTCAGTCCCGTTGGTTTAGGCTTTACCGCACTCACGATGATCGGTACGGCCGTATCCAGCACGATTGGTACAACCGTCGCCGGGCTCTGTGCCTGAGCGCGCGGGGACATTACCATCCCTGCCAACGCGAGTGGCAATGCGAGTCCGGCGGCTTTAAGCAAACTTTTCATTCCATCTCATCCGTGGCAATTCGCAAAGACTTCAGGAATCGCACATCCTGCGGGGTCATCGACAGGCGCGCCGGAATCTTCTTGTTCACTTCGCTCTCTTCCATGAATGAATCTTGATCTACCTGAATGCGCAGCGATTCCAGGAATCGGCGATCCTGTGTGGTCAACGAGGTTGTCTCTCCCGACGCAGCGTCGCGCTTCGCCAGGCCGATGGTGGCGTCCAGCTTCAGCACAATGTCATAGCCGTGCGCGCGCACTCCTGCAATCGCGCCGGTAATACGGTCGGAATCGGACACCGTGTCATTGATCGCGTGTCCCAGTTCGCGCAGCAAGTTCTTCAGGTGATCGTCTAGTTGCAAGGCGGTTCTCCCCTACTCTTCGCCATTTTAGGCCCACGTTAGATTGGATACAAGAGAGCTTCGACTTGTTGTCTCCAAACCGTTCACAGGTCTTTGGTCCAGTCTGTGGGGGCCGTCTCGGCGGCCTTGATACACGTTTACCGCTAGAACCACATGGTGCGAATGTCTTTTACGCTAAGATACGAGCATGTCTTCCGCCGCCAGCTTGCCAGGAGCACGAATCAAACGCGGCGGTTTTAGCCGCTTGTGGCGCACGCTCAAGCAGCTTTTTCATGAAGTTATAGGCGCACTTTTCGCGGTGCTGGCATTCGCCTGGTTGAACGCCGCGATTCGCGCGTGGTCCCGTGATGCCGCCTATTGGCTGGTGGCCATCGCGGCCGTGCTTGGCGGGCTATTTTTATTCTTTGCGTTTACGTCATTCCGGCGGTCGCGAAAAATTTAGCGGCCCTCGAGAGAATTGCACGAACGTTAACAATTTATGTCTGATCCTGATTCCAAACCATCTGCGCCTGCAGCGCCCCGCTCAGAACGTAAAGAAAAATTCACTACGTATTCAGGCTTGCCCCTCGAGCCTTTGTATACGGCTGAAAATTTGGCCTCCCAGAATCCCGAAGAGAACATCGGCTACCCCGGCGAATTCCCCTACACCCGCGGAATTTATCCCACGATGTATCGCGGCCGCTTTTGGACCATGCGCCAATATGCGGGTTTCGCGAGCGCCGCGGAGTCCAACGAGCGTTATCGCTATCTCCTCGGCAAGGGCCAAGTGGGACTCTCCGTAGCCTTCGACTTACCCACGCAAATCGGTATGGATTCCGACCATCGGCTGGCCCAAGGCGAGGTAGGCAAAGGTGGCGTGGCCATCGATACCGTCGAAGACATGGAAATTCTTTTCGACCGCATCCCACTCGAAAAAGTTTCCACTTCGATGACCATCAACTCCACCGCGGCAATTCTCCTTTGTCTGTATGTTGCGGTCGCCAAAAAACAGGGCGCCAATATTGCCAAACTTTCAGGCACGGTGCAGAACGATATCCTCAAGGAATATATCGCGCGCGGAACCTACATCTACCCGGTGCGCTCGGCCATGCGCATCGTCACCGATATATTTTCCTGGTGCAGCACCAATCTTCCGAAGTGGAACACTATTTCCATCTCTGGCTATCACATTCGTGAGGCGGGCTCCACGGCAATCCAGGAAGTGGCCTTCACGCTGGGAGATGGCATGGCCTATGTTCAAGCCGCCCTTGACGCCGGACTCGACGTCGACGATTTTGCGCCGCAGCTATCTTTCTTTTTTAACGCGCACAACGACCTGCTGGAAGAAATCGCCAAGTTCCGCGCCGCCCGCCGGCTGTGGGCGCGCATCATGCGCGAACGATTCCACGCCAAAGACCCGCGGTCGTGGCTCTTGCGTTTTCATGCGCAGACCGCAGGCTCTTCACTTACCGCGCAGCAACCCGAAAATAATATTGTGCGCGTAGCGATCCAGGCTTTAGCCGCGGTTCTCGGCGGTTGCCAGTCGCTACACACCAACTCGCTCGACGAAGCGCTGGCGCTTCCCACCGAGGATGCCGCGCTGATCGCGTTGCGCACCCAACAGATCATCGCGCACGAAACGGGGGTCACCGATACCATCGATCCGGTGGCCGGCTCCTACGCCATCGAGCAACTTACCAATGAAATTGAAGCCGGTGCGCAAACGTACATCGACAAAATTCATGCCATGGGTGGTCCTCTCGATGGCACGCTGCGCGCTATCGAATCCGGTTTTATCCAGGGTGAAATTCAAAAAGCGGCCTATGAGTTTCAGTGCGCGGTCGAGAAAAATGAGCAAATCGTGGTGGGCGTAAACGATTTCAAGGTACAGGAAGAACGACCCATTACTATTCTCCGCGTGGAAGAGCAAATCGCGCGCGACCAGATCGAACGGCTCGAAGCTTTCCGCCTGAAGCGGGACTCCGTTCGCGTCAAGACTGTTCTTGGCGAATTGGCCCGCAGAGCCGCAGGCGCCGAGAATCTTTTGCCCGCCATTCTTGATGCCGTGGAAAATAACGCTACCGTCGGTGAAATTTCAGACACCCTGCGTCGCGTGTTCGGGGAATATCAGGAATCCGTCGTAATTTAATTCTCCTCTTCAGCGGCATTGGAATCCCTTTGCAGCGCCCGCCTTCTCGGCTGACGGGTCCCCTCTGTAGTATCCTTCCGGTCCACTCGCCATGAAACTAATCCTTGCTTCTGCTTCGCCGCGTCGCGCTGAAATTCTTCGTGACGCGGGCATGACCTTTACGGTTATGTCTTCCGCTGTCGATGAAACGCCGGTCCCCGGCGAATCCCCAAACGATCACGTGCATCGCCTGGCTTGCGCAAAAGTGGAGCTAGTCGCTGCACGCTCGGTAGGTCCAGCAATTGTCATCGGCGCTGACACTGTGATTGCCCTGGACGGCCAAATCATCGGCAAGCCTCGTTCCTCGGAGGACGCCCGGCGAACTCTGGAGTTGCTCTCCGGTCGCACGCATTCTGTTGTAACCGGTGTCATGCTGATTCGTCTTCCCGATGCTGAGCGTCGCGGTTTTGTGGAAACCACGCAGGTCCAGTTTTCCGAGATTTCTCCCGAAGAAATTTCGCGCTACCTGGCCACCGACGAGCCTTACGACAAGGCGGGCGCTTACGCGATTCAGGGTCGCGCCGGCCGCTATATCCCGCGCATTGAGGGCTCATATTTTAATGTGGTAGGTATGCCGCTCTCGCGCTTGTGGCAAGAACTTACTGCTCTAGGCTGGTCCGATGAATTTAGTGATTAAGACGCTCGGCGATCCTGAATCACAAAGCCATTTCCTGAGCACGTACATCGTTCGAACGGCGATGTCGGCGGCCGACAATTGAACAAAATGTCGACGCCGACAATTGTGCTTGTTGGTTCCAAGCAAAGCCCCCGACGCAACGAAAACATTATTGGTGGTCTAGAGAAAATGTTGTTTCACGTGAAACAGATCGCGTTCGAACGTGAATGCCATTCGAACGTGCGAGTGCTTCGAACGGTGATTGAGCATTCGAATGGCGCAGCCATCTTCGGGCTGAAATAAAAAAGGCGGCTCACTAGCCGCCTCTGTTTAATCTGAAAATTGTTCGCTGCGATTTATTTGGCTCGCAACCTATTCGGACTTTTTCTCTTCAGCTGGCTTCTCGGTAGGGAGCGGCGGTTGCGTGGGAGGCACAACTGTCTGCGATTGAGACTGATTCCCGCCGTGCATCCCTTCCTTGAATCCGCGCACGCCTTCGCCCATCCCGCGCATCAATTCAGGAATCTTGCGCCCTCCAAACAGAACCAGTATGACCACCAAAATGATCAGCCAGTGCATCGGAAATTCCATAGCCGCCTCCTACCACTCAAATAATCGTCGAAAAGCCCGGTAAATACGCCCAACTGGAAGCTAAAGTATAACACGCTCGTCGCCCAATCGGCGCGTCACCCGCTCACGGTCCAGGTACTCCAGCAGGGGTATTGCATATTTCCGGGTGATGCCGGTCAAGGCTTTGAACGCCGGCACAGAGATGCGTTCCCCGCTGCTCGTCTTATACGCCGACAGCCGCTCTTTCAGATGAGTGAGCGCCGCCTGATGGAAAATCAGTTCGGGCGACACGCGTATCAAACTTTTTTCGCGAAGCAGGATATGCAGCAACTTTTCGGCCCGCTTGGCTTCGACGGATAGCCCAGCAAGCACATCTTTCACCGAAGGCACTGCCAGACCACCGGATCGAAATGCGGCCTCGATTTTTCCCATGGCCGCTTGTTCGTCGGGCTGCAGCGTGATTCCGCTGCCGGCGCGTTTAACAATTTCCCCTTGTACCTCTAACTTCTTTTGCGCGATTAATTCCCCGAGAGCCGCGCGAAATACTTCCGGTTTTACCCGTCGTCCTATACTAGACCGCAATTCTTCGCGGGTCATTCCAGGCATCAGGGGATTTTCGCGCTGAAAGCGTTCGATCTTTTCGGTAATCGCGCTGCGCATTCGTTCAAATATGCCGCCGGCGATTAGCAATGGGCGTTCATCACCTATGCTTTTCACCGCTCCGGAGGACGACAGGACGTTTATGGTTTCCTGGACCTCCGTTTCCCGCCATCCGGTGTGCGCCGCTATTTCCTCATAACGCAATCCCATAAGTGCCCGCTCCACCATGGCTGCAAGCACCTCATCACGCGTGCCGTCGCGACGAGTTTCCAGAAATTTGATTCTGCCGGTATCGCGCGAAAGAGGGCGCCGCGCCAATGGATCGAGAACGATGCCGCCCCCTATGGTGGTGACCGGCGAGAATTGCCTCACGATGAACCGCTCGGCTGCCACCATCACCATTTCATCCTGCAGCACAAGATGAGCCAGCGCAGTTTGCCCGGGTGCAAGCTCGCTCGCGCCATAAAACAAAATTTCCGCGACGGTTTCGGCGGTCGACGCATGAAAATGTACGCGCTCGCGATGCTTGAGCTTGTGCGTTCCAGCCAACAACGTAAATTGCGCGTCAATCCGGCGCGTCCGCCGAAACTTTCCGGGCTCCGCGAGGGTCATCCCGCGTCTCACCGCAGTGTGATCAATCCCCGCAAGGTTCACCGCCGTGCGTTGCCCCGCAAATGCCTGCGCAACAGCCTGTCCGCCGGTCTGCACACCCCGAACGCGCAGCCGCTCACCACCAGGCAATAGTTCCACCTCATCGCCCAGTCCCACAGCACCCGAGATCAACGTACCAGTTACCACCGTTCCAAAACCTTTCATCGCGAACGCCCGATCGATCGGCAGACGAAAGGCTCGTGTGGCATCCTTGCCGCCTACTTGCATTGCAGCATCATGCAGAGCATGTTTTAATTCCGGGATGCCGGCCCCGGTTTTTGCGCTGAGCGGTACAATTGCCGAACCTTCCAGAAAAGATCCACGCACATATTCTTCAATCTCTAGTTGCGCCAGGGTCAGCCCGTTTTCATCGACCAGGTCGCTCTTCGTGAGCGCGATTACGCCATGCTTCACTCCTAACAGCTTGCAAATATCAAAATGTTCTCGCGTTTGCGGCTTGATGGACTCCTCGGCGGCAATCACCAGCAACATCAGATCGATCCCAGCAGCACCAGCCAGCATGTTGCTCACAAATCGTTCATGCCCTGGCACATCAATGAATCCAAACCTGATCCCTGCGTCTTCCAGAAAAGCAAAACCCAGATCAATGGTGATGCCGCGGCGTTTTTCTTCGGCAAGCCGATCCGGATCCGTCCCAGTGAGAGCTTCCACCAAAGAAGATTTACCGTGGTCTATATGGCCTGCCGTGCCGACGATCACGCTTTTGAGATTTGCCGTCATAAAAAATAACCTTCCATCTGGAATCCAAATTAGCCTCTAAGAAAATGCCGCTACACTGTTCGCTTTGGTGCAGCACTCTGACCCCTGCGTGCTAGAATCGGCCCATCCATCATGACTCGCCTTTGTTGCACGCGTTTCGAACGCGCGGCCCGCAAGCTCGGCTGGACGCGCATCGCTGGTCTCGATGAAGCCGGCCGCGGCGCGTTGTTCGGGCCGGTCGTCGCGGCTGCCGTGATTCTAAATCCCAAGCGGCGCATCGTCGGCCTGGACGATTCCAAGAAACTGGTGGCCGAGCGCCGCGGCGAGCTGGCGCCGCGTATTCGCGAATACGCGCTGGCGTGGTCGGTCGCGGAGATCGATGCGCAACGCATCGACGCCTGGAACATTTATCAAGCCAGCCGCCAGGCCATGACTGCGGCCCTCAATCAGCTTTCCATCCTGCCCGATTATCTGCTGCTGGACGCCATCAAACTCGATGTTTTGATCGAACAAAAATCCCTGATCCATGGAGACGCCCGCAGCGTCTCCATCGCCGCTGCTTCCATCCTGGCCAAAACCCATCGCGACGCCCGCATGCAGGAATGGGACGCAGTCTATCCCCAGTACGGGCTGGCCCGGCACAAAGGGTACGCCACTGCCGACCATCTGGAAGCCCTGCGTCAGCATGGCCCCAGCGCGCTGCACCGGCACTCCTTCGCACCCGTGCGCGAATCCAACTGCTGGGCGGTGGGCGCTACTCAGATCTCGTTCCTGCAGGATATAGAATCGCCGGAAGGAGCCGCAGAGCCCGCGATCGTTCCGTTACAAAATGCGTAAGCCGAGGCTGAAAAATTTCTTACCCGCCTTCGCCATCGCTTCGCCGGGCCGTTTCCAGCTTTGCGCGGTAATAACTGGCTGCTCACATGGGACTTTGCCTTCATTGACTTGCTTTTCTTCAGCCTGTTAGCGTAACAGGATAGCGTTGCGGGTCACCACTGAACCCCCAGCGATCGAGGAGAAACGTCTCGGACAGAGCTCACAAGTGTCCGCCGCGGTGCCATTTCGCGCCTTGGCGGTCGAACAGGTTTATTGTCCCGGTTAACGCATGGCTTATAACAAAAGCAAATTCGTCGAAGCCGCCCAGAAGCTCTTAAATCAGGGCAAAGTCGCGCAGGCTATCGCCGAATACCAGCAAGTCCTCAAATTTGAACCCCGCGATCAAGTCACCCTGATGACCGTTGGGGAGCTGTACATTCGCCAGGGCGAGACTTTCCAGGCCATCGATTATTTCGAGCGCCTCGCGCAGATCTTTGTCGGCGACGGCTTCCTCACCAAAGCGATTGCCGTTTACAAACGCATCGCTAAACTCGCCCCGGAAGAAATTCGTCCGCTCGAGAAACTTGCCGATCTTTACGTTCAGCAAGGGGTGATGAGCGAAGCGCGCCCGCTCTTTCTGCAGTTGGCGGAAATCCATCTGAAGCACAATCGCCAGCCGGAAGCAGTCAGNCTGCTCAAGAAGCTGCTTATAGCTGAACCCGACAATCTTCGCATCCAGGTGCGTCTTGCCGATCTGTATCAAGCCATGGGGCAAAGCAAGGAAGCGGTGGATTCCTACGTGTCCGCTGCGCAACGCGCCCTGGCGCGCGGTGACCAGCCGGAATGCGAAAAGTTGGCGGACAAAGCGCTAAAGATAGATCCGCAAAATCTCGCCGCGGTTATCGTCAAAGCCCGTTCATACTCAGCCCGCGGCAATGTCGCGCAGGCAGCCGAACTCCTCGAACATGTTCCTGATCTGGAAAAGGGCGGCGAACAGGCCGAGCTGCTCCTTGATCTCTATATCAAGGTCGTAAATTGGGATAAGGCTACGGCGCTGGCGCTGCGAATTTTCGAAGCCGACGAAAAAAACTTTGGCCTCACACAAAAAGTTGCCGAGGCTTTATTGCAATCCGGCCAGGGCGAACAGGCCATGGCCATCATCGAGCGCACGCGTATCCCCATGCTGGATGCCGGCGAGTATGAACCGGTTAGCAACCTTCTGAATGAACTCGTGGTGCGCTTGCCTGGCCGCGTGGAACCGCATGAATGGCTGGTAGACACCTATGGCCGTATCAGCGATTCCTTTCGCTTGCCTGATGCTCTTGCGCAACTTGGCGATGCTTTGGTTGCCAATGGGCAGTTGGACCGCGCCAAGGCGGTCTTCCAACAGTTAGTCGAGCGCGAACCGGAAAGCGAATCTGCCAAGCGCAAGCTGAATGATCTGCTTAAAAAAATGGGGATGCCGGTACCCGATGCCGTGGAGCCTTCTGCCGACGATCTGAAGACTCAATTGCCACCACCGCCGGCACCCAAAATTCGCCCGGATCTCCCGCCACCAGTCTCGGCGCCCGAACCTGAACTTGTGTCGCAGGCAGTCGCGGCCAGCGGCGAAGCCGCAACTACCCTGGACGAAGAAACGCAAAAATTTATCACCCAGTCCCTCACCGATGTTGACCTGTTTGCCAGTTACGGCCTCACCCAGAAAGCTATCGGATTACTCGAAGCTATTTTGCGGCGCGCACCCCGTCACACTCCGACACTTGAGAAACTTTTGGATTTTGTTCTCACTGCGGCAGATGACCGGCGTACCGCGGAACTTGCTGCTCGCCTTGAAAAGCTTCATACCGAACGAGGGGATCAGCGCGGCGCCGAACGATTTGGTGAATTGCGCCGCCGCTTCCAGCGCTCTGCGGGTATAACGGATGAAGAGCTGGCTGCCGCCTGCGAAGCCGCTTTAACAGAGCGCTCGCATGCCCCCGCCGAATCCACGGACATCGAAAGCGATGAATTTCCCACGTTCGAAATCGCGCCCGAACCCACGGCTGTGGAAGAT
>JGI12053J15887_10000664_pt1 | contig 14469 bp, 15 predicted proteins | sample MedBloCAOM1_O3_FD_15887 | JGI IMG/M metagenome (IMG submission 15887)
CCACCCTCTCCCACAAGGGGAGAGGGGAAAGTCAAGCCGGGCGACGACGGTTGTGATTGCCGCGGTCGCACTACCAAAACTTACAGCTGCCCCAGCAACGTATCGCCGCCGGAAACCTCGACCTTGCCCGGCGCCGGCTCGAGGTTGAACTTCTTGACCACGCCGTCATCCACCAGCATCGAATAGCGCTTGGAGCGGATGCCGAGGCCGTTGCCGGAGGCGTCGAGCTCCATGCCGATGGCCTTGGTGAATTCGGCGTTGCCGTCGGCAAGGAAGGTGGCTTCGTCGCGCTGGTCGGTGTCGCGCTTCCACGCGTTCATGACGAAGGCGTCATTGACCGAGACGATCGCGATCGTGTTCACGCCCTTGTCCTTGATGGCGTAGGCGTTCAGAAAAATGCTCGGCAGATGCATCTTGTGGCAGGTGCCGGTATAGGCGCCGGGCACCGCGAACAGCGCCACTTTCTTGCCGTTGAAAATATCATCGGTGGTCTTGACCTGCGGACCTTCCGCCGTCATCACGCGAAATTTTGCCTCGGGCAGCTTGTCGCCGACTTTGATGGTCATCTTCAATTCTCCTTGACTGTGCGGGAATGTCTTAAACCGGGTGGGCCGCGGGCACAATATTCGGCGCCACGGAAACGGCAATGGCCTTGGGCGTTCACCGTTCTGTCATCAGCCCGAAAATCCGCCGCCATCAAGAAAGGCCCGTTCCGGCAGCGTCGTCGCGCGCCCCAGAACAGGATTGCGATGCGGGAAACGCCCGAACCGGCGGATGATTTCGGCATGACGCTCGGCGTATTGCAGATTGTCGGTGTTGCCGGCCTTGCGGAACAGTTCGACGCACCGCTGCTGGTCAGCCAGCTGCTCCGAATGCATCAAGGGCATGTAGAGAAATTCCAGCAACCCCGGCTCAACGCCCATGTCGGCGCCGCGTGCAATGGCGCGGTCCGCGACCGCGCGGGCCAGCCCATCGCTCGAATAGGCCCTGATATCGTTGCGAAACATGTTGCGCGGAAACTGATCGAGCACGATGACCAGCGCCAGCGCGCCGTCCTCGGTTGTTTCCCAGGATGACAGCCCGCCGGCAGCGGCCTTCCGCCACAGCTCGAGGAAGCGGCTGCGCACCTCGGCGTCGAACGCGTCGTCTCGCTCGTACCAGCGCTCGCGGCCGGCGTCGCGCCAGAATGCGAGGATGTCGGCCGGCGCGAGGCCGCAAGCGCCAGTCATGACATGAGCAGCCCCGCCCGCGACCATCTTCGTTCAGGCGGCGGCCTTCTTTTCATCGCGCAATTCGCGGCGCAGGATCTTTCCGACATTGGTCTTGGGCAGGCTGGCCCGAAACTCGATCTGCTTCGGAACCTTGTAGTTGGTCAATTGCGTGCCGCAGAACTTGATGATGTCTTCGGCGGTGACGTTCGGGTCCTTCCTGACAACGAACGCCTTGACGGCTTCGCCCGACCGGGGGTCGACGACGCCGATCACGGCGCACTCCAGCACGCCGGGGTGGCTGGCGATGACCTCCTCGATCTCATTGGGATAGACGTTGAAGCCTGACACCAGGATCATATCCTTCTTGCGATCGACGATTTTGGTGTAGCCGTCCGGCGTCATCACGCCGATGTCGCCGGTGCGGAAGTAGCCGTCAGCGGTCATCACATTCGCGGTCTCTTCCGGCCTGTTCCAGTAGCCCACCATCACCTGCGGGCCCTTGGCGCAGATTTCGCCGGGCTCGCCGAGCGGCACCTCGTTGCCGTCATCGTCGCGGATCGAGAGGTAGGTCGATGGAACGGGCAGGCCGATCGAGCCGGAGAACTTGTCGGTATCGGCGGGGTTGCAGGTCAAGGTCGGCGAGGTCTCCGACAGGCCATAGCCTTCCGACAGCGCACAGCCGGTTGTCCTCAGCCAGGCTTCCGCGACGGCCTTCTGCGTCGCCATGCCGCCGCCGAACGAGGTTTTCAGCTTGGAGAAGTCGACCTTGTCGAAGCCGGGCGAATGCAGCAGCCCGTTGTAGAGCGTGTTGACTGCGGGGAAACTGTTGACCTGGTATTTCATCAGCTCCTTGATGAAGCCAGCCATGTCGCGCGGGTTGGGAATCAAGAGATTGACGCCTCCGGCGCGCATCGCCAGCAGGAAACAGGCCGTCAGCGCGAAGATGTGATAGAGCGGCAGCGCGCAGACGATGAGTAATTGGTCGACATGCGGCGGCTTCCTCAGCGCGGGCTGCAGCCAGGCATCGTTCTGCAGCACGTTGGCCAGAATATTGCGATGAAGCAGCGTCGCGCCTTTGGAGACGCCGGTGGTGCCGCCGGTGTATTGCAGGAAGGCGACATCGTCGGGCGCGAGCTTCGGCTTGTTCAGCTTCACGCTGCGGCCGGCCACGACCGCGTCGTTGAAGGCGACGGCGCCCGGAATTGAATACGCCGGCACCATTTTCTTGACGCGGCGTACCACCAGATTGACGATCATGCCCTTCAGGCCGAGCAGATCGCCCATGCTGCCGACGATGACGTGCTTCACCGCGGTTCTAGCCATCACCTGCTGCACGGTGGTTGCGAAATTCTCCAGAACGATAATCGCCTCGGCGCCGGAATCCTTGAGCTGGTGTTCAAGCTCGCGCGGGGTGTAGAGCGGATTGACGTTCACGACCGTATAGCCGGCGCGCAGCACGGCGGCGGTCGATACCGGATACTGCAGCACGTTCGGCATCATCAGCGCGACGCGGGCGCCCTTTTGCAGGCCCTTGCTCTGCAGATAGGCCGCGAGCGCCAGCGACATCTCGTCGAGATCGCGATAGCTGATCGACTTGTCCATGCAGATGAAGGCCTTGCGGTCGCTGAACTTCGAAAAGCTTTCTTCCAGCAACTCGACGAGAGATGTGTATCGGGTCACGTCGACATCGGCGGGCACGCCGGCCGGATATTGCTTGAGCCAGATGCGCTCCATGGTATTTCCCCTTCCGGTTTGCTTGCCCGTTTCGGGACGGGAGGCCTTGTTTTGGGCAGTATTGAGCAATGCCGCGGCCCATGGCAAGCGGCTGCGCGCTACCGGCATATCGTTAACTAGAACAGGGCCGTCCGAGCGGCCGAAATCCAGCTCAGGTGTGCGGTGCGGTGGCGGTCTTTTGATCCACCGGATTGGCCTCGCTGGTCGTGCTCTTCGGCGCAGGCTTGGGCTTGGCGACAGCCTTGGGCTTTGCCGGCTTTTCCGCGACCTTTGGCGTGCCATCCGGCTTGGCATTCGCGTGTATCGCGTCGGCCGTATTGGGCTTTTTCGCCACCACCCGCGACTTCTTCCCGCGACGTGGCGGCGCCTGCATTTCGGTGTCCATAGCCACGGCGGCGATCAGGGCAGGCCCGGTCTTGGTCGGACCGGTATAGACCGGGATCGGCTCCGAGGGCGCGGCCTCCGCCGCCAGCAGGTCCGAGGGCTTCGCCATCGGCGGCTGCAGCCCGGCGGTGAAAAACGTGATGGCGGTTTCGCCGGTGCTTGGGCCGCTGGCATTGCTGGCGACGGTGTCTTCATCCTCGTCGCTGGCCGGGCGTTTGTGTTTTCCCCCGCACATCTCGTCGCGCAGGTTAGGCGGCGAGGCGTCGATCGGCACCAGATTGTCGACGGTGCCGAGCGAGGGCCGCAACCACGCCAGTTGGTTATTGGCAAAACCGCGCTCGAGCAGTTGGGCGGCGCGCACCGCGCGCATCTGGCCGGATGACGCGCCGAGCACCACCGCGATCAGCCGTTTGCCGTTGCGCGTGGCCGACGCCACCAGATTGTAGCCGGAAGCACAGATGAAGCCGGTCTTGAAGCCATCGGCGCCAGGGTAGCGCCCGATCAGCTTGTTGAAATTCTGCGTCACCTTGCGGCCGTAGCGGATCGAGGGAATGTGGACGAAATACTCGTATTCCGGCAGGTCGCGAATGATCGCGCGGGCGAGAATCGCCAGATCGCGCGCCGACGTGATCTGACCGTCCGCCGGCAGCCCGTTCGGATTGACGTAGCTCGTCTGGGTCATGCCCAGCCGCTGCGCGGCCTGATTCATCTGAGCCGAGAAGCCGTCGATCGAACCGCCGACACCTTCGGCCAGCACCACGGCCATGTCGTTGGCCGACTTCACCAGCATCATCTTGAGCGCGTTATCGACCGTGACCTGGATCCCCGGCCGGAAACCCATCTTGGATGGCGACTGCGAGGCCGCGACGGGCGATACCGTGAACAGCGTATCGAGCGTGATGCGCCCATCCTTGACGGCCTTGAGCGTGACATAGGCCGTCATCAGCTTGGTCACCGATGCGGGATACCAGGGATAGGTAGCATTGTCGGCCTGCAGCACCTTGCCGGTATCGGCCTCGACGACCAGCAGTGCCTCCGCCTGCCCGACGCGTGGAACAAGAATAGCGAGCGCCGCGAGAAGAACGATCCAGCACGACGATGACTTGCAAGGCGACGGGCGAGGAAGATGCACTATCCGATTCCGGTCCTTTGAGACCAGCCTTTGGAGAGGAGGTCTTATGAGAGGAGGCCTTGTGATGCTCGGGTTTCAAGCCTGTCCGGCGCCGCCGGTCGCGGTGGGTGCAAATCTATACTGGCTGATCGGTCCAGAACAGAGGCTGTGCGATTAAATCGTGGACGAAATGGGCTGAATTTCGGCGATCCCTAAATCTTGACAGCCGTGCTGTCGGTTCCCTTCGCCTGAATGCTGGCCCGCGCCGTCTCCTGAATCATGAACTGAGCCCTTGCGAGTTCCGCAAAACGACCGCCTTTCGCGACCAGTTCATCGAAAGTTCCGCTCTCGATGACGCGTCCACTATCGAACACCAGGATCCGTGTAGCGTTGCGAATGGTCGACAGCCGGTGCGCGATCACGAAAGTCGTGCGTCCCTTCATCACTTCGTCGAGGGCGGCGTTAAGCTTGGCTTCGGTGACCGCATCGAGCGCGCTGGTTGCCTCATCGAGGATCAGGATCGGGGGATCCTTCAACAGCGCGCGGGCGATCGACAACCGCTGGCGCTCGCCGCCGGACAGCATGCGTCCGCGCTCGCCGGCATTGCTCTCGAAGCCCCGCTCGCTGCGCTCGATGAATTCGAGCGCCTGGGCACGGGCGGCGGCGATCCGCATCTCCTCGTCGGTGGCGTCCGGCTTGCCGACGCGCAAATTGTCCGCGATCGAACGGTTGAACAGCAAAGCCTCCTGAAACACCACGCCGATATTCCGCCGCAGCGCCGTCAGCGTCAGGCCGCGGACATCCATGCCGTCGATCCTGATGAAGCCCGACTGCGGATCGAACGCGCGATGCAGCAACGCGATGGCCGTCGACTTGCCGGCCCCGGTCGGACCGACCAGCGCGACGGTCTGGCCGGGCAGCGCGGTGAAGGAAAGATCTTCGACCGCCGGCCGCTTGCCGTCATACGAAAACGAGACGTCGTTGAATTCCACCAGACCCGAGAGTCGTCCGGCGTCGATCGCGTCGGGCCGGTCGCGGACCGCGGGCACGGCATCCAGCACATGGAAGAATTCCTGCAGCCGCGGCGCCTCCATGAACACATTGTTGATGAAGCTGACCACCTGTTCGAGTTTCTGGATCAGCATGGTCGCGAAACTCACGAACATCACGATCTCGCCGACTGACGTGAGGCCCTGATCGTGCAACGCGATGCCGACGGTGAAGATCGCCAGCACGGTGATGGTGGTCGACGCCCGGGTGATGACGGTGACCAGCGCCCACCACGACAGCACCGGCATCTGCACCGCCAATAGCTTGTCGGCGACGAAGCGCAACCCTTGCACCTCGGCATCGATGCGCACGAAGCTTTGCACCAGCGCGACATTGCCGAGCGCATCCGAAGCGCGGGCGGACAGATCGCTGTAATGCGCCTCGACCTCGCTTTGCATGCCATAGGTCTTGCGCACCACGAGCGTGGTCAGCACCGTGAATACCACGCACAGGGCGAACAGCAGGATCGCCAGCCGCCAGTTGATGTAAAGCGCCAGCGGCAGCAACACCACCAGCGACGTGATCGCGGCGAAATGCTCGCGGAAAAATGCCAGCCACAGCCGCCACAGCGAGTCGGTGCCGTTCAACATCACCTTCATCAGGCGGCCGGAATGGGTGCCGGTGTGGAAGGTCAGCGGCAACTGCATGATGTGCTCAAAATAATTCGTCAGCACGGCCTGACGCTGCCGGTGCGCCAGCCGGTCGGCATGCAGTGCGACCGCAGCGCTGCAGCCTATGGTAAACAGGCCGAACGCCGCCCAAGCCCCCAGCAGCGGCCACGCCGACGACGACGCCAGCGGACCCGTAGACGGGTTGCCGGAGAGAACATCGACGATGCGGCCGAACAGCACCGGCTCGGCGAACTGCGCGCCGGCCAGCAGCAGATTGGCGCCGGCGAGAATCCAGCCCAGCCGTGCCTCTTTGCCGAGCAAATGAAGGACGCGCGTATAAAGGCGGAGCAGGGACATGCGGGGGGACTCAAGGGGTCGCCGGGGGCGGGTGATCGCTCGGGCGTGCATTCTAGCCAGGGATCGCTAAGGAGATACAGCGTCAGCTGATTTTTGCTCAATTGATCAGCCGGCCGTCCAACGGAGGCAGGAAAGCATCGTCGAAAATATCCTTCGCGGATGGCCGCTTATGGAATTTGAAATCCTCGGCGATTTGATCGATCGACCGCTCCAGGCGGGCCGGATCGATGCCGCCGATGCCGTCGCGCTTCACTTCGCTGGTGAGGATGTTGTCGCGAATAACGGTATCCAGGCGTTCCAGCTCGAGATCGCGCGATCCGTCGTCCATCCGGCTGACAACCTCATCCGCCGCGCGCCCGGGGTCCTTGATGGCCAGATGGGTGCCGGCAATCACCGAGCGCAGGAAGCCTTTCACCGCCTCGGGCTTGGCGGCAGCGAACGCCGGATTGACGATCACGGAAAACCCGTAGGCCTCGCAGCCATAGTCGGCGAAGCGCAGCACCGCCAGATCGTCAGCCGGAACGCCGCGATCCCTCAAATTGACCCCGGACAGATATGAAAACCCGGTCACGGCATCGACCTGACCCGCCGACAGCATCGGTTCGCGTACGGCGGCGCTGATGCTGTTTTGCTTCACGCTTGCGATCCTGATTCCGTTCTGCCGCGCCAGCGCCGGCCACAGCCGGATCGAAAGGTCGCCTTCGCCAACGCCAAGGTTCTTACCTTCGATATCGGAGAGCGCGTGGATGCCGCGGTTCTTGCGGGCGACGATGGCATAGGGCGATTGGTTGAACAGTACGAATACCGCCTTGATGGGCGCAGCGTTCGGCCTGTCGTGAAATCGGATCAGCGCGTTGATGTCGACCAGCGCGAAATCGCTGGAGCCCGCGGCGACGCGCGCGATCGCGTCCTGCGAGCCGCTGGCGATATTGGTGGTGACCGCGAGACCCTCCGAGCCGAACATGCCTCTCGCCGCCGCCATCACGAACGGGGCAGCACTCGCATCGATCGGTCGGTCGAGGGAAAACTGGACTGCGACCGGTTGCCGAACGTCGCTTCCCGCCCGGCTCGTTGCCAGGCCGAAAATTGCAAGAACCAGTAGGCCTGTCAGCGAAGCCAAAAAGCAGCGGGCTGCATTCGTCTGATTTACGCGCATTGAGATTACATCGCGACCGGACAGCAGTTGCGCCGGCTATGTCGGTTTCATGGCGCCTGGGGCGCCGGGGGCAGGCATTCTGCCGGATGATATCTGAACGGTCGATGACCACCAGGATCTAGCCGCTCGCATCCGGATCGGGGAACCTAATGTGGGCTCGGTGGTTGGCTCCGGGGAGGCCTGCGAGGTCAGGCAGTCATGGAGGATTTTGAGATGTTCGCGCGAAAAGCTTTGTTTCCGTCCCTTGGCCACGCCGCCGTGATGGCGGCCGTAGCGGTGGTGGCGCTGACCGCAGGCGAGCCGTCGCTGGCTCGTGCGGGCTCTGCGGCCGCCAGCAAGGGCGTGTCGGCCACGGCAGCGACCAGCGGCGCCACTGACTTCAGCGCCCGGCGTCGCTATTACCGCGGCGGTGGTGGCGCCGCGGCGGCCGCCGCTTTTGCCGGGATTGTCGGCACCGGTCTTGCGATCGCCGCGTCCCAGAACAGGCGCGACGACTATTATTACGATCGCAGCCCGGCCTATTACGGTGGGGGCCCCTATTATGGCGGTAACCCCTATTATGGCGGGTATGGTTATCACCGCGACCCGTATTTCACCGGTTATCCCAACACCGGCTGGTAACCATAAGTTTCCGGGCCGAATTAATCCGCCGGTCACTCTGGCCGGCGGATTTTTCATGCGGGCGCCGGCCGTTAACACGCTGGTCCGCGGTTTGGATTAGTTTCGGGCTATGAGTGATTCGCTCGAACGGCTTTATCTGGCGGTAATCGCGGCCAAGGATCTCGATCCAGCCACGTCGCGAACCGCACGGCTGTTTCAGCGTGGCCCGACCAAGATGGCCAAGAAACTGGCCGAAGAGGCCATCGAAGTCGTGATCGATGCCGTCAATGGCAATACCCCCGCCGTCATCCGCGAGAGTGCCGATCTGCTCTACAATCTCACCGTTTTATGGGCGTCGGCCGGCGTCCGCCCCGAGGACGTGTGGCGCGAAATGGAGCGGCGCGAACATCTGCTCGGAATCGCCGAGAAGTTGCCAAAATCCGTGATCAAACTGCCCAAGGCGGCCCCGGCCCCGGCCGTGCGGCGACGAATTGTCGCGCTCGAAGGCCGCAGCCTGCGCAAGCGACCCTAAACCGCCATCAATCGGCATTTCCCGCCATGGACAAATCCGCTCCATGGTGGTTCATCGCGCCATGCTGAGACGGATTTACGATTGGTGTATTGATGCCGCGCACAAGCCATACGCGCTGTGGATTTTGGGAGCGGTGGCGTTCGCGGAAAGTTCGTTCTTTCCGGTGCCGCCGGATGTGATGCTGATCCCGATGTCGCTGGCGCGGCCGGAGCGGGCGTGGCTCTATGCCTCGGTCTGCACGGCGACCTCGGTGCTGGGCGGCATTCTCGGCTATGCCATCGGCGCGCTGCTGTACGATTCCATTGGACATTGGCTGATCCAGTTTTACGGTCTTGGTGGCAAGGTCGAGGCCTTCCGCGCCGGCTATGCCGAATACGGTGCGTGGATTATCCTGCTCAAGGGCTTGACGCCGATCCCCTACAAGCTCGTCACCATCACCTCGGGTTTTGCCAACTACAACATCTGGCTGTTCGTAGCATTGTCGGTGATTGCGCGTGGCGGGCGGTTTTTCGTGGTCGCCATTCTTCTCAACCGCTACGGCGAATGGATCCGGGTGAGGATCGAGAAACATCTGGGGCTTTGGGTCGCGCTGGCGGCGGCCGTGCTGGTGCTGGGTTTTATCGTCGCATTTCGAATGCTCTGAGAGCGGCCCGGTGAAGTGCTTTGCCGGTTCGCTGCTTCGGGTTACGCTTCACGCCATGCCTGAACAAACCGGCAACCTTATCGCGCTATCCAGGACGCATGTCGCGACCGCGGGCGTGGCATTGTCGATGTTGATGATCGCCGCGGACGTCGGGTGGCCGCAAACGACGCCGCCGCCATCTTCGCCGCCGTCTTCTCTTGGCATCCAGACGCCGGCCCCGCAAGCTGCGCCTGATCGGGCTGCGCCGCTGCAAGGCGAGCCTGCGCCGTCATCCGCTCCGCCGGAGCGCGAAGACAATCCCGGCCTGATCAACGAAATGGGGAAATTGTTCGAGAAAACCCTGTCGATCCTTCCACCCCTGAAAAGCCCCCAGGAAACCATCGAGGATTTGAACTCGCGCACCAAGGATGCGGGCGACAGCCTGACGAGCCTGGCCAAACCATCGTCGATGGTGACGGGGCGCATGGGATGTCCCGTGGCGGCCAATGGCGCGCCGAATTGCAAGGCCGGCGCCGACAAGCTCTGCCAGGTCAAGGGCTTCAAGGAAGGCAACAGCCTCGACACCGACGCGGCCGAGAAATGCTCGGCAAAGGTGTACCTGCCGGGCTACAGGCGCGGGCCGGGTGACTGCCGGACCGAAAATTACGTTACCCGCGCGCTGTGCCAGTAGCGCCGGGATCGGGCCGTTGGCCGGCTGGCCTCCTCGGTTCGATTGCCTTGTTGGTATGATGTCTGGCATCTTTAGATCGACGCATCACGTTTGCCACGAATCTTGCCCTGAATGACCAAAAGGATTTGTCGGAATGTCCATGCCTGCCTTGTTCAAGGGCCGTCTGTCGTTACCGGTGATCGGTGCGCCGCTGTTCATTATTTCCGTGCCCGATCTGGTGATCGCGCAATGCAAGGCGGGTGTCGTCGGATCGTTTCCGGCGCTGAACGCGCGTCCCCCCGCGCTGCTCGACGAGTGGCTGGCACGGATCAAGCAAGAGCTTGCCGCGCACGACAAGGCGCATCCCGACCGGCTGTCGGCGCCATTCGCGGTTAACCAGATCGTGCACCGGTCGAACAACCGGCTCGATCAGGATCTCGCGCTTTGCGAGAAGCACAAGGTGCCGATGGTCATCACCTCGCTCGGCGCGCGCGAAGAACTCAATCAGGCCGCGCATCGCTGGGGCGGCATCGTTTTTCATGACGTGATCAACCAGAAATTCGCGCACAAGGCGATCGAGAAGGGCGCGGACGGTCTGATCCTGGTATCGGCCGGCGCGGGCGGCCATGCCGGCGAGATATCGCCGTTGGCGTTCGTGGCAGAGACCCGGCAATGGTTCGACGGGCCGATCGCGCTGTCGGGCGCGATCGCCAACGGCCGCGCCATCCGGGCAGCGCGGATACTCGGCGCCGACTTTGCCTATGTCGGCTCGGCGTTTATCGCCACCGCGGAAGCCAATGCGGTAGAGCGCTACAAGCAGATGATCACCACGTCATCAGCGGAAGATATCGTCTATTCAAACCTGTTCACCGGCGTGCACGGCAATTATCTGAAGCCGTCGATCGTCGCGGCCGGGATGGATCCCGACAACCTTCCGGAGTCCGACGCGTCGAAAATGAGCTTCGGCACCGACGCATCGGGCGAGCGCGCCAAGCCGAAGGCCTGGAAGGAAATCTGGGGCAGCGGCCAGGGCGTCGGCAGCGTCGGCAAAATCCTGCCGGCCGCCGAATTGATCGCGCGATTCAAAAGGGAATATGACGAAGCCGTCGATCCGCCGCTATGATGCGGGGCATCCAATGAGATCATATGCCTCGCCACGCTGAAGGCGATCGCTCAAGGATCAACCGACCAGCGAGGCAATTCCGCAAGAGGTGGGGCGCAGAAACGATGATTGGCTCACCAGCGCTCGATCTCAGCCGCCGGGAAGAGCGAAAAGAAATCGAGGCATGCGGTGGATACACTTGATGGAGTCGTCTGGGTTGCGCTCGGCAGCGTGTTCGGCGGCATCGCGAGATTCTGGCTCTCTGGTTTTGTGGCGCGACGCGTCGGCGAGACTTTCCCTTGGGGAACCATGGTCGTGAATGTGAGCGGAGCCTTCGTCATCGGCGTTCTGGCCGCGTCGGCGGCCGGCCATGGCGCTCTCGCGGCGGTGAGACCTTGGCAATTCGCCGTGACCGGTTTCCTTGGATGCTACACGACAGTGTCCTCCTTTAGCCTTCAGACTTTGGCTCTGGCGCGTGACGGCGAAATGGCACGTGCATCCGGGAATTTGCTGCTTTCGCTGATTTTTTGTCTCGCTGCCGTCAGCGCCGGCTTTGCGGCTGGCTCCCACGTTTTCGGGTGAAGGACGGCTCTGCCATGCCGGACAGCACCTCACCGACTTCCACGGCAGACAAGCAGGCAACGAAACGTCCGCCTTCTCATCCGCCCCGTCCAACCTGGTGGCAAACAATCTGGGACACCGCGGGTTCTTATATTTCCGTCGCCTTGGGCAGCGTGGTCGGCGGCGTGGCGCGCTATCTGGTTTCTGTCCTGTTCATCAGCCAGCTCGGAAATGGCTTTCCCTGGAGCACATTGTTCGTCAACGTGACGGGCTCCTTCATCATCGGATTTTATTCCGCGCTGACCGGCCCCGATGGCCGGTTGCTCGCGAGCCCGCGGCAGAGGCAGTTCGTGATGGTCGGAATTTGCGGGGGCTACACCACGTTTTCCGCGTTTAGTCTTGAGACGTTGCGACTTGTGCAATCCGGCAATTTGCACGCCGCGTTACTCGACATAGGCATCTCCGTCGTGGGCTGGTTGACGGCCGTGTGGGTCGGTCATGCCCTTGCGACGCGCATCAATCGTTTGCGAGGAACCTGAACATGAAAATACCGAAAGATGCAGTGTTGCTGCGCATTTTCATCGGCGAGAGCGATGAATTCGGCGGTCGCCCGCTCCATGAAGCCATCGTATTGAAGGCACGCGAGATGCATCTTGCCGGCGCCACGGTATTGCGTGGACCGATGGGCTTCGGCCAGTCGAGCCTGTTGCACACCGCCAAGATCCTGCGCCTCTCGGTGGACTTGCCCTTGATCATTGAGATCGTGGATAGTGAAGAAAAGATCCGGGAATTGCTGCCTGCGCTCGAAGAGATGATAGGCAGCGGGCTCGTTACGCTCGAGAAAGTACAAGTGCTGCAATACGGCAAGAACAAAAACGATTGATGCGTGAGGGCGAACGCGAGGCTCCGGCAACGCGCGAACGCAATTTAATTGCGGGTCGAGTCTTGCAACCAGTTGATCCTTGTTTTCGCTGATTTCCCCGCTAAGATCGAAATATCCAAAACGGGGATGGGGTCCCCCAAAACCGCCGAAGAGGCTGATGACTCCTGCTGCGCCACTGCGAGCAGGAGTGTGTCTTGAACCTATCTAAACCAGCGGGTTTTTTCCACGGTCTCGGCTGTTTTTCCGGGCGACAAATCAGTTGCTCGCCCTGTCCGCACCGCGGCGAGTTCGCATGGCCGCTACTTCCGCTTTTGTTCGGTCTGATCGGGCGGCTCCTTGAGCGGCAGGATCATGCGCCATGACAAGCGTATGGGCATTGGCAGCACTGTGGCTCGGGCTCGCGTTAGTCGCGAGTCTGCTTTCGATCTGGTTTCGCATCTCGACGGCATTGTCGGAAATCGTCGTTGGAACGATTGCGCAGTTGATCATCGGAGCTGCGATTGGCTCGGCCGTACTCGGCACCGACGAATCCTGGGTCAAGTTTTTATCCGGCCTTGGCGCGATCGTGCTGACGTTTCTGGCGGGTGCGGAACTCGATCCGCAGGTATTCAAGCTCAAATGGAAGGAGGCGGCATCGGTCGGACTTGCCAGCTTTTTCTTTCCCTTTTTCGGCTGCACGGCGGCGGCCCACTATCTGCTCGGATGGGAGCCGATGCCGAGCTGGCTTGCGGGCGTTGCGATGTCCACCACTTCCGTCGCGGTCGTCTACGCCGTGATGTTGGAGTTCGGATTTAATACCACGGAGTACGGCAAGACCGTTTTGGCGGCTTGTTTCGTCACCGATCTCGGAACGGTTGTCGCACTCGGCCTGATCTTCGCTCCGTTCACGATGAAGACACTGGTTTTCCTCAGCGCGGGGATTGTGGTCTTTGTCGTGCTTCCATGGGTCACGCCCCGGTTTTTTCGCCTTTACGGCAATCGCCCTTCTGAACTGGAAGCAAAATTCCTGCTGCTGTGCCTGCTGGGAATGGGCGCATTGGCGGCCTGGGCCGATAGTGAGGCGGTGCTTCCGGCCTACCTGATCGGGATGGTGCTTGCGGGCACAGTCGGCAAGAACCATGCGCTGATCAGACGGCTGCGGACGCTCACATTCGGACTGCTGACGCCGTTCTATTTTATTCGCGCGGGCTCCTTTGTTTCCATACCCGATCTCGTCGCCGCGCCCGCCGCCTTCATTCTCTTTCTTCTGGTGAAGGTCGGGACAAAGATCGTCGGCGTGTATCCCGTTACCAAATTATTCGGGGCGCCCAGCCAGGAGGCCATGTACACGACCCTGCTGATGTCCACTGGCCTCACCTTCGGGACTATCTCGGCCCTGTTCGGCCTTTCGCATGGCATCATCAGTCGGGGACAATATTCGAGTTTGGTCGCTGCTGTGATTGCCAGCGCGGTGATTCCAACGGTCATCGCCAACGCCTTCTATCTGCCGCGTCATCTATTGACAAAGCAGGAATCCAAACAGCTGGAAAGGGAAAATGCCTGAGCGTCCCGCTCTGTGGACATCAGGAAGAGCATCAGGAGCGGCCAATGTTCAAAAAGATCCTAAGCGCGAACGATGGTTCCGGCCCGGCCTTCAAGGCGCTTGCGCTGGCGCTCGATCTGGCCAGGCAAAACAAGTCCGAATTGCATATGGCATCAGTCGAAGAGGTGGTGTCGTTTCCGGAATTGATCGGAGAGGTCGAAAACGAGCGGCACGCAGCCGATCGTCGTTACAAGAATGTGCTGAAGCGCGCCAAGGCAATGGCCGCGGAAAAGGATGTGAGGCTGGAGACCCATGTGCTTGTCGGTCACCCCGTGCGAAGCATCGTCGATCTCGCCAGTGAAC
>JGI12053J15887_10000665_pt1 | contig 14443 bp, 12 predicted proteins | sample MedBloCAOM1_O3_FD_15887 | JGI IMG/M metagenome (IMG submission 15887)
GGCCGAACCTCGCTTCGAGCCAGCCGGTTGCCGGCGTGATGATCGCGGCCGCCACGATATAGGAGGTCAGCACCCAGTTGATCTGGTCGCTCGTCGCCGACAGGCTGCCCTGCATATAAGGCAGCGCGACATTGGCGATCGTGGTGTCGAGCGCCTGCATCAGGGTCGCAAGCATCACGGTTACGGTAATCATTGCCCGGTTGATGACCCCGCTCCCGGCCTCCGTCCTCGCCATGTCAGGCTCCGAAGATCGCGGTGATGTCGTGCCACAGTTCGCGAAGCGAGCGTTGATGGCCGGTATCGATCGAGATCTTGACGCTCATGCCGGCGCGCAGCGCGAGATTGTCCAGGCGCTGATCGAAGGAAAGGCGAACCGGTATGCGCTGCACCACCTTGACCCAGTTGCCGGTGGCATTTTGCGGCGGCAACAGCGCAAATACCGAACCGCTCGCCGGGGCCAGCGTCGAAACCTTGGCGGCGATGGAAATATCCGGATAGGCGTCGATGGCGACGCGCGCCGGATCACCCTCCCTTACATAGGTGAGGTCGGTCTCCCTGATGTTGGCCTCGATGTAGAGATCGCTGGTCGATACCAGTGGAAAGGCGGATTGGCCGGCATTCAGAAAAGCCCCGACCGCGATGCTCTCGACATTATGGGGAATGCCGTCGAAAGGCGCGACGATGGAGGTTAGCCTGAGATTGCGCGCCGCGGTATCGACAGCCGCCTGCGCCTGTTTCACGGTTGCCTGTTGGTCGAGCGGCAGGTCCGGATTGCCGCCCAGTTGGGCGAGTGCGGCGGCGGCCTCCCGCTGCAGGCTTGCCAGATTGGCCTTCGCCACCTGGAGATCGCGTATTGCGGTATCGAGCGCGGTCCGTGGGGCCGCACCGGTCTCATAGAGATGCTGCTGGCGCTCGAAAGTGGTCTGCGCATAATCCGCCATCGCCTTGGCCTCCTCGATTTGTTTGAGGCGCGAGCGATAGGTCTCGATCAAGGTGTGGACCTGGTCACGAGCAATGCCAAGCTGGGCTTCGGCGTTCGCCAGCGCAATCCGATAGGGTTCGGGATCGATGTTGAACAGAGCATCGCTCTTCTTGACCGGCGTGTTCGATCTAGCCGCGATGCTAACGACCTGACCCGCGACTTGCGGGCTGACCGAAACATTCACCACCTGAATATAGGCATCTTCCTCCGTGACATAGCGGCCGGTCGCCAGGTAAAGACCCAGCGCTCCGACGATCAACACGACCGGGCCCAGGATCAGGAGGGGCCGACGCCAACGACTCTGCGGCGCGGCCGACGCGCTCCGATTGCTCGGCACATCGGTTGGGTCAGGATTTTCCCGATCGACTTGAGGCGAGTGGCTTGGGGTCCTGCGGGCAGTGCTGGGGTCGGCGGCGTCTGAAACCGTTTCGAGGCCGCTATTCCTCATCGCGCGATGTCTCCGCTATTGAGTCCAGCTTCTGAAGACTAGACGCATCAGGGCCTACGCGGTTGGCCGTCGCCATAAAATGACAGACGTCATCCCGTTCGCAGGCCAACGTCAAAAGGCGGCCGGCNAAATGATCGGAACTAGTTCCTCATCATGTTACATAATGCAGATCGTCGGCACCTTGACGGGCGTCATTGTTTCCGGATTGGCCATGTCGCAGCCGCAAACTGTGGTTATGTTCGGGCGAACACACTAGGACCGGGATGTGACACCATTTCTCGCACGGACCTTGACTTGGGTCGAGGTCGCCAGCGGCACATCAATCGTATTCGATCTCAGGGAGAAGCGGAGGCGACGACACAAGGCCGTTTTGTTGCGGAGGCGATCAGGATCGTAGGAGCATTCCTGCTGGAACAAGGGGTCAGTCCAGCCTAGAAGGCCTAAAAGTTCTAGCCGACGTGACCGGCAGCAGCGTGGTACGACGCGTGAGCCTTGCAAAATGCAAAGCGCGAGCGGGAAATTGAGCGCCGTCAATGCGCGGGGCCTTCTAATTTGCAAAATAGGCTACGCGATGGCTGCTCCGCTGTCGCTGCCCGTTCCCGGGCGTTTCCTCCCTGACTTGGACCGCCAGTGAAAGCCGCGCGGTCCTTTTTCTGCAGCAGGTGCTGGATCGGGAAGCAGAGTTGGCCAAAAAAGTTGGAGTGGAAAAGAGAAAGGAGGACCCCGTTTTGGGAACTGAGCAATATTGAACTGCGACCCGGTAACCAGAAAGGCATACTTGTTGCCGTCACAGCCGGCCCTCTGGAAATGACCGGTGACCGAGAGCGTTGCTCTCACGCTTGTTCGAAGGAAGCATTATGGCAGAACTTCAACCCCTGTCGTCCATCATTCCGCTCGCTGCAATTGAGCGTCCTGCCTGTCCGAAGTGCCAGGCTCAGATGTCGCTGGCCCGCATCGTGCCAGCATTCCTGGGTACTAACCTGCTTACGTTCGAGTGCGCTGTATGCAATCACGTCCTTAAAACGCTTGGCGCGTATGAAGAGCCTCTGCAATTCAAGAAATTCGGACGCGGCTTTTAAGGCAATTTGTGATCACTCCATAAAGTCCATAAAGATCGTCTGACCTTGTCGCTGGCATTGCCGGCGATGACGCAATCATTCCCCAACGCCGATCCATTCGCGCCATACGGTCAGGAGAGCCGCCATGATCACCGGGCCGAGGAAAAGGCCAATCAATCCAAACGATTGCATCCCGCCAAAAATTCCGATCAGCACCAACAGGAACGGTAGCCGCGCGGCGCCTCCGATCAGCGCCGGCTGAATGAAATTTTCACCGATCAGCAATATCGCCGCGCCGAAACCAAGGAGCCCGCCAGCCATCAATAAAGTACCGCCGTGAGCGTTCAGTATCAGCGCAGCTGTCACGAGCGCGACCCACGCACCGAACGGCACCATCGCCAGCGCCGTCGTCAACACGACGAACAGGAGCGGATGTGGCACTCCGGTCACGAAATATGCGATACCGATAACAGCGCCTTTCATGATCGCAGTTGCCACCGTCCCGTTCACGGTGGCGCGGGTCGCATCCGCGATCTTGCTCACCAGGCGTTCGCCGGGATCTCCGAGCAGGCGGTCGGCGGTGGCAAATGCGCGGTCCGCCAGCCATGTGCCGTCGCGGAATAACAGGAACAACGCGATCAATGTAATCAGGAAAAGAAACAGCCGATGCACCAGCGCGCCGCCCAGGGTGCTTGTCCAGGCCGTGATGTTCTCGATATGCACCCCGCGAAGCCATTCCACCCAGACCTCCGGATTGCTGAGATTGGACCGCCACCAGAGATCGAGGTACTCGCCGGCGATCGGCAGTTGCGCAAGCCAGACCGGGACCGGTATTCCGCTCCCTCGCAGCTGATTGACCGCCTGCACGAAGGCGTCGCTCCCCTGCGCGATCTGATGCGCCGTCAATACGATGGGCACGAGTAGAACGAGGCCAGTCAGGAGTGTAAACAGCAACGGGGCCAGCGCCGCAGAATGGCCGCCAAAGATGGTCCTCGCGAAACGAGTGTAGATCGGCCAGACGGTAATCGCGATCAATGCCGCCCAGGCCAGTGCCGCCAGGAAATCGCGGGCGACCCACGCCGCCAGAACTATGACCAGGATTGCAATAGCAGTTCGCGTGACCGCCCGCGTGCGCGAATCGAAAGGCAGCACTGCCTTCTTAAAGCTGGTTTGCATCCTTGCTCAGCATGAATCCCGGTTGGCGCGGTATCGTCGGTCACATCCGGGAAAGGCTACATTGCATGCCTCTGCTCACGTTGATGACCATCAACTGCGAACCTATTTTCCCGCCGAAATACGCTTCGGCTTGACAATCATCAAAGCGTCCCGCGCCGATCGGAGGCTAATGCCTTGAACGAGGTATCCGGATCGTGCCATGGAAACGCTGACTGAACTGGTCGACCTGTATCGCATTCTGCTGAATCTTGCGCGCTCCGGGGAATTTCCCAACGGCTCGTCACGCCATGGATATGAATTTATTGCGCCCCTCGATGCCCTGGGGCACATCGATCCGGTGCTCTGGAAGAAGTATCGTGATTACTGCCGGGTTCGGCGATTTTGGGCAGGTGAGGAGGACGAGATCGGTCGTCTCGTTCATAAGCCTGGTGGCGCCGAACACGCACGCTGGGTTTTCGACTACAATCCCGACGAAGACGACGATGATGAAGCCGGCTACAAATTCGGCGTGCATGCGTTTTTGCCGCGCGAGTATGTCTCGATTAAAGGACAAGACGGCAAGCTGCACACGTTTCGGGTAATTATAGTCGATCCAGTCGTGCTGTCGGGCGACCTGATCAAATCGTTCGAACTAGAACTCAAGCTGTAATCCTTGACCGCTGTCAACGACAGATGGCGCTGCTGCAGCAGGGTGCAGGAGGGCTCGCTGTTTGAACGAACGACACGATCCGAGTTCGCGGGCACTCTGCTGCGAGGTCGCCATGATCAAGGACGTGATGGTTCGGCTGGATGGGACATCCGGGGACGACGTGCGGCTGGCTGCTGCCAACCAGATCCCCGAAATCTTCGAGAGTCATATTACCTTTTACCTTACCGGGCTGTTCTTTAACGTTCTGCCGCCGCCACCCATTCACGACGACCTTGATGGCGCTACCGCCAGTCAAGCCACCAAAATGCTCGACGCTGCCAAGCAGGCGGGCGACGCCATCGAAGCCACGGTGTTTCAACGCCTGACGCAGTTGCAGCAGCCAACCAACCTGCGCCGGTTCGATGTGGTCGGCGACGAGATTTCCGATACCGCCTTGCCTTTGGCCCGTGCCGCCGACACCTTCGTCGCGCTTCGGCCAAACGGTCGATCGAACGAGCCGGAAGGCCTGATCGAGAACCTCCTTTTCGGAACCGGACGTCATCTCTTCCTGGTCCCGGAAGGCCCTGGCGCCATTGGACAACGTCGTTGTGGCGTGGAACGGAAGCCGGGAGTCGGCGCGCGCACTTGGCGAATCCCTCCCCTATCTGCATCAGGCGAGAAAAGTCGGCATCCTCGTCGTGGANAGTGAGCATCCAACGGAAGCGGACGCGCTGAAGGCTAATGATGCCGTGCTTCACCTCCGGCATCACGGCATCAATGCCGTAAAATATCGCGCAAGCGGTGAGGACGACGAGATTGCCGGCGCGCTCATCGAAGAGTGCCACAGGCTCGATGCAAACCTGCTGGGTAATGGGCAGCTTCGGGCACTCGCGTCTGCATCAATTGTTGCCGGGAGCACGACCGATCGGATCCTGCGTCGCTCGCTCAATCCAGTACGCCGCGGCCTTTCGGTTCCATCGCTGGCGCTTCGGATTACTGGATCGCCCACTTTCGCTTTCGCGGGCGATGACGGCTGGGAGTGTGGAGCGTTCGTAACATCCCGGAATGATTGCTTCGTCGGTTCTGGCAATGACGCGGCAGCGTTTCGTGGGGTGGGCAATGGACGCGCCTGCCACCCGTCCGGTGCCGCATTTGATCCGTGAAATTGACCGACGTCAGCGCCGTGGCCGGCAATCTCATTCAAAGGAGACGGGGGCCCCGCCGGAGATTGCTGTCATGCTCGATCGTACCCGAAATTTTGTCACCCCCAGGCATTACGCGATGCATGTGCCCCGCACGATGTTCGCCGCGGCTATCGACCGCTTTGGCGGACCCGAGGTGATCACCCCTCATGCCCTGCCGGTCCCGGCGGTGGACGCCGGTGAAGTCTTGATCGCTGTGGATACCGCGGGCGTCGGCCGATGGGATGCCGACATCCGTGAGGGATATTATGCAGCCCGTAAACCGCATTTTCCGCTTGTTCTCGGCTTCGACGGCGCCGGCGTCGTCGCTGCGGTCGGCTCACGGGTGCGCCGGCTGAAAGTCGGCGATGAAGTTTATTCCTACAACTGGCAGAACCCGAAGGGCGGCTTTTACGCAGAATATGTCGCGGTGCCCGCCGACAAGGCCGCGCCGATCCCCAAGCGGCTGGATCTGCGGCATGCCGGTGCGATCCCTATCACGGGGCTGACCGCGCTACAGGGCATTGACGACGCGCTTGGTTTGAAAAAGGGCGAGACCATCATCATTCATGGCGCCTCGGGAGGCGTAGGAACGCTTGCCGTGCAGTTTGCGAGGCTTCGCGGCGCGCGGGTGTTTGCCACTGCATCGGGCAGGGACGGCGTGGAACTGGTGCGCGAGATGGGTGCCCATGCGGTAGTCGATGGCAAGCGCCCCGATATCGACGATCAGGCGCGCCGCTTCGCACCTGATGGCGTCGACGCCGTGCTGGCTCTCGCCGGCGGAGACGCGCTGGAGCTATGTCTGAACGCGCTTCGGCCCGGCGGCCGTGTTGCGCACCCGAACGGTGTCGAGCCTGCGCCGAAGAAGCGGCGCGGNATGAAACTGATCCGGTATGACGGCATTTCCGGAGTTCGCGAATTCGAGCGCCTCAACGCGGCGGTGCAGGCCGCGAAACTTAAGGTTCCGATCGCCGAATGCTATCCCCTCGCCCAAGCCCATAAGTCGCACGAGCGCCTCGCCGAGGGTCATGTGGTCGGAAAAATCGTCCTCGCGGTGCATGACTAGTAGCAGCTGATCGCGAGTGATCCCAACCGGCATATCTGATCGCGAGCGATCCCAAGCGCGACCTGCGACGCAAGGCGATCAATGTCGGGCCCAGCGCTTATCGAGAGGGCCGGCGCGATCGAAGCCGGCGAGAAGGTATCGGCTGCAGGGCGGGCGTATGAAAGTTTGGTGACAATGAAGCGGAGCCGTCGAAGGACGTCCGGCCGGAATTCGACCGGAACATCTCAGCCATCGCCAAGATGGCTCTCCTCCCATCGGGAGGCTGAGTTTCGGCAATTCTAAGAATGGACTGGCGGCATTCATCCAGCAAACTCACGGTCATCTCGGCTATCCCTACGCGTTACGTTGCCGCCAGCTCAGAGGCAATTTTGGCGATTGCCATTGGTTCCAAAGTTTTTCGCTTTGTGCCGCTGAAAAATTAAGCTGGCCAAAGGCACGCGATGTGAGCGACGCGCCCCATCGCTTGTTCGGCGCGTGCCCCAAGCTCGACTTGCACGCACGTGGATAGAAGCGATCCTGCGTCAGGCGCTGGCCACTCACCGGGCGTTACTCGCAATCCTACCAGTAAATCCATCGTCTGGACCGCCCTAAATGCCCATGACAGCAACATTGGACCGTGGGTGCCCTGTGGAACGGTATCGCTTCAGAATTTCGGACGGCGACTGCTTCGAGCACGTGGGGGCGAGTGAGTATACGCCACTCCCCTGGCTGCGGAAGCGCATGCGACCCAGATCGCCAAGGAATTGTTGGAAGACGACACTTGGCACGGCGGCTCGATTTCGGTAGCCGACTCGCGCGGCAATGAAATCGCGCGGGTGCCGATCGGCATCGCAACAACGCTCACAAAATCGGACGCCGCTCGGCGGAGTTTGCAGCAAGCGACCAGAAAATTGAACACGTTAATCCGCCGCCTTGACGAGGCGGTAGCCCGCCGGTCGGGTCGGCCGCCTGATTGCGGCGATTCGCGCGCCGGTCCCGACGATTGCGAGTAGCGATCTTACTCACGCGCCGTCGTCACGTACGTTCTGTCTCGTGTGCGGCTTGATGAGGGGCTCGTGAGACCGAGACGGCCTGCTCGATCGGCACTATTTTGTAAGTTGCCCGCATATGGTACTGGTACGAATAGGCAGCGGCGCATATGGCGCTGTTGACGGATATCAACACGCGCGGCACGCGCGCCTCTATGGACATATCCATGCCGGGTGCCACTCGGCATCAGCCCGCGTACCCTCGATTTCCATCGCGCCAATCTGCTGAAGACGCTCGGCGCCAGGAACGCCGCTCATCTCGTGAATAAAGTTCTCGGCGAATGAATAATGCCAGCCAATTGCCCTCTTCCCAAACCGTTCCGTTTTTAGCGGCGACCGGTTGGAATAATTATTCGCTTTCGGGAATTTGCGGCAGTAAAATCATCCGGCCACCCGGCCCCATCAGAGGCCTGGACCGAAAAGCGCGCGTAGTTGACGGGCGTCAACGCGCTCACTGCAGCCATGCACAAAATACAAACGCGCTGCAAAGGCAGCGGAGATCTGAATAGACCGGCAACCAAGTTGCGGTGGGGAGCATGTCATGGCTACTGGCACCATATTCAATTCCAACTCTGACGTTCGATCAAGTCCCGCGCCCCAGACCCTCGTTCAAAACTGGTGGTTATTCCTGGTGCGAGGCGTTCTCGGCATCGTCTTCGGATTACTCGCGCTGATTTTTCCCGGCGCAACGATGCTATCGCTGGTGCTGCTGTTCTCCGCCTATATGCTGGTCGATGGTGTGTTCGGAATCATCTCGGCTGTGCGGGCGATCCGTCGCAAGGAGGACCGCTGGGGATTGCTGATATTCGAAGGAATACTCAATATCGCCGTAGGCATCCTGGCTTTTCTCTGGCCGGGCCTTACCGTTATAGCCTTCGTGTGGCTGGTTGCCGCCTGGGCGATCGTCTCGGGCGGGCTAATGACGGCTGCGGGTTTCCGTCTGAACATCGAACATGGCCGGTGGTGGCTGGTTCTGGGCGGGCTGCTGTCTGTTGCCTATGGCGCGCTCCTTATTATCACGCCGTTGATTGGCGCTGTTGTGCTGACATGGTGGCTCGGAGCATACGCAATCGCATTTGGCGTCGCGTTGGTCGTGTTCGCTTTCAAGCTTCGGTCTCGACAGGATGAACTGGCCAGTCCCACCGCGGTCGGAACAGCCGCGTAGGCTGAAGCCGATGACGCCAAAAAGGACATCGCACCATCGAAGGAGCAAGGGCCGGACAAATGTTCGGCCTTTGCGAGAAATTGAAACGACCACAACCGTCGACGAGCTCGCTGAGAGCCTGATCGAAACTTTTCCTGCGAGCGATTCTCCAGCGTGGATCCCGTTGGCCCGTGTCGGCATTCCCAAGCGGCGCCGCGCCCGAAGAGCAAGATATCTCTGATCTATAATTTAGATGGCCCCGCCGCCGAAATCACCCGACAAGTGTCCGATAACTGACAGTGAGATTTCTCCAGGCTAGCACGCGCCTTCGTCATACGACGAAAGCGAATTTGGGCGTTGCTAACTCCACAAGACAGGTATCAAATTCATCCGGTCCGCCGCGAACAAAAACTCAGGGCGGAGACCATGCCGTGGACTGAGCCGTTTGCAGGTACCAGTGAGTTGCGGCGTTGCATCCGCGATCTCGTCGCGCTCTCAACGCTTCCGGCTGGATGGCAGAACTATGATATGCGCCAGATCGGCAGCAGCATTGTCGCCGCGCTGATCTCGATGCTGGATGCCGATTTTGTTTTGATTGCGCTCCCCGACGAGCGCAATCAGCTCGTCCCCGAGCTGGCCCGCAGCAATCTGACGCCAGAAAGCCTCAACCATGTCCGGACGATGCTGCAGCGTGAAAGCACAATGCTCGGCAGCGGACAGGAATTTATCTTCACCGACGCATCCGGCGGCCGCGATCTGCACGTAGCGACCGCGCCAATCGGGTTCGGTAGCGATGCAATACTTGCCGCAGGTTCTGCCCGCGGCACGTTTCCAACCAGAGCAGAAAAGCTGCTGCTGAATACCGGAGCCAATCAGGCGGCGATCGCCTTCGAGCAGTGGCTGGGAGACGCCGAGAAAAGAAGGTTTACAGCGATCGTGCAGCGAACGACCGATTTGATCGGCATCGCCTCGCTCAACGGCCACATTCAATATGTCAATCCGGCGGGCCTTCAACTGGTGGGGCTTGCCACCCTCGACGATGCATTGCGGCTTCACGTGCTCGATTTCGTTTCGCCACAGAACCGAAAGATAGTACAGGACGAATTCTGGCCTCTCGTGCTTCGTACCGGTCGTTGGAAGGGAGAACTCGACCTCAGGCATTTTGGATCTGGAATACCAATACCCTTCCTGGTCGATTGCTTCAGGATCGACGATCCGCGTACCGGCGAGCCGATGAACGTCGCCACGGTCAGCCGCGATCTCAGCGCGCAGAAGACTTCAGAAGCGGTGCTGCGCCATCTGAATGAAAGTCTGGAACGGCGCGTCCGGGAACGTACATCTGAATTGGCAGACGCCAACAAACGACTCCTCGCGGAGAAATTTGAACGCGAGCAAGCCGATTTGCGTTTTCAGAAATTACAGAATGAACTCTTTCGCGCAGCCCGCCTCACAGCCGCCGGGCAGATGGCCGCCGCCCTTGCGCACGAAATCAGCCAGCCGCTGACGGCGGTCGTCAATTCAGTCAATGCGGCGAAGCGGCTGCTTGCACGCGGGGGACAGGCCAATTTCCTGACCGCGCAGGAAGTCACCGACGAAGCTGCCGAGCAGGCTTTGCGGGCGAGCGAAATCGTTCGCAGCCTCCGCCAACTGGTCAGCCGGGGGGAGACGGAACGGCGAAAAGAAGCACTTCCTTCGATGATCGAGGAAGCAAGTGCCCTTGCATTGAGTAGCATCGCTCCGCTGGTGGTGCGTCTAACGTTTGAATTCGATGATGGAGCTCGGGATGTATGGGTGAACCGGGTTCAGATCCAGCAGGTCATTGTCAATCTTATCCGGAATGCGTTTGAGGCGATGGCAGATCAGGAACCGCGGGAAGTCACCCTGGGGACGAGAGCTCTCGACGACGAGACGATAGAGATTGCGGTCGCCGATATTGGACCTGGAATTCCCGGCGATATTGCCGGCCGATTGTTCGAGCCGTTCGTCTCCAGCAAACACGATGGCATGGGATTAGGACTGTCCATTTCGCGTTCGATTATCGAGGCGCATGACGGTCGGTTGATCGCGGAGCCGAATCCCGGGGGCGGAACTGTTTTTCGCTTTACCCTTCCGTCCGGTGGAGTGGCAGATGGCTGAACGAACTGTCTACATTCTGGATGATGACGAAGCCATCCTTCGTTCGCTGGAGCGATTGCTAAGTTCAGCAAATTTCGAGCCGGTCACTTTCGACCGTCCGGACGCATTTCTCAAGGCCGCGAAGACGTTCAAGACGGGTTGTGTGCTGCTCGATGTCCGCTTGCCGGGCATGAGCGGACTGGATGTCCAGACGCAACTGCTCAAGATGAGAAGCGATCTCGCCGTTATTGTCGTGACCGGCCAGGGAGATATTCAAACGGCTGTCCGTGCGATGAAGTTGGGCGCGACCGATTTCCTGGAAAAGCCGTACAGCGATCATGCTTTGCTAGGCTCGATAGAGGCTGCATTCAGGAGAGAAACTCATTCCGATCGCGACCGCGATATCGCCGACGCCGCCCGGCGGGTCGCGACTCTCAGTCCGCGCGAGCGCGAAGTTCTTGACGGACTGCTGGCCGGCCAACCGAACAAATTGATCGCCTACCATCTCGGAATCAGCGTGCGCACGGTCGAGGTGCACCGGGCGCGCATGATGGAGCGGCTGGGGATTCGTCAGCTCGCAGAGGTTATACGTCTGGGAGTTATCGCAAGGCTAAGCGTTTCGCCACCCGTCAATAAACGAAGGGGCTAGGCCGCTATCGGCTGGCCACAATCGAGTCAGGCTGCCATTGAGCTTTCGCGGAAGCGGTCTTCCAGGGCGGCTCGGTTCAGGATTTTCACTGTTCGCTTGCCGGCCAAAGTAATAACGCCCCGCTGCTGCAGATCCGTAATGGAGCGGCACACTGTCTCGACCGAGACTGCGAGATAGTCGGCGATGTCATAACGCGAGACTGGCAGTTCCACCTGCCCTTTGGTTTCAGAAGCACGTCCATCAAGCGACAGCAGAAAAGAGCCGACCTTCTCGAGAGCGGTGATACCCCCAAGGATCAGGAGCTGGTCCTGGGACCGGGTGAGCGACTGAAACGCGACCTCGCGGAGTTCGCGCGCGAATTGAGGGTCACGCTCGGCGAGCTGTTCAACCCGTCCGCCGGGGTAGCTTGCAAGCACAGTCTCGTCGACGATCGCTTCGATCGTTCCCTCCTTTTTGCTATCCGAAACAAAGAAGAAATCCCGCGGCAGCATCAGATCGACGATTTGTCGCCGGCCGTCCGAACGAATCGTGCAGCGCCGGACCGCGCCTGCGATAACGTAATACCAGTGGCCCGCGGGCCCCGAACTATTGGGAATTTCCTGGCCTCGATGGCAGTGCATAATCGCGGCAAATGCATCAAGGCGTTTCAGCGCGTGGGGCTGCACCGAAAGTATCCGCCGGTAGTAGTCTGCTGCATGGCTTCTCGCTTTCATAACTGCACCCTTTTGTCTTGAGAATCCCTTCGCGTTTTTGAGGAACACACCGTTCCTGAGGGGTATCGTCGCCCATCCCCGGCCGTCAAACCATTAGGCGAATCTGCGTACCGTAAAAGTACGTAATGCGGTCGCGGAAGGGCTTTGGGTTGCGAACATTGTAGCGCTGGAAATTGATTGCAATCAACGACGTAAGTGCTTGGTGCGCCTAAGGAGGGGATCACTTCAGGCCGCGTTTCCAATCTCGTGCGAGGCGGAACCAAATGTCATCTATCCTGGCTGCTGGAACAGTTGCACCGAATTTCACGTTGCGCGTCCCCCCTGATCAAAACCTGACGCTCTCGGTTCTGAGGGGAAAGCCTGTAATTCTGGCGTTCTATCCCGCCGACTGGAGTCCGGTTTGCGGCGATCAGATGACGCTCTACAACGAAATTCTCCCGGAGTTTCACAAGCACGACGCGGAACTGCTGGGCATTTCGGTCGACGGGGTGTGGTGCCATGCGGCCTTCGCCCGCGACCGCCGCCTGCATTTTCCGCTGCTCGCCGATTTCGAACCCAAGGGCGACGTCGCAAAAAGATACCGCGCCTATCGTGCAAGCGAGGGTGTCTGCGAACGCGCGCTGTTTGTCCTCGACCGGCAGGGCACGATTGCGTGGAGCTATTGCTCCCCGATCGCGGTCAATCCCGGTGCGGATGGAATTCTTGACGCCCTGGTCACGCTGCCCGGCGCGTCGAAGGGCGAACTGAAGAAGTTGTCCGAATTCAACTATCCGGCGTGATTGAACCCGCTGCCTGGACGAGCGCGATGCAAGGATCGTCAGACAATATCCTGGAGAAGGTCCGCACTCGCGAGTTGACGGGCGTCTTTCATTCGCGCAAGGCGCTCATCGCTGCCGCAGAGGAACTGCTGCTTGCCGGAATCGACCGCGCTGACATCGATGTCAGCGCCTCTTTTGATGAGCTGCAACGGCGGTTGAACTACCAGTCGATTCCGGCCGCCGACCTTGCCGATATCCCGACCGCCGCCCGGCAGCCTCTTGTGGACGAAGGCGATGTGCTCATCTCGGACGCCGTCGTCGGCAGCGTCGCCGGTTGCATCGGCGCGCTCGCCATGGCGTTCTATCTTTTTGTCATACGAGGCATGGCGCCGCTGTCCGTCGGCATCTTCTCGGTACTGACCGGACTTGTTGTAGGCGGCGTCGCGGTGTTGGTGGCGCGCCGGCGCTTGCAACGAGAGCGCGCGCTGGGACTGGAGAGGCTTGCGGAAGAGCACGGCTTGCTGATCTGGGTGCGGGTTCACTCCCCGGAGAAGGAAGCCGAAGCGCAGGAAATCCTGATGCGGCATGGCGCGGAAGCCGTCCACGTTCACGAAATCGAATTGGCGAAACGGCCGGAGGATCTTCCGCTGCACTCGCTGCGGCCCGACCCCTGGCTGGGTGACGAACCGCTCGGGCGCCCATAGCCCGGCTGCAATGATCTGAAGTCGCCGGTCGGTGGCCTCCATCGCCTGCCGGAGCGTCCGGCGACGTTCGCAGCACCCGGCGTTACGACCAAGCCCCCTCCCCCGTGAACGATAAACTTGGAGCGGAAGTTGATGGTCGTCATGGCTGCGCCCGTCACCTCTCATAAATTCGCGGCGGTCGGTGACGTCGCCAGCCGAGCCCCAAAGACGCCTGAGCCCAAAGATCCCCTTCGTACAGATCAGGAGCCAACCATGAAATCCGACAGTGAAATCGAACGCGATGTCCGGGAGGAGTTGAAATGGGACCCCGATCTTCATGCCGACGATATTGCCGTCTCCGTCAAGAATGGCGTCGTTACGCTGGCCGGTTTTGTTCCCAGTTACTCAGACAGGCTTGAAGCCGAGGCCGCCGCGAAACGGGTGGCCGGAGTTCTCGCAGTCGCGAACGATATCGAGGTTCGGCTACCGGCGATCGATCAGCGTCCCGATCCGGATATTGCACGGGATGCGGTTGCCGCCTTGAAGGCGGAATTGCCGATTTCCTATGACCGCATCAAGGTCATCGTCAAGGATGGCTGGATAACCCTCGAAGGCGCGGTGGAGTGGCAATATCAGAAAACCACCGCTGAAAGCGCCGTACGAAAGGTGAAAGGCGTGAAAGGGGTGACCAACGTCATCAGCGTGAAGCCCAAGATCGAGCCCTCGGAGCTTCAGCGCAAGATCATGGAAGCCTTCAAGCGAAATGCCGAGTTGGACGCCAATCGGATCACCGTCGAAGCGAACGGCAGCGAGG